>Ga0310811_10001440_pt1 | contig 29945 bp, 27 predicted proteins | sample YCmetagenome_FD_207642 | JGI IMG/M metagenome (GOLD analysis project Ga0310811, IMG submission 207642) | Soil microbial communities from experimental microcosm in Duke University, North Carolina, United States - YC | ecosystem: Engineered > Artificial ecosystem > Soil microcosm > Unclassified ...
AAGGACTCGAAGGAATCATCGCCAACTCCACCGCGCTCAGCGACGTGCGCGGCGAGGAAGGAATTCTGATCTACGGAGGCTACGACATCAACGAGCTCGCCGGCAAAGTCAGCTACGAAGAGGTCGTTCACCTTCTCTGGTACGGGCACCTCCCGAGCCGGAAGGAGCTCGATGATCTCAATCAGAGCCTGCGCAGCGAGCGCGAGCTCCCGCAGGGTGTGATCGACTTCATCAAGGCGGCACCGAAATCGGCGAACCCGATGGACGTCATTCGCACGGCCGTCTCGATGCTCGGCCTCTACGACTCCAGTCTCGGCGAGGATGTGAAGCTCGACAAAAACCGCCAGCGCGCGGTCAGCATCACCGCGAAGATCGGCGTCATCGCTGCCTATTTTCACCGCTCCCGTCAGGGACTCGATCTCCCGCCCGTGCGCACGGACCTGAGCGAGGCCGGTCATTTCCTCTATCTTCTCAACGGCGAGGAGCCGACGAAGGACGCGACCGACACCCTCGACGTCGCCTACGTGCTTCACGCCGACCACGGCATGAACGCCTCGACGTTCTCCGCCCGCGTGACCATCGCCACGCTCAGCGACATTTACTCTGCGATCACGTCCGCCATCGGCACCCTCAAGGGGCCTCTGCACGGCGGTGCGAACGAAGGCGTCATCCACATGCTCAAGGAGATCGGTGAGCCCGAGAAAGTCGACGCCTGGGTCGAGGACGCGCTCGCGCAGAAAAAGAAAATCATGGGCATCGGCCATCGTGTGTACAAGGTGCTCGATCCCCGCGCGCCGCATCTCCGCGAGATGGCGATCAAGCTCAGCAGCGAGCTCGGCGAGCCGAAGTGGATCCACATGAGCGAGCGCATCGCCGAGATCATGAAGGAGCGGAAGGGTCTGAACGCGAACGTCGATTTCTACTCCGCGACCGTGTACTACTCCCTCGGCATCCCGACCGATATGTTCACCCCGATCTTCGCCATCGCGCGCACCTCGGGCTGGACCGCGCACGTGCTCGAGCAGCTCGCCGACAACCGTCTCTACCGCCCTCTCAGCGAGTACGTTGGGCCCGAGGTCGGCAAAAAAGTCGTCCCGATCGACGAGCGCTAGAGCCGAAGCTGATCAGCGGAGCCTGCCCAAGCGGGGCGAGGCTCCCGCCGGGTCGGCTGCTTTGCAGGGCAGTAGATAGTTGAGAGTTTTTAGTTGAGAGCCATCGAGCCGCCGTGAGGCGGCGGAAGGCAGAAAGGCCTAAGAGGTTTTTTCTGCTTCCTGCATTCCTTGTCGCTTCTGCATTTTGAAGTCGGCTCGGCGGGAGTCTCGCTCTCCCTTGGAAGGTGGCTCCGCCTATTTGGAGTCGCTTTGGGGAATGCCCGTCTCCGGGCGGGGATGGGAATATCTTCAGGTCGATACGCGTGCGTAACAGGGCGCGCGCGATCAGACATCGGCGGCAGATGGCTCACAGCCACCGGCTCGCCACCCAATATTTTGGTGGGCAACCCGGCCCGTACCGAAGATAAATGCAGGCTCTGCGTCATCCATGAATTCCTCTCTGCTGTCCGACGACGATTACTATCCCCTCATCGAAGCCCGGCACAGCGATCCGTTTCGGATTCTTGGCATCCGAAGCGAGCGAGGGAAAAACGTCGCGCGGGTTTTCCGGCCTGATGCCGCGGCGGTGACGCTGGTGGAGGACGGCGGTTTGAACCGCCGGTTCGAGCTCGCGAAAAAAGACTCCTCCGGGGTATTCGAGGCCGACCTGGGTAAGGAAGAAGCTCCCCTGCGCTACCGGCACGAGTTCACAGGCCACGATGGCGCGACGTGGACCCAGCTCGATCCCTATTCCTTTCCCGCGGTACTCGGCGAGATGGATATCTATCTCTTCAACGAGGGCACGCACTTCGATATCTACAAGAAAATCGGCGCGCACATGCTGGAGCTCGATGGCGTGCGGGGCGTTCATTTCTCGGTCTGGGCGCCGAATGCCCAACGGGTCAGTGTCGTCGGCGATTTCAACCATTGGGACGGTCGCGTGCATCCGATGCGCAAGATGGTCCCCGCCGGCATCTGGGAGATCTTTCTCCCCGAGGCCCCCGAGGGCTCTCATTACAAATTCGAGATCCGAGGCCCGCACGGAGAAGTTTTTTTGAAGACGGACCCGATGGCTTTTTACGCGCAGCACGGCACCTCCACCGGCTGCATGGTCTTCGACCTCGACCGTTACAAATGGGCGGACGACGCATGGATGAAAAGCCGCGCGGCAAAGGATCCCTTCAATTCGCCGATGAGCGTTTACGAGGTGCACCTCGGCTCCTGGCAGAAGGTCGACGACCACGGCGAGCGCTCACTCAGCTATCACGAGCTCGGCGAGCGCCTCATTCCCTACGTGAAGGAGATGGGCTTCACCCACATCGAGCTCATGCCCGTGATGGAGCATCCGTTCGACGGATCATGGGGGTACCAGGTCGTCAATTACTATGCACCGACCAGCCGTTTCGGAAATCCCGACGACTTCCGGGCGTTTGTCGACAAGTGCCACCAGGCGGATATTGGCGTCATCCTCGACTGGGTGCCCGGCCATTTCCCGAAGGACGCCCACGGCCTCGCGCGCTACGACGGCACCTGTCTCTACGAGCACGCGGATCCCCGCCTCGGCGAGCACATGGATTGGGGCACGCTCATTTTCAACTACGGGCGCAACGAGGTCCGCAATTTCCTGATCGGGAATGCGCTCTTCTGGCTCGACGAGTACCACGTCGACGGCCTGCGCGTGGATGCCGTCGCCTCGATGCTCTACCTCGATTACTCCCGCAAGCCCGGTGAGTGGGTGCCGAATTGCTTCGGCGGTCGCGAGAATCTCGACGCGATCAATTTCCTGAAGCGCTGCAACGAGGTCTGTTACGAGCGCCATCCCGGCGTGCAGCTCATTGCCGAGGAATCCACCTCCTGGCCTGGAGTCTCCCGTCCCACCTATCTCGGAGGCCTTGGCTTCGGGTTCAAGTGGAACATGGGCTGGATGAACGACTCCCTGCGGTACATCAGCAAGGATCCCATCCACCGCCGCTATCACCAGAGCGACGTCACCTTCTCGATGATCTATGCCTTCACCGAGCACTTCATCCTCGTCCTCAGCCATGACGAAGTCGTCCATGGCAAGGGCTCGATGATGACCAAGATGCCCGGTGATGACTGGCAGAAATTTGCGAATCTTCGCATGTTCCTTGCATGGATGTGGGGCCACCCCGGCAAGAAGTTGATTTTCCAAGGCATCGAGTTCGGCCAGTGGGCGGAGTGGAATCACAAGCAGAGCATCGACTGGCACCTCACCCAGTACGCCCCGCATGCCGGCATCAGCCGTCTCGTGCAGCATCTGAACTGGCTCTACACGAGCGAGCCAGCGCTCTTCGAGCTCGACGATACCTACGAGGGGTTCGAGTGGATCGATTTTCACGACGCGGACAACACCGTGTGGTCCTTCATGCGCAAGGCCAAACAGGGCGCGACCCTTGTCTTCACCGTCAACGCCACCCCCGTCGTGCGAGGCGGCTATCGTGTCGGCGTGAATGATCCCGGCTGGTACGAGGAGGTCCTCAACACCGATGCGGAAGGCTACGGCGGCGGCAACATTGGGAACTGGGGCGGCAAGTGGGCCGAGCCCATCAGCTGGCAGGGCAAGCCCTACTCGATTCTGGTCGATCTCCCGCCGCTGGCAGTCACTGCCTTCAAGCACATCGGCTAGCGTTTGGCGCAAAAATCGACGCGCAAAATCCATTGACGCATTCGAGGGCCGATGCGTTATTATGGCCTCCCATTCCAGAACATGAAACTCATCCGCAAAACCTCCGCTTTTACCTTGATCGAGCTGCTCGTCGTTATCTCGATCATCGGCATCCTCGCGACTCTCGCCGTTCCCGCCGTGCAGAATGCGCTCGTGCAAGGCCAGATGACCGGCACGCTCAGCAATGCCCGCCAGCTCCACCTCGCTACGCAGACCATGTCGCTGGATACTTTCAGCGCCGGTGGTGATGGCATGGAGTGGACCTCGACGAACAACAACGGCACCACTACGCCCGCCTCGATCTCGACCTACTTCGGCGCTCTTACCAACAACAACTACCTGACCGAGTCCGACCTCAAGAAATTGACGACGGCTCCCGGCAGAGGCCCGGGCAACAACGCTCCTTCGGCCCAGAACATCTGCTTCAAGATCTTCGGCGTCCAGGAGTCCTCTCCTTCCGATCAACCGCTCTTCGTCACGGCCAACTGGTCCTCGCAGAACCTCACGACCGATTCTCCTTACGGTAAGAAAGGCTTCGTGGTCTTCGCCAAGGGCGGCAGCGGCGGCATCTACAAGCGTACGAGTGACGTGACCAGCACGAACATCTTCCCGAAGACTGGCCAGGGTGGCGAAGGCACGACCTACAACTACACCACGCTCCAGTAAGCAGCGTTAGTTAGCACTCTTTCAAAACGCCCTTCCGCCGAGTAAGCGGAAGGGCGTTTTTTTGCTCGGAGGGGGAGTTGGAAAAGCGGTTGACGGAGGGGGTAGGCCGTGCGTGAGTTTGGTAACCCCTCCGAACATGAAATCCCCCTACCGTAAGAACACCGCCTTCACCCTCATCGAATTGCTGGTCGTCATCTCGATCATCGGCATCCTCGCCACTCTGGCCATACCGGCCGTCCAGATCGCCCTCACCAACGGGCAGCTGACCGGTACCCTCAATAACGCCCGGCAATTGCATCTCGCCACGCGCGCGATGTCACTGGATTCCATGAATGTCGCCGACGACCATATGGAGTGGACGTCGATGACCTCCAATGGCACGACCACGCCGGCGTCGCTCTCGACGTATTTCGACGCCTTGATCAAAAACAATTACCTGAGCGAGGCGGACCTCAAGAAGCTGGTGACCGCGCCGGGCAAAGGGCCAGGCAACAGCACTCCCAACGCGCAGAATAGCTGCTTCAAATTCTTCCAGGTCGACGAGGCGTCGCCTTCCGATCAACCGCTCCTGGTCACGGCGAACTGGAATCAGAAGCAGCTCTCCAGTGACGCACCTTATGGCAAAAAAGGCTTCGTCCTGTTCGCCAAGGGCGGCAGCGGCGGCATCTATCGCCGCGTGGAGGATGTCTCCAGCGCGACGCTTTTCCCGTCCGGCGGCTCCGGCGAGAAGTATCGCTATAATACGCTGAACTAGTTTTCCTTTCCGCTTCTCAAAACGCCCTTCCGCGACGCATCGTGGAAGGGCGTTTCTCTTTCCATGATCGGCGACCGGCAACTCCAGACGAATTTCCAGCGGCCGGTCACGGACTTCATGCAGGCGGAGTTTGCCACCGTCGAGATGGAGTGGACGGTCGATCGCGCGCTGACCTCCATCCGGGCGCACGGGCTCGGTGACCGGATCATCTATTTCTACGTCATCGATACCGACGGGAAATTGCGCGGGGTCCTGCCGGCCCGGCGGCTCCTCACGGAGCCCCTGGATCGCCGGATCGACGAGATCATGATCGCGCGCGTCGTCGCCGTGCCGGCCACCGCCCTGCTCCTCGATGCCTGCGAGTTTTTCGTCCTCTACAAGTTCTACGCCCTCCCCGTGGTCGATCCCCAGCGCCGCATCGTCGGCGTCATCGACGTCAGCCTGTTCACCGAGCAGGTGCTCAATATCGAGGAGAAGGACGAGGGCGGGGACGACATCTTCCAGTCGCTCGGCTTCCATATCGAAGAGCTTCGCAACGCCACGCCATTCAAAGCCTTCCGCTTCCGCTTCCCATGGCTGCTCGCTACGATCGTCACCGGTTCGCTCTGTGCGGTCCTGACCCAGGCCTTCGCGGAGACCCTGGAGAAACGCATCGTCCTCGCTTTCTTCATGACCATGGTCCTCGGCCTTGGAGAGAGCGTCAGCGCGCAGTCGATGGCTGTGACGCTCCAGGCCCTCCACACCATGAAGCCGAACTTCCAATGGCTCTGGAATGCCTTCCGAAAGGAACTCTTCACCGCCGCGATGCTGGGCGGTGGATGCGCCATCCTTGTGGGAATCCTGGTTGCGGTCTGGCAGGGCAATGCTCCCGCAGCGGCGGCCATTGCCCTGAGTATCTTTGGAGCCATGATCACGGCCTGCCTGATCGGGCTCCTGGTCCCCAGTCTCCTGCGCATGATGAAGCTGGATCCGAAAATCGCCTCCGGTCCGCTCACCCTCGCGGCCTCCGACGTCACCACGCTGGTCTGGTACTTCGGCATCGCGACCCTCGTTCTCACCCGATGAAATGGCCCCTCCTCCTTCTTTGCGCCGCCGTCACCGTGCTCTCGTCGTGCAGCTCGAAAAAGAGCAATGCCCTCGTCGTCGGCATGGAACTCGACTTCCCGCCCTTCGAGACGATCGACGATGCAGGCCGGCCCGCCGGAATGAGCGTCGACCTGGCCGAGGCGTTGGGACGCTCGCTCGGCCGGCCGGTCCGCATCGAGAACATCCCGTTCGTCGGGCTCATCCCCGCGCTGAAGGCCGGCCGCATCGACCTCATCCTCTCGTCGATGACCGACACTCCGCAGCGCCGCGAGTCCATCGCGTTCTCCGACCCCTATTTCAATATCGGCCTGGCCCTGCTCGTGGGAAAAAACTCCCCGATCCAATCCGCCGCCGACCTCGATCAGCCCGGCCGCACCCTCGTCGTCCGGCAGGGAACCACGTCCGAGACCTGGGCGCGCGCTCATCTCCGGCAGGCCCGCATTCTCGCGATCGAGAAAGAATCGGCGGCCGTGCTCGAGGTCCTGCAGGGCCGCGCCGACGCCTTCATGTATGACCAGGTCGCGATCTGGCAGAACTGGAAGAGGCATTCTGATCAAACCCGCGCCCTGCTGGAGCCGGTACAGCGCGAGTCCCTGGCGATCGGCCTGCGCAAGGACGACACCACCTTGCGCGAACAGGTGAACGCTTTCCTGAAAGAATACCGCGCGGCCGGCGGCTTTGAGAAACTCGGCGACAAGTATCTCGAGGAACAGAAGGCAGCCTTCAAGGAACGCGGCATCCCGTTTTATTTTTGAGAAGCCGCGAAGGGCGGGTTGATCATTCGCATGTCGAAGAGTTTTGTGGCCCGGAGGTTTTTTTGCGGTTACTCGCCACACTTCGATGGCGTTTGCAATAAGACGTTTTAGTATCTCCGGATGTCCGAGGGATTCACTTGTTTTCCAGCCGAAGGGTTTATGACCCCGATTCTGGAAAGCGCGGAAGTTCCGGTGATCTCTCCCGCCCGGCTGGACGAGCGGCTCGTGACGGGATGGAGACATTTTGGGACAAAATTCTTCCGGTACAATTTCGCTTTTCATCGGGGGCAGCTTTGCGGGGTGGTACCGCTGCGCCTGCGGGTCGAGGACTTCCAGCCGACGAAAAGCCAGCGCCGGGTCAGGCGGCGCAATGCCGATCTCAAGGTTCGCGCCGTGCCCGCCAGGCATTGCGCGGACTACGACCGGATGTTCGAGAAGCACAAAGTCCGCTTCGTCGAGAACTCGCCCGACTCCCTGCGCGATTTCCTGTCCGAGAATCCCGCGGAGATTCCCTGCGGCGCGATGGCTCTCGAGGTGCGGCTTGGCGCGGAACTGGTCGCCGTGAGCTTCATGGACATCGGCGCCCAGTCCATCTCCAGTGTCTATGCCATGTTCGATCCGGAGCATTCCGCGCGGGGCCTTGGGAATTTCACGCTCCTCCTGGAACTCGAGCATGCCCTGAAACTGCGGAAGCGATTCCACTACCTCGGCTATGCCTACACCGTGCCCTCGGTTTACGATTACAAGAAAGCGTTCCGGGGCGTGGAGGGCTACGATTGGGGCCATCGCTGGACCCCGCTCCCGGAAAACTACGCCTGGTACCGCGAGGTGGAGATCGCCGCGGAGCCCATCTAGGGCTTTCGAAGAGGAGAAATACCTTTTTACAGAAGGCTGGAAGAAAAAGCCGGCCCGGCGGGAGCCACGCCCGCGTCGTCTTCCAAACAAGGCTCTTCCGCTTCAGATCGGTCCCTTCCCAGGGCATGCCCGAGGAGATCGATTTTCAACGCTTTCCGGCTTTCCGAAGGCGTTGCTGCAGGAGGGCCAGGACGGCTGCCTCCTCAGGACGCAGCTTCGACAGGGACTTTCGCATTTGTTCCTCGGCGCGCGTTTCGAGGACGCCGGCGAGGGCGCCATCGAGGTAGGCGTCCAGAATGTGCGGATGCACGTAGCACTTGCGGCAGATGGCCGGCGTATTGCCAAGCTGAGCTGCGGTGTGCTCGATCGCCGCGACGATGTTCCGCTTCGCCTGGGCCTCGGTGTCGAACTTCTCCATCTCCCGCAGGGCCATCGCCGCGAGGACGGTGCCCGCCCAGGTGCGAAAATCCTTGGCCGTGAAATCCGCCCCGCTGATCTCGCGCAGATAGGCATTGATGTCGGTCGACTCCACGTCGTGGATCGCACCGTCCCCAGTCTCGAATTGAAACATGCGCTGGCCGGGCAGGTCTTGCAGCCGCTTGATGACCCGGGCGAGCTTGCGATCCGTGACGCTGATCGAGTGCTTCTTCCCGGATTTGCCGCGGAAGCGGAAGTCGATGGAGGCGCCATGCACGGCGACATGGCGGTCGCGCAGGGTGCTCAGGCCAAAGGACTGGTTGCTCTTCACATACTCCTCGTTACCCACGCGGATAAGCGTGACCTCCAGCAGCCGGACCACCGTGGCGAGCACCTTGTCGCGGCTGAGCGCGCGGCGGCTCAAATCGCGGGCCACTCGGCGGCGGATGCGCGGCAGCGCGCGGGCAAAGGCGATGACGTGCTCGTACTTCGCGCTGTCCCGCAGCTCGCGCCAGAGCGGATGGTAGCGGTACTGTTTGCGGCCCCGCGCGTCGCGTCCCGTCGCCTGGAGGTGGCCGTTCGCCGTGCGGCAGATCCAGACCTTCGTCCAGGCCGGTGGAATCACGAGGGAGCGGATGCGCGCCAGCGTGGCCGGGTCGGAGACCTTCCTGCCAGCGGAGTCGAAATAGCCGAACCCCTTCGCCGCCCCGCGTCGCTGGAGGCCATCGTCCTCGTCGGACACATACCGGAGGCCCGCTTCCCGGGCGGAAGCTCTGGCATCCACGATCGCCGGTCGATCGCTGGGGTCGGATTTCACATGGAAGATACGCGCGGCAGCCGGTGGGCGGTTGCCTGGCGCGTATTTCCACGGTTCCGGTAAAGACGGGCGGGCGAGGTATGTTATTTAGGCGGACTCGACTTCTGGCCGTCGTTGGAGCCGTTGCCGTTCTGGCCGCTCGAGGGTGGTGGTGGCGGTGGTGGGCAGAGTTCCTCGTGCGAGAGCTGGCCGTCCTGATTGCGGTCGAGCTGCTTGAGGGAGTTCGAGGCCGCGGCGATCTCGTCGGCGGACAGCGCCCCGTCGTGGTTCGTGTCGAGGACATTGATCACGGGAGGAGGCGGAGGCCGGTTTCCCTCCGGCGGCGGAGGTGGCGGAGTCTGGGCGGATAGAGTGGCGCCGAAGATCAGCGCCGGGAGGAGGATGAGTGGTTTCATGGTTCGCCATGAATCAGACCACGGGAATGTGAAGCGCGTGTGTGGCCGGGGCGGGAGTTTTGTAAAGCTTTGGTAAATCTGGACGCCATCGGACGCGAAGCCGCATACTATCGGCGTCGATGACCTCTCCCGCTCGATCCGACGCCGCGCGCACGCGCGTTCTGATGATCGATGACGACCGCAAGCTCTGCCGGCTCATCCAGACTTATCTCGAGCCGATGGGCTTTGCGGTGACCAGCGCGCACACCGGGCCGGAGGGGCTGGAGCGCGCGCGCACGGAGACCTTCGACGCGATCATCCTCGATGGCATGCTGCCGGGGCTCGACGGCTTCGAGGTGCTGAAGGAACTGCGCAAGGTGCGGGAAACGCCACTGCTCATGCTCACCGCGCGTGGCGACGAGGCGGACCGCATCGTGGGACTGGAGCTGGGCGCGGACGACTACCTGCCAAAGACCTTTTCGACCCGGGAGCTCCTGGCCCGGCTGCGGGCCATCACCCGCCGGAGGGCACGGGTGGACGACACTCCAAACGCCGAGATCGCGGCCGGGCCGCTGCGGATCGACCTCGATGCACGGGTCGCCCTGCTGGACGGAGTGCCGCTCGCCCTCACACCCGTGGAGTTCGACTTCCTCGCGGTGCTGGCGCGCGCGCCTGGCCGCATCCGCACGCGCGACCAGCTCCTCGAGGAGATCCGCGACCGGAACTACGAAGTTTTCGATCGTTCGGTGGATGTGCATATCTCCGCCCTGCGACGGAAGTTGAACGATGACCCGAAGCAGCCCCGGTTCATCCAGACCGTGCGGAGCGCGGGCTACATGCTGAGGCGCCAGGAGGGTTGAATGCGCGCGCGGCTCTATCTGAAGGTCCTCGGCTGGTTCCTGCTGAACGTGCTTCTGCTGCTCGTGGCGGTGCTTGCCTTTCTGAAGACGCAGTTCGACTTCGACTTGCGTGGTCTCGTCTCCGGGCGCGCGGGAGCGCAGGTGGAGGCCTTGAGCCGCCTCATCGAGGCAGATCTGCAGAAGGCTCCCCCATCGACGTGGGATGAGATCCTGCGGAGGTATGACTCCGCCTATGGCGTGCAGGTCTCGCTCTACCGTCCGGATGGCGTCTCGATTGCCGGGGTGACGAACCTGCTCCCGCCGGAGGTCGAGCGGAGGTTCTCCACCGCCCAGCCCGTCCCGCCACCACCTCCGATGCCGCCGCGAGATGGAGGGCCGCCTCCGCCGGAGCGCCCGGAAAAAGGGCCGCCCGTCCCGCGGCCGGGGCCGTTCGAGAAAGCGCTGGTCCACACGCAAAGGCCCGATGCCTGGTGGGCGCTGGCGGAGATAGGGCTCCCGTCCGATCACCGTGATGGACGGTGGAATCCCGCCGTCGTCGTCATCCGCTCGGAGACCCTGAACGCCGGCGGCCTATTTTTCAACGTCCGCCCCTGGCTCTTCGCGGGAGCGCTGCTCTTTCTCGGGTCTGCGCTCTTCTGGCTGCCGTTCGTGCGGCGCATCACGAAGTCCCTCTCCGGGATGACCGAGGCGACCCGGCGCATCGCCGATGGGAACTTCGACATCAAGCTGGAGGCGCGGACGCACGATGAGCTGGGCTCGCTGGCGGAAGCCATCAATCGCATGGCGTCGCGGTTGGATGGCTTCGTCTCCGGACAAAGGCGGTTCCTGGGCGATATCGCCCATGAGCTCTGCGCGCCGCTCGCCCGCATCCAGGTCGGGCTCGGAATCCTGGAGGAGCGCACGCCGGTGGAAAATCATGCCGCGCTTGCCGATGTGCGGGAAGAGGCGGACCAGATGAGTTCGCTGGTGAACGAGCTGATGGCCTTTTCCAAAGCCTCCCTCGGTGCGCAGAACGTCCGCGTTGCTTCGGTGGATGTCCACGCGGTTGCCGAGCGGGCGATCCGACGCGAGACAGGGAACCCCGCGGAGATCACCGTCGAGGCCTCGGGGAGCTTCCACGCCCTCGCGGATGAAAATTTGCTGGAGCGAGCTCTGGCCAATCTCATCCGCAATGCCATCCGCCACTCCGGCGGCAGCCAGATCGTGATCACGATCTCGCGCGAGGAGGGAGACATCGTGGTCTCGATCGCGGATTCCGGCCCCGGGATCCCGGAGGAGTCGATCGCGAAAATCTTCGATCCGTTTTTCCGGCCGGATGTCTCGCGGAGTCGAGAGACCGGCGGGGCCGGCCTGGGCCTCGCCATCGTGAAGACGTGTGTGGAGCTGTGCGAAGGCAGCGTAGCCTGCCGCAATCGTCAGCCCGCCGGCCTCGAGGTGTCGGTGCGCCTCAAGGCCGCGCCCTGAATCGATTACATCGACCCGGCGTTGGCGGCCTGGGCCTTGATCTTCTGCAGGAGAGGTCCGAACTGGCTGGACCACAGGCCCATCATCTTGCGGCTGCTCTCGAAGCCCGCCTCGCCCGCGTCGGTCACTCGCGACACCCGGGTGCCGAGGCGGTAGTTTTTGCCGCCGAGCGGGACCATCGTGAGCTTCACCCGGACCGACGTGGTCGTGCCATAGCTGCCGTAGAGGAGCTTGCCGAACCCGCCCGCGGGCTTGTCGAACGAGATGGAGTCCGGATAGCTCATCGGTCCGGGAGTGTAGCCATATTGGGCGAAGACGGTTTGCGCCGCGGAGATGAGCGCGGAGACATTGGTATTCGGCACCGTGACCGCACCCGGACCGCCGGAGTCGGCTGTCGGCGTGGTGAGGCAGCCGGCGAGCAGCATGGCGAGCGCGGCAAAAACGACAGGGAGGGAGAGGCTTTTCACGCGGGCGAGAATGCGAGGTTTCCGGCCGTCCGGCAAGCCGGGACGACGGCCCTGGCGCTTATTGCACCGTGAACTCGATCGGGATGCCGATCCGGCGCAGGCTCTTCTCCACATCCTTCTCCAGAGCCTCGTACGTCCGGCCGCGGAGCAGGTATTGCTCGATCAGGGGGCCGTCGCTCTGGCCTTCGTTGAGGTGGCCGACGGCGTGGATGTAGTCTTTGAAATGGGTGCCGCCGCCATCCCCGTCGAGATGGTAGAAATAGTAGGTGAGTGCCACGGCGGACGCATAGTTCTCGCTGGCGTCGCCGGTGAGGAGTGCGCCGGTCCAGGCCCGGCCGCTCATGTTCATGAGTTTTTTGAGCGGCACCATCTGGAATTTTCCGCTCCCGATTCCACGGAGGAGATAGTCGTGCAGGCGCTTGTCCTGCTGGAGGAACGAGAAATGGCCGTTCTCGTACTTCGCCAGCTCCACGTAGACGGCCGACCCCTCGATGTACCAGACCGGCAGCCGGTCCAGCCAATGGTTCATCATCTGGTGAGTGATCTCGTGGACGAGGGTCGCGTAGTCCTCCGCCTTGTAGTCCACGATCACCTTCGAGCCGAACATCTTCACGCCGAGGCTGTCGAGCGGCAGCATGAGCGCCCGCGCCTGCGGGATATAGACGCCCGAGCTGCCCTGCGGCCCGCCAGTGTCGTGATAGTCGGAGGCGTGGGTGAAAATCCGCGCCTGGAATTTCTGGTGTCCGTCCTCCGGCGACGGTTTGAAGTCCAGCGGCAGCAGGCAGTTCACCAGCCACGTCGCCTCGAAGACCCGGCTGAACTCCCGCACGAGATTCGCGCCCAGCATCGAGTCGCAGAGGAACTGGTAGTGCTCGGACTCGTAGACGAACTCCTTTTTATCCGCGTCCTCGCGCACCGTCTGTACCACCGGCGTCGATTTCAGCACTACCGTACGCGGCCAGTCCGCCTCCGCCGTCGGAGTCTGGTCGGCGCCGGGGCTCGCAGCGCTGCCGGAGGCCGCGGCCGATTTGATCAGGCCCTGGTCGGGCCCGGACAAGCTGGCGATCGGGACGGTGAACTCGCGCCCGTCCCGCATCTTGAGGGTGACCGACGTGCCGTCGGATTTTTCCAGACTGGCCTCCACCTTTCGCTGCTGGGTGTCGGTCCAGATCCGGAAGACCGGAGCGGCGGGATCTGCGGCCGCAAAGCGGCCGATACCGAAACCAATCGCAAAAAACAAAGAGAGCCGCACGGTGAGTCATTATAACCCAAGCTCGGTTTCGGCGAACCGAAAATAGGATTTGCCCCAGCTCCCCGCCGCCTCCGCGCAAGCTGCGGCCCGACGGGCGCGAAGCGGGCCCTCGAATGCCCGACGATCGCCGACCGGCCGGTCCGTTCACAAAAAAACCGGCGCGCGGATTTCCGCGCGCCGGTGAGTTGCCGGGTGAGAGGCTAGTTATTGTCCTTTTTCTTCTTCTTTTTATCGCCGCCGCCTTGCTGCTGCTGTTGCTGCGGGTGCTGTTGGGGATGCGCCTGCGGCTTCGATTGTTGCGGACGGGACTGCTGCGGCTTTGGCTGGCGCTGCTGCTGCTGCTGCGCCTGTGGCTTGGGCTGATGCTGCTGGGGCTGTTGCTGCCGCTGCTGCGTCTGCTTCCGGGGCTGCTGCGATTGCTGACCTTGCGGCCGGCTCTGTGGAGCGCTGGATGGCTTGTTCACCTTGGGCTGGCTGGCTGGGTGCTGCTTCGGATGATTGCCGTTGCCGTTGTTCCCGTTGGAGTTTCCGGATGGATTGTTCTTTGGCCGCTGGGAGGCATCGGGATTCGAGCCTGGGTTCTTTGGCCTGTTCTGGCCGCCGCCGCCTTCGCCGGGCTGGCGTACGCTCGGGTTCTTTTTGGAACCATTGCCGTTGCCATTGCCCTGGCCGTTGCCATGGTTGGAGCCATTACCCTGGCCCTTGTTCCTTCCTCCGGGCTGTCCATTCACGGAAGGCGCGGCGGTCGAGGGTTGCGGGTGGTGTTTCTGACCGTTGGGGCCGCCGGGATTGTTCCCTGCGTTTGGACGGTTCTTGTTGCCGTTTCCATTGCCATTGGGGCCCTGGCCGGGATTCCTGCCCGGATTGTTGTTGTTATTCCTGCCCGCGTTCGGGCCGGATCCCGGCTGGCGCACGGCGGGATTCTTGTGATTCGCCACGTTGAGCCGGTTCGGCTTCGGAACTCTCGCCGGATGCGCGGCGGCCTTGTTGCCGGGATGGCCATTCACGCCGTTGTTGGGATGACGCACCGCGGCATTGGCGCGGGCGATGCGGGCGTTGCCGAGATTCTGGCGCTGGCGTTCGTTGACCTGGCGCCGGGTCTGCGGGCTGGCCTGCCAGCGGCGAGCGCCGGAGTTGTTCACGAAGTTGTTGTTGATGTTCGTGTTGTTGATCGTGGTGTTGGTGTTCACGATGTTCACGTTGCCGTCGCGATAGCCGCGATCGTTCCAGCGGTTGTGGTTGTTCCAGCCGCAATCGTTGCCGTAGTAGACTCCGCGGCCACCCCAATCGCAGTCATAGCTCAGCCATGCTCCGGCGGCGAAGCCGGCGCCGAAGGTTATCAGCGGCGTGACATAGTCGGGCTGATAGGGCTGCACGTAAACGACCTCGGGATCGTACTGCGGGACGTAGATCACATCGGGCTCGGTCGGCACGATGCGGATCTCCTTCGTCTGCTTCTCGACGACGACCGTCTGCTGCGGGGTGTTGACGAGATTGCCTTTGGCCTGGGCCTCACCGCGCAGGGCCTGGATCGCGTTCATGACGTCGGCCGGCTGGTCGACGAACGCTTCCCCGAGGGAGTTCGTCCACTCGAGGTTTTGGTCCATCCATTTCAGGACATCGGGATAGCGCGCGAGGCCCTTGACACTCGGGTCCCATGGCTGGTCGTCGACATTCGCGTCGTCGCCGTTCTGATTCAGATAACGGGCGGCGAGGGTGATGTCCGACGGTACGGTCGAGGCGGGCAGGATCAATGCCACCAGCGCGTCGGGGTACAGGGCGATGGGCCCCAGGAGATCATTCAGATCCTCGGCGGAGAGCTTGGCCGTGGAAGAATCCTCCGTTGTCGTCTGGGTACCGGGTGGCGGAGAGGTCTGGGCGTGGAGAGTCGTGGATGCGAGCATCGCGGCCAGAGCGAGCGTCGGGCCGATTTTGTGGTGCAGGCGTTGGGTGTGGGTTTTCATGGACTTGGGTAAAGTGACCGGGCTGTGGTTGCCGTTTAGCCTTTCAGAGGGAATGGTGCACCGGTCGGTAGAATTGCTTAGGAAATCGCATCTCAATGCGGATGCAGATGTATGTTTCATGATGATCAGGTCTGCGTGTGTAACGCGCGAGCCCGGGGATTCATTCATTATTGCCCGCCGTCTCGATTTTTTGGGGATGCCTCATGACTTTCGGATGCGCCGACGGCTTCGGCTGCATAGCCCGATCGCCAGCAGCCCCGCGATGGCGTAGCTCCACGTCGGGAGCTCCGGCACAGCGACGAGCAGATCCTGCCGTTCGTCGATCGACGAGCCGGGAATGGCATCCAGTCCGAGCAGGCTCAGCGCCAGATTGCCAGAGTCGCCGTTTCGGATCGGCTGGGGCCCGGTCAGGGAATAGTCCGGACGGCCCGTTCCTGGGTCGAGCCGGGACGCAGGATTCAAATCGTAAAGATCCTGCCCGGCCGCGACGCCACTTCCCCACACCAGAAAGGGGATGGTGTAATCCACGGGCAGCGTCTGGTCCGAGTGGCCGAAGTCCGTCCCCCCATGGTCCGAAGTCAGCACGATGGCCGTCCGCCCGGCCAGGGTGGGGCTCGAGTCGATGAGGCTGAAAATCTGGCCGAGGTATTGGTCGACTGCTTCCAGGGCCTCCGCATATTGCTCGCTACCCCAGCCGTACCCGTGGCCCGCGGTATCGGTATCGTGGAAATGGACGAACGAGTATTCCGAGGGCGAGGTCTGCATGTTCGAGAGGAAGGCCCCCATCATCGCGGCCGAATCGAAATTCGTGATGGTCGTGACGTCGATCTTGTCCCGGCCATTGTCCTCGCCGATCAGGTCTGGAGCGCCGTTGTCGCCATCATAGGATCGGTCGAAAATGGAGAACTTCGGCTTGCCCGAGTAGAGCGACGTCGAGAGGCCGTGATCGTGCGCGACGTCGAACGTGCTGCTGAGATAGAAGCCCCGGTTCGCCTGCAGGGTGAGCGGTGGAGCCGTATCGAAATTCTCCGTCCACAAATGCCCCGAGGTGTCGTCGCCGAATTTGTCCAGCACGGGCCGCCCGGTGAGCATCGTTGTGTGGCCGGGCAGCGTGATCGTGTAGTCGTAGTCCGTCCGGGCGTTCAGCGTGCCCGAGCCTTCCGCGAGGAAACGGGCGAAATTCGGCGCCGTGCCCAGGTCGAGCGCCTGCTGGAGATACGAAGATCCCAGTCCGTCCACGCTGATCTGGATGACATAGTCCGCTGCCGGCGCCTGGCCCTGAAGCTCCACCCATAAAAAGCCCGCGATCACCAGTCGCAGAATGGCCCGGCCACGCCATGGCCGGGATCGAGATCGGGGGAATCCCATGGCGTGATTCTGGTGAGTTCCCTCCGGGTCCGCAAGCCATGCGAGTCCCGGTGGGGCTGGGTCGGCAAGGGGTGAACCTGCTTCCCGGGGTGGCGGGTCTTGAAACTTCGCACGGCCGGATCGCCCGTCGTTTCCGAATGATGACGATTATTTCACGTTTCCTGCTCCATCGTGCCCTTGCACATGTCCGTATAGACGACCAAGTTTAATTCAACGACTCGCAACCATGATCAATCACGCTGACCTCATGATTACCGAGCGCTTTGCCTCGGGAAAAACCACCGTGGACGAACTCATCGCGCCGCTCATCGAGCTGGCGACCGATTCCGCCAGCCTCGTGGTTGGCTACGGGATCAACCAGCCCGGCGACCGATCGCAGATGATCCCTTATTTCCACGTCTGCGGGACGAGCAGCGACCACCCGCCGGTGCGCGCCCTTCTCGTGGGCGGCTGGGTCGGCACCGAGACCGTGACCCCATATGCCCTTGCCCGGCTGATCGCGGCTCTGGAGGCGGTCTCCCCGCTCGCGGCCGGCACCGAGGTGACCGCCTATCCCGTCGCGAATCTCGCCGCTCATCGCGAGGGCGTCTTCGTGACTCCCGACCAGGTGGGAGGGCAGGCCGTCTGCTGGGAGGAGTCCGCCGTCAACCATGTGCGCGTGCTCGAGAAAGAGCTGCGCCGCTACGACTACGATTTCGTCATCCTGCTTCGCCAGAACCCGCGGGCGCTCGCCGCGGACGTCGAGGCCTGGCTGCCCACGAAGCCGCACAAGATCGTCTTCTCCGAGGCGCTCGATCGCTATGCCGCGGCGGATGCGGATTTCAAGTGGAGGGCGAATCCCAGCGCCCCCGTCTACGCACGCCACTTCACGCCCATCCCGGGAACGACCCGCCAGCCGGTGGAGATCACCATCGGGCTCGCGGCGGCGAAGCCTCCCGCGGAGCAGGCCAGCGAGGCGATCTCCCTCGTATTGAGCCTCCTGCATGCCGTCCGGCATGCGCGCAGCGAGGGCGTCCTGTAGGCGCGCATCCGCAGGCGTACATTTGCGCGGCATGAGGCGCGGAGCTGTCCCTCTCCTGATCTTGCCATCCGGCCCGGGGTGGAATTTCCTCGGAGGACGGCAATGAGCGACCACTGGCCCCAGGAGATCGAGGATGGGTTGATTCCGACCGACAATGCCATGGGCATCATGACCAGGGAGCCCTCGCCCGCGGCCGAGGCCTTCATCGCGCTGGCCGCCACGTCCCGCCGTCCGCTGCTCGAGGTCGGCGCGGCCTATGGGAACGCGACGCTGCCGGCCCTGCGGGCGGGCGGCACGATCGTCGCCTGCGATCTCTCCGCCTCGGAATTGCAGATCCTCGGCGAGTCTGCCCCGGAGAGGGATCGGTCGCGCCTGGTGCTGATGCCCGCGCGGTTCCCCGAGGAACTCCATTTCGCCGAGGGATCGCTCGGTGGCATCCTGGCTGCGCAGGTGCTGCACTTTAGCGAAGGCCCCACGGTCGAGCGGGCCTTTGCCGACGCCTGGCGCTGGCTCGAGCCCGGCGGAAAATTCTTCGTCGTCGTGATGACCCCGAGCCTGAGTTATTACTCGAAATTCCGCGCGGAATACGAAGCCCGCGCCGTCCGTGGCGACCGCTGGCCGGGCATCTTCAACCCGCGCGACGCCGCCACGCCGGAGTGGAAGGACCGGCTGCCCACGATGGTCAATCTCTTCGAGAAGGATGTGCTGGGCCGCTGTGCCCGGGAGGCGGGCTTCGAGATCGAGGTGCTGGAGTATTTCTGTTTCCGCCAGTTTCCGGACAAGCACCGCACGGACGGCCGCGAGTTCCTGACCATGACGGCCCGGAAGCCCGCCTGAATCGCCATGGCTCCTCGGAAAATTCCGGCCGATGAATCTCCCATAGAGCACACGCGGAGGATCAATCGCACCTGGATCGTCCACGGGAATCTCGCCGCGGACACGGAGCGCTACCTGGCCACCCTGGAAAAGGCCCGGCCCGACCTGCTGGCCGAGGTCTGCGAGCGGGCGGTCCAGTCCACGCGCATCGCCTCGCGGGAGCAGCGGGATCCGAAGCCTGACTTCTACGCCGAGCTCTTCCGCCACGCGACGGGCGAGGAACGCGCAGAATACCTGCGCGATCACCCGTGGACGCAAAAGCTCCTCGCTGATCGGCGCGATGATGGCCAGCAGTCCCGTCAGGCTGGCTAGCCAAAAATCCGGTCGCGGACCTCAGCCACGATCTCGAACGAGCGAAGCCGTGCGGCGTGGTCGAAGATCGAGGCCGTGGCGAGGATTTCATCCGGCTGGGTCTTCGCGATCAAAGCGTCGAGGCCGCGGCGAATAGTCTCAGGATCGCCGACGATCGCTCCGGAGAGGGCCTGGTCGACGCCCGGCTTTTCCCAAGGAGCCCATATGGTGTCCATCGAGTCCACCGGTGGAGGGAACTGGCCGGGAGCTCCACGGCGCAGGTTGAGAAACTGCTGCTGGAGCGAAGTGAAGAGGCGCCGGGCCTCATCGACCGTGTCGGCGGCGAAGAGGTTGACCCCGACCATCACATTCGGATTCGACAACGCGGCCGAGGGCTGGAATTCCGATCGGTAGATCCTCAGCGCCTCGAGAAGCAGCTCGGGGGCGAAGTGGTAGGCGAAGGCGTAGGGCAGCCCGAGCGCGGCGGCCAGATGGGCGCTGAAAAGACTCGAGCCCAGCAGCCAGATCGGGACGTCCAGCCCGGCTCCGGGGACGGCCTGGACCTTCTGGTCGTCGGTGGGCGGGCGGAAGTAGGATTGCAGCTCGATCACGTCCTGCGGGAAGGTATTCGCGCCGCCTTCGTGATCCCGGCGCAGCGCGCGCATCGTGGCCCGGTCGCTCCCGGGAGCGCGGCCGAGGCCGAGATCGATGCGGCCGGGAAAGAGGGAGGCGAGCGTGCCGAATTGCTCCGCGATGATTAGCGGCGAGTGGTTCGGCAGCATGATGCCGCCCGAGCCCACGCGAATGGTCGAGGTGCCGGCGGCGACGTGGGCGATCACCACCGAGGTCGCCGCGCTGGCGATCCCTTTCATGCTGTGATGCTCCGCCAGCCAGAAACGATGGTACCCGAGGCGCTCGGCGTGTCGCGCCAGATCCAGCGAGCGGTGAAAGGCGTCCGCCGCGGTGCCGTCCTTCAAGATCGGCGCGAGGTCCAGAACCGAAAAAGGAATGCTCATGAATCCACCAATTTACCCGGGAATCCGGGATTGTCGCGCGGTGGGGACGTGGCGCCGCGTCATAAAAAGTAAAGCCCGCCTCCGTGTCCGAAAGCGGGCTTCAAGGTTTTGGCACCTGAAAGGACTTTAGCGGGAAAAGTTATGATTGCAAGTCTGCCCGTCTGCCCGGGTATGGAGCGCCGAGTCCCTCTGCCGTTTCTCAAAGCCGGCTTGGGAGGATTCGCGCCTTCCCTTTTTTAAATCGCGCTCCGCGCGAATGCTTCCGACGCTTCCACTGCATGCCTTTGCGACCTTCTGTGAAAGAATGTCTCCAAAAGATCGCGAAGGACGCGAGGCGCCATGCCATCGCCCGTGCAAATGGCTTTTCCTGTCCGTCCTAGGGGGCCATGCTGGGAAAACCATGTCGGAAGCCGAACCAACCCTGAGCCAGCTCAAAAGCCGCGCGCAATTATTGAAACCCACCATTCGCCTGGGCAAGGCGGGGTTGACGGCGGAGTTTCTCGCGGCCTTCGACGAAGCGCTCAGCCGTGCCTCGCTCGTGAAGTTGCGGTTCGAGGAGTTCAAGGACGAGCGCAAGGCGATGTCCCGCCAGCTCGCCGAGCAGAGCGGCAGCCGCCTGGTCCAACAGGTCGGCCATACCGCGGTCTTCTATCGCGGCAAGAGCGCGCCCGCCGCGGAGACGGGCGCGACTGAAGAAGCCTAGTGGTGGTGATGTCCGCCCGGGCCGTGCACGTGGCCGTGGGCGATCTCTTCTTCCGTGGCGTCGCGGACGTCGCGGACGGTCACGTCGAAGTTGAGCGTCGTGTCGGCCAGGGGATGGTTCGCGTCGATCGTGACCTCGTCGCCTTCGATCTTCGTGATCGTGACGATCTGCTCGCCGTGGCCGTTGCTTGCCTGGAGCTGCATGCCGACTTTCAGCTCGCCGACGCCCTGGATGCTCTTTTTCGGCACGACGGCGACTTTCGCAGCGTCGCGCTCGCCGTAGCCGTCCTTCGGGGCGATGGAGACCTGGAGCGAGTCACCGGTGCTCTTTCCCTCGAGTTCCTTCTCGAGGCCACGGATCAGCTGGCCCACGCCATGGAGATAGGTGAGAGGATCTCCACCTTCGGAGCTGTCGAGGATCTGCTTTTGATCGTCGGTAAGGGTGTAGTCGATGCTGACGACTTTGCCGGTGGTGATTTGCATTCCGGAATCCTCGACGCACCCATCGCGGAACTCAAGCCCCGTCGAACGCATCTTTCGTCACGAATCCCGGCCCGGACGGAGCGATTCCCGCGGAGGAAAATTTCGCGCCGCGGTCGGAAAACGCTCGCCGGGACAAGGCGGTGATCTCCACAAATGGTGCGCTCATGCGTATCGTCTTCGCCTCCCTCGGCTCCCTGGGCGACCTGCACCCGATTCTCGCCCTCGCGCGCGCGAGCCGGGAGCGCGGGCACGTGCCCGTGATCGCGGCGTCCGAGACCTACCGCACGTACGTCGATTCCCTGGGCTTCGAGTTCCACCGCATCCGGCCGGACTTCGAGCCGGACCCGGTCGCCTTGGAGCAGCTCTTCCATCCGCAGCATGGGCCGAAGCATCTGATGTGCGAGGAGGTCTTCCCGCGCGTGCGCGAGACCTATGCGGATCTGCTCGGAGCCTGCCAGGGGGCGGACTTCCTGGTGGTCGGCGAGCTCCTCTACGTAGCGCCGCTGGTAGCCGCGAAGCTCGGGATCCCGTGGTCGAATGTCATCCTGGCGCCGACCTCGTTCCTTTCCGCCTGCGACCCGTGCGTCCTCGCGCCGGTTCCCTCGCTCCATGCCCTCCGGCATCTCGGGACCTGGCCGCACCGCCTGATCTTCGCGCTCGGGCGCGTCGTGACCTCGCGCTGGAGCGCGCCGCTGCGGGCCTTCCGCCGCGAGCTTGGCTTCCCCGCCGGGTCGAGCCCGGTCTTCGACGACAAGCACTCGCCTCATCTGGTGCTGGCGATGTTTCCGGATTTCCTCGCCGCTCCGCAGCCGGACTGGCCCCCGGCCGTCGTGCAGACGGGATTTCCGTTTTTCGTCCAACCCAGCAAGCCCGCGGCCATGGAGAGGCTGGAGGCTTTCCTTGCCGACGGCGATCCGCCGCTGGTCTTCACGCTGGGCTCGACGGTCGTCCATATCGCGGCCGACTTCTACCAGTCCGCCGCCGAGGCCGCCCACGCGCTGGGTCGCCGGGCGATCCTCCTCTCCGGCAGGAATCCGCTCCCCGCCACCTTCCCCGAGGGCGTGCTGGCGATCGACTACGTTCCACTGGCTGCGGTGCTCCCCCGGGCGGCGGCGGTGATCCACCAAGGCGGCATCGGTACGTGCGCCGAGGCCTTGCGTGCCGGTATTCCGTCCCTGGTCATTCCGTTCGGATTCGATCAGCCGGACAACGGCGAGCGCCTTCGCCGTCTCGGTGCCGGCCACGTTCTCCGTCGTAAAAACATTTCCCGCGACTCACTCATCACCAGCCTGCGCCGCCTGCTTGCGGACCGCGAAATGGCCGCAAGGGTGCGGAGCTATTCCGCGCGCATTCATCCCGCCGAGGCGCTCGATGATGCCGTCCTCGCCATCGAGGACGTCGGAGCGAAGCGGGGCTTGCTTTGCGCAAGCGCCTGCTAAAGTCCACTGGTGCCGCCACCGCCCGCTGCGTCCCAGCCTGATCCCGCCGTCGAGAGTCCGAACCCGGAAGCGAAGGTGCGCATCAAACCGGAGTCGCTCCGCCGTGCCGCCCGGATCTTTCGCTATCTCGGGCCTTATCGCGTGCGCTTCATCGGGGCGATCGTCACCTTGATCCTGTCCACCTCGCTCGGCCTCTCCTTCCCATACCTCACCGGCCTGCTGCTGGACGGGTCGCTCGCCCACCATGCGGCGAATACGCCGCCAACCTGGACGACGAATATCAATCTCGTCGCCCTCATCCTGCTCGGTACGCTCGGTCTGCAGGCGTTCTTTTCCTACTTCTCGACCTCGTGGTTCTACTGCTGCGGCGAGAGCGCGCTCGTGGACCTGCGGCGGGAGACCTTCGCGAGACTGATCGGTCAGCCGATGACCTTCTTCGCGCAGCGCCGCGTGGGCGAGCTGAACAGCCGCCTGACCTCGGACATGACGCTCATCCAGGACACGCTGACCGTCACCACGCAGCAGTTCCTGCGGCAGACGCTGCTCATGACCGGAGGCATCGCGATGGTGGCTTTTACGTCGATCCGGCTCACGGGATTGATGATCTCGACCTTTCCGGTGCTGATCCTGATCGCGATTCTTTTCGGGAAGCGCATCCGCCGCCACGCCCGCGACGCGCAGGACCGCATGGCGGAGGCCGGCACCGTGCTGGAGGAGTCCCTGCAGGGCATCGCCAATGTGAAGGCTTTCGGCAACGAGCAGTTCGAGCTTGGCCGCTACGGGCACAGCCTTTCCCAATTCCTGACCGTCATTCTGAAGACGGCGCGCCTGCGGGCGTCGATGGTGTCCTTCATCATCTTCGGGATCTTCGGGTCGATCGTCCTCGTCTTTTGGTACGGCGCGCACCTCATGCAGGCCGGTCAGCTCACCTTTGGCGAACTGACGCGGTTCATTCTCTACACCACGTTCGTCGGCGGATCGGTGGCTTCCTTTGCCGATGTCTTCAGCCAGGTGCAAAAGGCGCTCGGCGCGACCGAGCGGGTGCGCGAGTTGCTCGACGAGACGCCCGAGATCGACAGCAAGGCCGCTCCCGCCGCCCGCGAGCCGGCCCGGCTGCGCGGCGATGTCCGTTTCGATGGGGTCACGTTTCACTATCCCTCCCGCCGGCAAAGCCAGGTGCTGCGCGATCTCACCTTGCACGCGAATCCCGGGGAAAAGATCGCGCTTGTCGGACCGAGCGGCGCGGGCAAGTCCACCATCGTGTCGTTGCTGCTTCGTTTCTACGAACCCGAGTCTGGAGCGCTCACCATCGATGGCCGGCCGGCCTCGGACTACACGCTTGGGGAGCTGCGCGGCAACATGGCGATCGTACCGCAGGAGGTCCTGCTCTTTGGCGGATCGATCGAGGAAAACATCCGCTACGGCCGGCCTGGCGCCACGCGCGAGGAGATCCTCGCCGCCTCCCGGCAGGCCGCCTGCCACGAGTTCATCGAAAAGTTTCCCGACGGCTACGCCACTCTCGTCGGGGACCGTGGCATCAAGCTCTCCGGCGGCCAGCGCCAGCGCATCGCCATCGCGCGCGCCCTGCTCAAGAATCCGTCGATCCTCATCCTCGACGAGGCGACGAGCTCGCTCGACTCGGAGAGCGAGCATCTCATCCAGCAGGCGCTCAATGTCCTGCTCGCGGATCGCACCGCCTTCATCATCGCCCATCGCCTCTCGACCATCCGCAAGGCCGACCGGATCTACGTGATCGAGGAGGGCACGGTGCTCGAGTCGGGCACTCACGACGAATTGATCGCCCGAGACGGCGGCACCTACCGCCGGCTCGTGGAGCTCCAGTTCGGCGCGCTCGAGAACGCCGGCTGAGCCTACTTCGCGACGAGCGCGAGCAGCGTCTTCGGCATCGGCGAGGAAAAGCTCATTTCCTTGCCCGTGGCAGGATGCGGAAAGGTCAGCGCCGTCGCATGCAGGGCGAGCCGCTTGGCGGGATCGCTCTTCGCCTCGTATTTCTCATCGCCAACGATGGGGCATCCGGCGTCGGCGAGCTGCACCCGGATTTGATGGCGGCGGCCGGTCTGCAATTTCAGCTCCACGAGCGAGCGGTGGCGGTTCCGGCCGAGCACCCGGTAGTGCGTCACGGCATGCCGGGTGTGCTCGCTCCTCTTGGCCACGAAAACCTTGAAGCGATTGCGCTCATCGAGATCGCACTCGAAGGTCCCTTTCTCCTCCGGCAGCCGTCCCTCGATCACCGCTTCGTAGGTCTTCTCCACCTCTTCCCAGCCCGATTGCAGCGTCTGCTTGGCCTCGGGAGTCTTGGCGAAAACCATCAGGCCGGAGGTCTCCTTGTCGAGGCGGTGCACGATCCAGACCCGCTCGCGATTCCGGCCGTTGCCCTGCCGCAGGTAGTCGGTGAGTTGGTAATAGGCGGTTTTCTCGTCCTCCTCCTTGCTCGCGATGCTCAGGAGCCCGGAGGGCTTGTCGATGACGATGATATGCTCGTCCTCGAACCATGCCTTGAGGCCGCCGCCCAGAATGGTCTTTGGCACCGCATGCCGGTCGGAACGCACCGCGACGACATCGCCGGGCACGAGCGGGTGATTGAACTGCGTGACCGGACGGCCGTTCACCATGACGGCCTGGAACTTCAGCCACGTGCGGATCTTGGTTTTCTTCACCTCGGGCATCGAGGCGAAGAGGAACGCCAGCAGCTCCGCGGGAGCAGTGACGGTGAGTGGCTTGGACATCAGGAAAATATAGGGTGTTTCAGCGCCGGGCCCAACGCAGTTTTGCGGAGGTCGCGCGCGGGTTGGCCCGGCATTCGTCGGCGGAGGCCCGGGTGACATCCTCCGAAATCTCCACATAGCGGCCTTCGCGCAGCGCCGATTGAAAGGCTTTCTTCACCCGGCGGTCCTCGCCGGAGTGGAACGTCAGGATTGCGACGCGCCCGCCGGGATTCAGGCACTCGGGGAGCGCGCGCAGTAGGGTGTCCAGCGCGGTGAACTCCTCGTTCACGGCGATGCGCAGGGCTTGGAAGACGCGGCGTACGGACTTGTCGCGCTCGTCATCGGAGACATTTGGCAACGCCAGCCGGATGGCCGCCGCGAGATCCGTGGTCAGCGGAAAGTTTTTGCCCGCCAGCCTTTGCGAGATGGCCGCCGCCCGGGGCTCGTCCGCGTTTTCCTGCAGAAGGTTTGCCAGGGCATCCGCTTGCAGATGCAGGAGGAGCGCGGAGGCCGGCTGTCCCTTGTTGGGATTCATCCGCATGTCGAGCGGGCCGGGGATCTTGACCGAGAATCCACGGGCCGGGGTGTCGATCTGCATCGAGGAAACGCCCAGATCGGCGAGGATGCAATCCGCGCCGGTCAGGCCTTCCGTGGCGAGCACCTTCGGCAGGCCGGCGAAGTTCGAACGCCGGGCCAGGAAAGTCTCCGGACCGAATCCGAGGTCGCACAGCCGCTGCTCGGTGCGAGGCTGCTCGACCGGATCGACGTCGAGCCCGATCAAGCGGCCGCCCGGCTGGATGCGCCCCAGCAGCTCGCGGGCGTGGCCGCCGTAGCCGAGCGTACAATCGACGATCAACTCCCCGGGCTGCGGATCCAGCACGTCGAGAATTTCCGGGACCATGATCGGCACGTGCATGCCGGCGGGCGTTTTCCCAGACGCAAGGACGTGCGCGACCGTCTCCGGATATTTCTCCGGATTGAGTTCCTTGTATTTATCCTCGAATCGGCGCGGATTCCTGCCCGGGTAGCGCGGGCGGCGCCGGTGCGGCTGGGGAGCGTCCTCGCTCACAGTTCGTTGTATTTCTTGTTCGAGCCTTTGGCTTTGGCGACCGGATAGCGTTCCTCGTTGTATGCCAGTTTGGCCCGGATGGCCCCGCCAAGATCGATCCCGCAGTTGTCGGCGAGTTCGAAAAGCAGGATGGCGACATCCGCGACTTCCGTCTCGATCTCCGGCCGCCGGTCGATGACGCGCTGGTCGGACTGCTCGGGGGTCTGCCAGACGAAATGCTGGAGCAGCTCGCCGGCCTCCGCCGTGATGGCGATCGCGAGTTCCTTCGGGTTGTGAAATTGCTTCCAGTCCCGCGCGTCGCGAAACGCGCGGATCTCCGCCGTCAGGGTCTCGATCGTCGTGGCCATGCGCGGGATCCTATGCGGATCCGCGGAGCATGGCGAACGGACAATCTCCCGGGCCGCGGGCCCGGTTTATTTCTTCAGGTACGGCGCGCAGAGCGGATCGCCGATCACGATGTCCTCCCAGCCGAGAAATCGGGAGCCGGCGTAGAAGCTCTCGGCCATGGTGTAGCCGGAGGTGTAGTGATCGAGGACGATCGTCGGGGAGGAATTGGCCTGCAGCCATGGCTCGTTGACGTAGCCTTTCGCCGCCGTCAGGCCATGGGCCAGGAGGTCGGCGGTGAGCGTCTGTCCGCCCTGGGTCGGCAGGAAGGTGCGGGCGCAGGTCGAGACGGCAGTGTCGCTGATCGAGCCGGGAGCGAAATGCAGCGACTGGTAGGCGGGCATCTTGAAGTGCGAGTCGTTGCTGCCCCAGGAATAGTAACCGGCGAGATCGTGGCGATCGCCGACGAACTTCTGGTTGAGGTCGAGTTCGTAGGGGATCCCGCGCGCCTTCAGAATGTCCGCGGCATGGGCCATGTCGGCGTTGAAGGTGTCCCATGGAGCCTCGGCCGTGAGCGTGAAGTCGATCGAGGGCTTGGGGTTCGCCGCTTTGTCGCCAAGTTGAAAGTCCGGCTGCACGTCGAGCAGGACTACTCCTTTCGGCGGATTGTGCTCCGAGGCCAGAGCCTCCGTCACGAGGTTCATCGCTCCCTGGCGGGTGTACCCGTCGAGGCGGCTGACCAGATAACCGCCGAATTTCTCATGCGAGAACGGCTCGTTGGAGTTCCAGTAGCGATTCGCCCAGGCATAGCCATGGGTGTCGCCCGCGCCGTTGTTGGGGCTCGCGAAGTGATATTTCTTCGCGTCGGGAATGGTCGCGTAGTCCATCGCCGCCAGGCAGCTGTCGAGCGAAGGCGAAGGGATGCCGCTGTCGACGGCATTGCCAGTCTCACCGCCTTTGACCCGGATCGGGATTCCCTTGGTCAGGACGATGAAGTCGATGCCGGAGTGCTTCGCGAGATAGTCGCGGACCGGCTGCTCGATCTGGGCCGTGTAGTCGGTGTATTGCAGGGTCTCGTTGTCCGGGTTCAGCGCGGAATCCACGCACTTCACGGTCACGACGTTCTTGATCTTCCGCTTTTGCACGTAGTCCGCGGCGATCGCGCGGGAGGTCGGGCTGGCGGAGTTCACGACCACCAGCACCTGGTTCGGGCTGCGCTTCCCCGGCTCGGCGGCACGGGTCGAAGCGGAAAGGAAGAGGGCGCTCGAGCAGAGGAGGAGAAGGAGATGACGTTTCACAGGAGGAGTGTTGGTTGCTGGTTAACTTGATGGTGGCAGGCTGGCGATCACATTTGCGACGAAGGCTTCGACATCATTCTCGGTGGTGTCCCAGCTGCACATCAGCCGGATGCCGCCATCACCGATGAATTGGTAAAATCGCCAGCCTTGGGCGCGCAAAGCGTCGATCGTGCTTTGCGGGAACGAAACGAAGACCGCGTTCGCCTGCGTTTCGTTCAGCAGGGCCACGCCGGGCAGATCTTTCAATCGGGCGGCCAGCAGCGCCGCCATGCGATTCGCCTGGGCCGCGTAGCGGAGCCAGCCCCCGCTGCGCAGCAGAGTCGTCCATGGCGCGGCCAGGAAGCGCATCTTCGAGGCGAGTTGTCCGGCCTGCTTGCAGCGGTAGTCGAACTCCGCTGCGAGCTGGCGATCGAAGAAAACGACCGCCTCCGAGGCCAGCATCCCATTCTTGCTTCCGCCGAAGACGAGGACGTCCACCCCCGCCTGCCAGCTGATTTCCTTCGGAGCGCACTGGAGGGCGGCCACGGCATTCGCGAAGCGGGCCCCGTCCATGTGGACCTTCAGGTCGAGGCCATGGGCCAGGGCGCAGAGCTCTGTGAGCTCGCCCGGCTGGTAGACGGTGCCGTGCTCGGTGGCCTGCGTGAGGCTGAGCACATGCGGCTTCGGGTAATGGATATCCTCCCGCAGGTGCACGAGGCGGGTGACTTCCGAGGGATCGATCCTGCCTCCGCCGCCCTTCGCGAGGAGAATCTTCGAACCCGCGCTGAAGAACTCCGGCGCGCCGCATTCGTCGGTCTCCACGTGTGCCGTTTCATGGCAGATGACCGAGTGATAGCTCCGGCAGAGGTGGGCGAGGGCCATGGAGTTCGCGGCCGTCCCGTTGAAGGCGAAGAACACTTCGCAATCGGTCTCGAAAACCTCGCGGATTGCCGCGCAGGCATCCCGGGTCCATTCGTCGGCGCCATACGATGGAGCATGCCCGCGATTGGCCTGCGTCAGCGCGTCGAGGCACTCGGGGACGAGTCCTGCGTAGTTGTCGCTGGCGAAGTTCCTCTGCATGTCCTCCCGAGGCATAGCGCAGACTCCATTATAGGGAAAGCGGCGCCCGTGTCCTAAAAAACGTGCCCCACATTTCGGGGGGAAGCGCCGAAGATTCGCCAGCCAACGATTTTCTCCAAAATTGAGCGGATATCCGAAGAGAGGTCCCACATTTCGGGTATGATTTCGACGTTTCTTTGGGCGGAAAGTTGACTTGTCGAGGCCGTTTCCGCGTTCTCGGCTGGGATGTGGGTTTGCCTCGCCGATATTTTTACTCCGTTCACCGCCGCCGGCCTGCGGTCGGACTCGGGTTTCCCGCTCGTTGGGAGCGGTTTTTGTTCGCGCAAGTTCAGACCGCGAGGAGTAATCTCTCTCAAACCCGATGCCAGCGTGAGCTGAATCGATGAAATTGCCCTTCCCCTATTTTATTGGCGCCCGGTCCCGGATCGCCGGGTCGCGTCGAAATCCGAGCCTGTGCCGTCCGGCCACGGCATGGGTCTTTGCGGGAGTCCTGCTGTCGGTGGTCTCGATCGCCGCCGTCGAGGACAAACCTTATTTCCCAAGCGTTAAGATCGCGGTCGACGATGGGGATTTCGCGAAGTTGGGAGACGTCACCCACGTGCAGTCCGGGGCGAAGTCGATCCGCTTCGAAATTGGCGATTTGACCTGGACCAGACGGGATCCCACGCGCGACCGGCAGGTGAAGCGGTTCCGGTACCAATTGGAGGGCGTCGACAAGGGCTGGCAGAATATGGATGCCGCCGCGGGGTTCGCCGTCCTCTTCCA
>Ga0310811_10001441_pt1 | contig 29930 bp, 21 predicted proteins | sample YCmetagenome_FD_207642 | JGI IMG/M metagenome (GOLD analysis project Ga0310811, IMG submission 207642) | Soil microbial communities from experimental microcosm in Duke University, North Carolina, United States - YC | ecosystem: Engineered > Artificial ecosystem > Soil microcosm > Unclassified ...
CCGGCCACCCCGATATCCCCGATCACATCACGCTCTGGGGTCTGCGGCTCGCGATCTGCCAGCCGTTTGATCAGTACGCCAACGTCCGCCCGACGCGGATCCTGCCCGGCATCACCTCGCCGCTGCGCGCGGTCAAGGACAAGGAGCTCGACTGGGTCATCGTCCGCGAGAACTCCGAAGGCGAATATGCCGGTGTCGGCGGCCGCGTGCATCAGGGCTCGCCGCTGGAAGCGGCAACGGACGTTGCAATGTTCACGCGCACCGGCGTCGAGCGCATCATGCGCTTTGCGTTCAAGCTCGCCCGTTCCCGTCCGCGCAAGCTCCTCACCGTCGTCACCAAATCGAATGCCCAGCGGCACGCGATGGTGATGTGGGACGAGATCGCGGCCGAGGTGGCGCGGGAATTCCCCGATGTGACCTGGGACAAGATGCTGGTCGACGCCATGACCATGCGCATGGTGATGCGGCCGCATAGCATCGACACCGTCGTCGCCACCAATCTGCATGCCGACGTCCTGTCCGATCTCGCCGCGGCCCTCGCCGGCTCGCTCGGCATTGCGCCGACCGCCAATCTCAACCCGGAGCGCAATTTCCCGTCGATGTTCGAGCCGATCCATGGCTCGGCTTTCGACATCATGGGCAAGGGCATCGCCAATCCCGTCGGCACCTTCTGGTCGGCCGTGATGCTGCTCGAGCATCTCGGCGAGAATGCCGCCGCAGGACGGCTGATGAAGGCGATCGAGCGCGTCACCGCCGATCCGTCGCTGCATACGCCCGATCTCGGCGGTTCGGCGAATACGCGAAAGGTGACGGATGCCGTGGTCGGCGCGATCCGCGCCGACAACGCTTAAGGTGCGACCTCTGGCGGATGGACTGGCGGGTGCGCCGCCTTGCGGCGCAAGCCTCGCGATCGCCTGGCTGGAACACGGCCACAATTATTGGGCCATTTCGGGCGATAGCGACGGGATCGACGGAACCGAAGATGCCGCTGGCGCTTTAATTGGTCCCGACACCCCTGAGCGAGCCCGCCGGGCGGGCCTCGATTCACACGCGCGTCTTGCTGCACATGATAGCTACACGTTCTTCGCTTCGATTGGAGATCTTGTGCGCACGGGCCCCACGCTCACCAACGTCAATGACATTCGCGCCGTATTGATTGCAGCAGACACAGGAGGGACGTAGCCATGCGTCGCCATCGCCGAGCCAAGATCGTCGCCACGGTCGGCCCCGCCAGCGCTTCACCCGAGATGCTGAAAGAGCTGTTTCTTGCGGGCGTCGACACCTTCCGCCTGAACTTCAGCCATGGCACGCAAGACGGTCACGCCAGGGTCCACGCCGCCATTCGCTCGCTGGAAAAAGAGGTGCAGCGGCCGATCGGCATTCTCATGGACCTGCAAGGTCCCAAGATCCGCGTCGGCACGCTGCGGGACGGCAAGATCGAGGTCAAAGCCGATCAGACCATTCGTTTCGTGCTCTCGGGGGCCGAGGGCGATGCCTCGTCGATCCCCTTGCCGCATCCGGAAATCTTTGCGGCGGTGGCGCCGAACCACGACCTCTTGATCGACGATGGCCGCGTGCGCGTCCGCGTCACTGGCGTCGGCGACGGCACGATCGATGCCAGGGTCGTCACCGGCGGCAAGATCTCCAACCACAAGGGCGTCAACCTGCCGGGAACCGTGCTCGACCTGTCGCCGCTGACGCCGAAGGATCGCTCGGACCTCGAGTTTGGACTCAAGCTCGGCGTGGAATGGGTGGCGCTGTCCTTTGTGCAGCGGCCGTCGGACGTGATCGAGGCGCGGAGCCTGATCGGCGATCGCGCCGGTGTCATGGTGAAGATCGAGAAGCCGGCGGCGCTGGAGCGCATCGACGACATCATTCAGCTCTCCGACGCCGTGATGGTGGCGCGCGGCGATCTCGGCGTCGAGATTCCGCCCGAGGAAGTCCCCGGCCGGCAGAAGGAGCTGGTTCGTGCCTGCCGATTGGCGGTGAAGCCGGTGATCGTTGCGACCCAGATGCTGGATTCGATGGTTGCGGCGCCGACACCGACGCGGGCGGAAGCCTCCGACGTCGCCACCGCCATCTACGACGGCGCCGACGCCGTGATGTTGTCGGCGGAATCGGCCACCGGCCAATATCCGCGCGAGACCGTCGAGATGATGGAGCGGATCATCAAGAGCACCGAGCAGCACAAGATGTATCGCTCGCTCATCGAGGCGACCCAGCCCGGCGAAGAGCAGACGCCGCCGCATGCGGTAGCAACGGCCGCGGCCGTCCTTGCCTCCGAGATCCATTCAAAGGCGATCGTCGCCTATACATCGAGCGGGACCACCGCGGCACGCGTGGCGCGCAAGCGGCCGAGCCTGCCGATCCTGGCGGTGACGCCGAGCGTCGATACGTCGCGGCGGCTCTGCCTGTTGTGGGGCGCTCACAGCGTTCTCGCCGAGGACGTCCACAGCTACGAGGCGATGGTCGAGCAGGCGACTGCGCTGGCAATGGACCAGGGATTTGCGTCGGTGAGGGATCTCTTGGTTGTCGTCGCCGGCATTCCGTTCGGCCACGCCGGCAATACCAACAACCTTCGCGTCGTGTCGATCGACCGGTAGAGGTCGCGCTAGCCGCCTGCCCAGACGTCGAGCACGTAGCGGTTCTTTGCGCCCATGTCCTCGATCCAGCGCGCGGCTGCGGCGGCGTCCGTGCATGAGCGCTCGCGATAAATCGCAACCAGCGCGGCCTTGACGTCGGGCTCCATCTTGCCGCCGTCGCCGCAGACGAAGATCACGGCGCCCTTTTCGATCAGTTGCCAGAGCTTGTCCTTCTCGGCCGCGACCAGATGCTGCACATAGGCCTTCGGGCCGCTCGCGCGGGAGAACGCGGTGTAGAGCTCGGTGATGCCATCAGCCGCAAACGCCTTCAGCTCGTCGGCATAAATGAAATCCTGGTCCGGATGGCGGCAGCCGAAGAACAGCATGGCCGGTCCCAGCGTCGCTCCCTTTGCCTTGCGCGCGGCGCGCTCCTGGAGGAAGCCGCGGAATGGCGCAAGCCCCGTGCCCGGCCCGATCATGATGATCGGCACGGATGGATCATCAGGCAGGCGAAAGCCTGCCTTGGTCTCGCGGATGGTGGCGTGAATGGTCTCGCCGGCGCGGCGGCCCGCGAGATAGTTCGAGCAGACGCCTTTATAGGTACCGCGGCCGGAGCTTGCCGCGCCCTCCACGACGCCGACGGTGACGCTGCAACGCGCCGGATCGCCGGAGGGTGACGAGGAGATCGAATAATAACGCGGCGCGAGCAGCGACAGCATTTCGAGATAGGCATGGAACGGCAATTCGCAGGCCGGAAACTCCTCCAGCAGGTTGAACACCGATTTGCGCCTGTTGAGGACTTCCGCCCGATAGCGCTCGGCGGAAGCCGCATCCTCGCCGACATAGGCGAGCAGTTTCGGCTTCGTCACCGGACAGTGCGTCTGCTCGGACATGATCTGGATCTGCTTGCGGGTTGCGACCTGTTGCAGCTCCACGAATTCGGTGAGCAGGCGGCCGACCGAGACGGCCTCTCCGACCGGCAATTGCGCGCGGCGTCCCTCCGAGACCTGCAGCCGGATCTGGTCCGCCGGCAGGAAGCCGAAGCGCCGCGCGACGTGATCGACCAGCGTCGGGTCGTTGCGCGGCACCACGCTGAGGTGATCGCCGACGCGATAGGTTTGCCCCGCAGGAAGCTCGACCTCGACATGCCGGGTCGAGCGCTCGGAGGCATTCGGCCCGTCGCGGTTCTGCAACTCGTTGTTGACCAGCACCTTCATCGGAGACGCGCCGCCGAGGGCCGCTATGGCTGAAACCGCACTCGGCGCCATCGGTTCGATCCGGTACAGCGGCTCGTCTTCGGCGCTGCGGCGGAAGGATGACTCAAGACCGAAGGCTTTCACCGCGGCCGGTGCCAGGAGCTTGAACCAGTCATCGAACTGGCCGTCGAGGTCGCTGCGCGCGTCGCCCTCGCCGCGGGTATAGAGACCGCGCGCGCCGGACGCCGCGAGCCGCTCGTCGATCAGCCGAGGGATCGACTGATAGGTCGCGGCCCAATCGCTGTTGCCGCAGCCGAACACCGCGTAATTGACGCCCTTCAGGGCGTCCTTGGGCGGCTCACCGCGCAACCATTTGACGAACTGCGTGGCGTTGTCGGGCGGAGCGCCGTTATAGGACGCGCAGAAGATCAAGACGCCGCCCTGTTTCGGCAATTTGTCCGTGAACTCGTCGAGCGGCGCGAGGCGCGTGGCGAAGCCGTTGACTTCGGCCAGATCGGCGACACGTGTCGCGAGATCTTCGGCCGTGCCGAGGTTCGAGCCGTAGAGCACGAGCAGCGGCGTGTTGTGCCCCGGGCGCGTGCGGGCGCGTGGCGCAGCTGCGGCGGTCGGTGCTGCGGCGGGCGCGGCTCCCGCAAACGCGCCGCGCTCCCTGTCCTCGCGCGGTCGCACCTTGATCTTGAAGCCTTCAGGCTTGATCGTCAGCGTTTCCTTCAGATGCATCTGGTAGCGATGCGGATCGATCAATTTGAAGCGTTGCAGGATCATGCCGATCGCGAGCGCCGCCTCGTGCATCGCAAAGCCGCGGCCGATGCAGGCGCGCTGGCCGTTGCCGAACGGCTTCCAGGCATTGACGGGACGCGCGGCCTCCGCCTCGCGGCTGAAATTCTCGGGGTTGAAGGCATCGGGGTTAGGCCCCCAGACCGAGGGATCACGGTGCAGCGCGGTCACCAGGATGGTGATGAAGGTGCCTTTCCTGAGCTTGTATTTGCCGCCGCCGATGGTCTCGTCCTGGAGCGGCGAGATGCCATAGGCCGGCGCCGGCGGCCACAGCCGCAGCGCCTCTTTGAGGATTTGCGTGATGTAGGTGAACTGGGTGACCTGCTGATAGGTCGGCTTCACGTCGAGGTCCGGACCGAGCACGCGGTCGACTTCCTCGTAGGCCTTCTTCAGCACGTTCGGGTGCTTGAGCAGCGCGTAGAGCGTATAGGACAACAAGCCGCTGGTGGTCTCATGGCCCGCGATCAGAAAGGTGTTGATCTGGTAGCGGATGTTGACGTCGTCGAGCTGCTCGCCGGTCGAGCGGTCGACGCCGGTCATCATGGCGGCGAGCATGTCCTTCTTGTCGTCGGTGGCTGCCGTATTGCGGCGGCGCTCGGCGACGATCTCGTCGACCATCCTGTTCATGAAGGCGACATCGGCGGCAAGATCGCGCCGCCGCTTCTGCATCCACAAATTCTCGAACGGCAGACCACGGGTCATCATGATCGTTTCGAGCGAGCGCACCAGCGACTCCACGAACGGATGGTAGTCGCGGCGGTAGAAGGAGTTGAAGCGGTAGTCGAAGCCGCAGAGGCCGATGGTGTCCAGCGTCAGCGCCGTCATGTCGTGGACGACCTCGATCTCGTCGTCGGCGTTGAGCCGCTCCCATTTCTTCACCAGCTGCTCGGCGATATCGACCATGCTCGGGTGATAGGACTGCATGGCGCGGTTGCCGAAGGGCTGGAGGAGAATGTTATGGGCCTTGCTCCAGTTCGGCTCTGTCGTGTCGGCGGTGAACAGCCCGTCGCCGCCGACGGCGCGTACGCGGCGCAGCGAGCCGCGAACCGCCTTGTCAAAGCGCTTCTCGTCGGACAGCTCATCGACGAGGTCGTGGCCCGAGACCACCACGATCGGCGCGCCCATCATGTCGAGCCAGAAGATCGGCCCGAGCTCCTTGGTGAGCCGCGTCAGGTTCTGCACCGGTGCGGAGGGGTCGAGCGAGAGCATGTTGCCGACCACCGGTTTGGTCGGCGGATGCGGGATCGGGCTTAGTCGGTTCTTGGAAGCCATTCTGATTATTTCCCCCTCATTCAGCCGTCGTCATTGCGAGGAGCGAAGCGACGAAGCAATCCACCTTTCCCCGCGCTGAGGCATGGGATTGCTTCGCTTCGCTCGCAATGACGACGTGGCGCCGTCCTCCACCTTATCCGAAGCGCTTCCTGCGCCAGTCGATCAGCTTCGCACTCACCTCTTCCGGCTTCTCCTGCTGGGTCCAATGACCGCTGTCGCGGACCAGGTATTTTTCGAGATCCGGCACCAGCTTCTCCATGCCGTCGGCCGCCGAAGGCGGCAGCACGGCGTCGTTCTCGGCCATGATCATCAGCGACGGCACGCGCACGATGTGATCCAGCCCCTCGGAGCGTTGCCAGTTCCTCGTGAAATTCCGATACCAGTTGATGCCGCCGGTGAAGCCCGTCTTCGTGAAGGTGTCGACGAACACCTTCTTCTCCTCGGCCGACAGGATCGGTGTGCGCGGATCGTGCCTGGCGTCATAATTCGCGATCATCTGCGGGAATGCGAGATTGATCCGCGGCGAGGCGCCGACACCGGCGACCGGCTGCTCCGCGGGTGCGTCCGGGGCTCGCGCGGCCGGCTTGCGCATGAAGGCATCGAAGGTCTGCTCAACGCGACTGCCAAAGATCCGGTCAGGCTCGCGCGCGGGATCCTGGAATTGCACGATATACATCTGATCGCCGAAGCGCTGGCGGAACAGCGCGATGGGATCGATTGGTGCGCGCGGAAAATGCGGCGTGTTGACCCCGACCACGCCGGCCACGCGCGAGCCATGCCGCAGCGGCATCTGCCAGACGACGAAGCCGCCCCAGTCATGGCCGACAAAGATCGCCTTGTCGATCTTGAGATGATCGAGCAGCCCGACGAGATCGCCGGTCAGATGCTCCATGTCGTAATCCTCGACCGGCTCGGGCCGGTCGGTCGCGCCATAGCCGCGCTGGTCCGGCGCGATCACGCGGATGCCGGCCTCGCTCAGCGCCTTGATCTGGTGGCGCCAGGAGAACGCCAGTTCCGGCCAGCCATGGCACAGTACCATCGGCGGCATGTCGGTTTTCGGACCGGCATCGTAATAGCCCATCCGAATCCCGTTCGTCGTTGCGAACGCGAGTTCAGGCATCTCGATCATGGGTCTCGTCCTTATTCGGCCGCGCCTTTGATATCGGCTGCCGGCGGCGCATAGGCGGCCTCGAGTGCGGCAAATTCCTCGGGCAGCATGTCGCAGAGCTCCTGCACATGCGGGATGATGTTGGCGCCGGAAATGAAGCCGAAATCGAGCTGGTCGCGATAGCTCTGCACAGTGATGTTGAGCGCGATCCCGTGGGTGGAGATCGACACCGGAAAGATATGCAGCAGTTCGGCACCCGCGGCATAGAGCGTCTGCCGCGGCCCCGGCACGTTGGAGACGGTGATATTGGCCGAGGGCGGCAGCACGTCCGACAGGCTCGAGCGGCTATAGAGCAGCGCCAGGATCTGCGTCAGGATCGGCGTGCCCAGCATCGAGATGTTGGAGACCTGCGGCATCAGCGCGCGCAGGGGATGCGACATCTCCTTGGACTTTGTCGACTGCGCGATGATGGCTTCCAGCCGGGCCCTCGGATCTTCGACATTGGTCGCGATCGAGCAGATCATGCCGAACACCTGGTTGTTGGAGTCGGTGTTGCCCTCCTCGCGCAGCGAGATCGGCACCGCCGCGGTCAGCGACTTGTTCGGCAGCGCGCCCTGCTTCACGAGATAGCGCCGCACCACGCCGGAGGCGAGCGCCAGCACCACGTCATTGAGCTTGCCGCCGGACGTTTTCGCCAGCGCCTTCGCCTTCGACAGCGAGATCGACGTCCCGGCAAAGCTGCGCTCGGACGAGATCGACTTGTTCAGGATGGTCGGCGGCGACATCATGCTGGCGAGACTTTCCCGCGACTTCGGATCGGCGATCTTGCCGACCACGTCCGAGACACTCTTCAGCATGGTCGGGATGCTGCCGGCAAAGCGCACCGCGCTTTCGATCTGGTACATCGCATTGTCGAACAGGATCGAGCCGAGGTCGCTCTTTCCAGAGCGCGGCAGCTCGATGCCCTTGGCGGCGGCCGCCGCATCGAGCGGCTGGGTCCAGAGCTGCTGATAGGAATCGAGCAGGTTGGCGGCGATGTCGCGCGGCTCCTGCCCCACCTTCGCCCTTGCCGTCGGCGGCTCGACCTTCCGCGGGATCGGCGAGATGTCGTAGATCATGTTGGTCAGCGCGGCGCCGGCGCCGCCATCGATGCAGGCATGATGCATCTTGGAATAGAGCCCGACCTCGTTGTCCTTCATGCCCTCGAAGACATAGAACTCCCAAAGCGGCCGGGCGCGGTTCAGGAGTTTCGCATGCATCCAGCCGACGATGCGCTCCAGCGTGGCGCGGTCGCGCGGGGCCGGCAGACTCGCCCGGAAGATGTGACGGTCGATGTCGAACTGGTCGTCCTCGACCCAGGAGGGATGGTCGATATCAAGCGGCGCCTTCTCCAGCCGCGCTTTGAGGATCGGCGCGATGTGAAGGCGCGAGGCGATCATCGCCTTGAACTCTTCGAAGAAGTCGCCCTTGTAGCCGTCAGGCAGGCGGAAGATCGCCATGCTGCCGACATGCATCGGCATTTCCGGCGTCTCCAGGTACAGAAACGACGCGTCCAGCGAGGACAGTTTCTTGCCGTCACCCATGCTTCCCTCCGAAACAATGGCGCCGGTGCGTTCGCACTTCTGGGCGCTCGAGCGGTGATTGTGCCTGTTCCGAGGCCGCATAGGCAATGGCAAAAGGGTGCCGCCGGCCGGGCCGCCGGACACAAAGGGCGGAGGACAACCGGCGCCTCGCCGCGTGCTTGGTTCGCGTGCTTGGTTCGCGTGCTTGGTTCGCGTGCTTGGTTCGCGTCCTCGGTTCGCGCCTTTTGGCCGCCTACTTCTTCTTGCCGCCGCCGCCGGTGAGCGCGCCGAGCCCGATCATGCTGGTAAACATATCCTGCATCCGCTCGGCGAGTTTGGGATCGAATGTGAACCAGGTCTGCATCAGCGACTCCGGCGATATCTTATCGATATTGGAGGTCATCTGCTGCTGCAGCTTGTCCATGACGGCGGTCTGCATGGGCTGAAGGTCGGGCAGGCCGAAGAACTGCCGGGCTTCCAGGGGCGTGCAGTCAATCTCGATATTAACCTTCATTTCCGCTCCTGACCGCGCTTTTGTATGGAGGTGCAGTATCACCGCACCCACCACCGCCGCGCAAGCAACGAGAAGCGCGGTGACAACGCATCCGGCCATCAATTCCAGGTATGGTCAACCAACCGCTCTGCCGCGCTGCGGTGTCCGGCCGCGCGGCTCGGCTTTTGCCTACCGGGTTTGCATACCGGCTGTTGCATAAACGGCTTGCGGGGCCGCCAAGGTCCGGCAACATTATTTCGAACCAACGTCCCCGCGCGATTGCACGACGGTTTAGCCGAACCGCTCCACGACGAACGGCGCGGGATCGGCGAACGGCGTCTGGCCGGTCATCATCTCCGCGAGCAGACGACCGGTGACAGGGCCCAGCGTCAGCCCGTGATGCTGATGGCCGAAGTCGAACCACAGGCCCCGATGGCGCGGTGCTCTTCCGATCACCGGGAGCATGTCGGGCAGACAGGGGCGCGCGCCCATCCAGGGCCTGGCGTCGACCGGCTCGCCGAGCGGGAACAGCGCATGCGCCTTCGGCAAGGCGCGCTCGACCTGGATCGGGGTCGGCGGCGCATCGCGGCGCGTAAACTCGACGCCCGTGGTGACGCGGATGCCCCTCGCCGTCGGTGCCAGCAGAAAGCCCTGGTCGGCATCGAGCACCGGATGATTGAGCACGGCATTGCCGCGGGCGGCCAGATGCAGGTGATAGCCGCGCTTCACCGACAGCGGGATCGAATAGCCGAGCGGCGCGAAGACGAGATCGGACCATGGTCCGAGCGCCACCACGGCCTCGCGCGCCACCGCCGATCCATTCTGGATCGGCACCCGCCAGCGGCCATCACGGTCCTGCTGCAATGCGCGTGCATCGCCGACGACAAACCGTCCGCCCTTGCGCTTGAACAGCGCGGCATAGGCCTTGGCGAGGCCGCCGGGATCGGTTACGAAGCCGGGCTGGCCGAAATGCAGCGCACCAGCGAAATCGCCGGTCAGGCTGGGCTCACGCTCGGCGATCGCCTTGGTGTCGAGCAGGCTGCCCTCAACGCCATAGGCCCGCGCGCGTTCCAGCTCCTTCAGCGCATGCGCCAGGGTCGTCTCGGAGCGAAACAGCTTGATCCAGCCGTTCTTGCGGAGCAGCGCGCCGGCGTCTGCCTCCGCGATCAGCGCCTCATGCTCGATCAGGCTGCGGCGGATCAGCGGCAGCACGCCCATCGCGCCCTTCAGCGCCCGGTCCGGCCGCGAGGCGAGATAATAACGTACAAGCCACGGCAGGAACGACGGCAGGTCAGTGACGCTATAACGCACCTGTGGGGCACGGTTGGTCGCGTAGCGCAGGATCTCGGAGATGGCGCGGGGAAACATGTAGGGGAATACCGAGGCGGATTCGATGATCCCGGCGTTGCCATAGCTCGTCTCCTCGCCGGCCAGCTCATGCTTGTCGACCAGGATGACGTCGCGGCCGCGCTGCTGAAGGTGCAGTGCAGCGCCGACGCCGACCATGCCGGCACCAAGCACAAGAATATCAGCCCTGAGTTCCGTCATCGGCACTCCGAAAGTTGAATATTGGGAATTTGCGCAACCCGCCTAGACTGAAGCTAGTCATCGCGGCTTGCCCACGCAAACCCGCGCGGCTTCAGGGGAAATGGCGCTTGCGCGACGCTCCGGTTCTGGCAACATGGTTCGATCAAACCGGGCGAGATTGCGGGTAACGCAAGGGCCCTAGGGGGAGCGTAGTCTAATGTCGGTTCGTCACACTTTATTGGCAGCGGCCGTCGCCGCGATCGCCGCGCTATCGATGGCGCCGGCATCGAGCCAGATCCTGCGTTATGCCAATCAGGGCGAGCTCAAGTCGCTCGATCCCTACACGCTGAAGGAAACGACGACGATCGCCCACCACGCCCACGTTTATGAGGGCCTGGTTACCCGCGACAAGCAGTTGAAGATTGCGCCCGCGCTGGCCGAGAGCTGGGAGACGCTGACCCCGACCCACTGGCGCTTCCATCTGCGCCACAACGTCAAATTCCACAATGGCGACCCCTTCACCGCCGACGACGTGATTTTCTCCGCCCAGCGTGTTCGGGCCAAGGGCTCCAATTTCCTGTCCAACGTCCCGCCCGACGCCAAGTTCGTCAAGGTCGACGACTACACGGTCGACGTGATGCTGGACACACCCAATCCCATTCTGATCTCGCAATGGGATGGCTGGTTCATCATGGACAAGAAATGGTGCGAGGAACACGACGCGGTCGCTCCGACACCGGCGTCCGCGACCACGCCGAGCTACGCCTCGCTGCACGAGAACGGCACCGGCCCGTTCTACATCGAGAGCCATCAGCCCGGCGTGAAGACCGTGTTCAAGGTGTTTCCGGGCTGGTGGGGCAAGCCCGAACATAATCTGAAGGAGATCGTCTTCACCCCGATCGCCTCCGATGCGACCCGCGTCGCCGCCCTGCTCTCGGGCGAAGTCGACGTCATCGAGCCGGTTCCGCTGCAGGACATCCAGCGCGTGAACGCGAGCGGCATCGCGACCGTGATGAACGGCCCGGAGATCCGCACCATCTTCCTTGGCATGGACCAGACCCGCGACGAGCTGCTCTATTCGAGCGTGAAGGGCAAGAACCCCTTCAAGGACGTTCGCGTCCGCGAAGCCTTCTACAAGGCGATCGATGTCGAGGCGATCAAGAACCGCGTCATGCGCGGGCTGTCGACGCCGTCGGCGCTGATGATCGCTCCGCAATTGTTCGCTCTATCGAAGGACTTCACGCGGCCGAAATACGATCCTGACGGCGCCAAGAAGCTCCTGACGGAAGCCGGCTATCCCGATGGCTTCCAGCTCACCATGGATTGCCCGAACGACCGCTACGTCAACGACGCCGCGATCTGCCAGGCGGTCGTGGGCATGCTGGCGCGCATCGGCGTCAAGGTCGATCTCTTGGCGCAACCCAAGGCGCTCTATTTCGCCAAGGTGCTCAAGCCGGGCGGCTTCAAGACCTCATTCTACCTGTTGGGCTGGACGCCGGCCTCGAGTGACTCCCACAACGTGCTGCATGACATCCTGGGCTGCCGCGACGACCCGAAGGACCCGACCCGGGGCGAAGCCAATCTCGGCGGCTACTGCAACAAGGATCTCGATGCGCTGACTGACAATATCCTGGTTGAGGCCGACACGGCCAAGCGCGACCAGATGATCAAGCAGGCCTACGAGATCGCGTTCAAGGACTACGCCTACATCCCGCTGCACCAGCAGTCATTGTCCTGGGGCGTGTCGAAAAAGGTCAAATTGACCCAGCGCGCCGACAACGAGGTGCTGCTCTACTGGGCCACCAAACAGGAAGAGTAAGCGGCTCGACATTTGAGGGTCCCGGCAAGCTCAGGCTTCCGGGACCCTGTTTTTCAGGTTACGCACGAAGCGCGGCACACGAGCATGGTCCGCAAGAGTGGATACCAGCCCTCCCTCGCAATAGACGCCGAACGCGTTTGCGCGTAGATCAGGCTCCAGCAAGCAGGAGGTGAAAGGATCACATGCTCGCTTTCACGCTTCGCCGGGTAATCCAGGCAATCGGCGTCATGATCGCCGTCGGGATCATCTCGTTTTCGATGTTCCGCTTCGCGGGCGATCCGGTCAACCAGATGGTCTCGATCGACACGCCGTACGCCGAGCGCGCCGCGATCCGCCAGTCGCTCGGGCTGAACGATCCGATCCCCGTGCAGTTCGTGCGCTACTTCGTCAATGCCGCGGAGTTCAATTTCGGCATCTCCTATCAATTCCGCCAGCCGGTCGCGACGCTGTTGAAGGAGCGTATGCCGGCGACGCTCGAGCTCGCCACCTGCGCCACGATCCTTGCGATCGTGTTCGGCATCCTGATGGGGGTCTATTCGGCGCTGCATCGCGATTCGGTCCTGACGAAGATATTCCAGGCGATCTCGCTGATCGGCGTTTCGCTGCCGACCTTCCTGATCGGCATTCTCCTGATCTATCTGTTCGCGGTGATCCTCGGCTGGCTGCCTTCGTTCGGCCGCGGCCAGGTGGTGCGGATCGGCTGGTGGACGACCGGCCTTCTCACGGTCTCCGGCCTGAAGGCGCTGATCATGCCCTCGATCACGCTCGGGCTGTTCCAGATGACGCTGATCATGCGCCTGGTGCGCGCCGAGATGCTGGAAGTGCTGCGCACCGACTATATCCGTTTCGCCCGCGCCCGCGGGCTCACCACCCGCGCCATTCATTTCGGTCACGCGCTGCGTAACACGCTTGTGCCCGTGATCACCGTCGCGGGCCTGCAATTTGGCTCGGTAATTGCATTTGCGATCATCACCGAGACCGTGTTCCAGTGGCCAGGGATGGGCCTGTTGTTCGTTCAAGCCGTGCAAAATGTCGATATTCCGATCATGGCGGCGTACCTGTTGATGGTCTCGCTGATCTTCGTCACCATCAATCTGGTGGTCGACATCCTCTACACCATCGTCGATCCGCGCCTGCGCTCGACCATCAGCCGGCCGGCCTAGTGCCGCCGATTTGAAGTTCCTACAGGAGCTGCCGAGAGTCATGAATAGGAACTTCAAACCGGACGCGGCACTAGCAAATGTCATTTTGCCAGTGCTCTTTGCTTTCCGAAGTTCGCAAAGCGGCTCCGCGTTGACTGACGAACTTCGGAAAGCGAGCGCTGGCTCATGAGCGATGCCGTCGTCCCCCATCACGAAGCAAGCCCAACGCACCCGGTGCCGTCAGGCTGGTTCAGGCGCGCGCTCGAGAGCGACCTGTTCTACTCCTTCCGCCGCTCCAAGCTGACGATGCTGGCGGCTGCGGTGACGCTCCTGTTCTTCCTGCTCGCGATCTTCGCGCCGCTGCTTTCCGTGCAGAACCCGTTCGATCCCGCGCAACTGCAGCTCGCAAATTCCCGCTTTGCGCCGTTATGGACGGCTGACGGCCAGAGCCCGTTCCTGCTCGGCACCGACGAGCAGGGCCGCGACGTGCTGTCCGCGATCCTCTACGGCCTGCGCATTTCGCTGACCGTCGGCGTGCTCGGCGTGCTCTTGTCCGGTACGATCGGAATCGTGCTCGGCCTGATCGCCGGCTATGTCGGCGGCGCGATCGATGGCCTCATCATGCGCATCGCCGACGTGCAGCTCACCTTCCCTGCCATCCTGATCGCCCTGCTCATCAACGGCGTCGCCATATCCGTATTCGGCAATCGTATGGGCGGCATGAGCATGCTGGCCGTGCTGGTGCTTGCGATCGGCCTGAGCTTCTGGGTGCAATATGCACGCACGGTGCGCGGCTCGGTGCTGGTCGAGAAGAACAAGGATTATGTCGCGGCCGCGCAACTCATCGGCCTGCCCGCACCCGTCATCATGCTGCGCCATGTGCTGCCGAATGCGATGGGCCCGGTGATCGCCACCATCAATCTCGCGCTTGCCATCATCACCGAGGCAACGCTGTCGTTCCTCGGCGTCGGCCTGCCCGACACTATGCCCTCGCTCGGCACCTTGATCCGGATCGGCAACAACTATCTGTTCTCCGGCGAATGGTGGATCGTCGCCTTCCCCGGCATTGCGCTGGCGGCGCTGATCCTTTCCATCAACCTGCTCGGCGACTGGCTTCGCGACGCGCTCAATCCAAGACTCCGATAGCTCAATGAAACCTGGCTTCTTCCGCAACGGGAACGCCCACCTCTCCCATAGGGAGAGGTGAAGGGAAGCATATGACCGAACCCGTCCTCTCCGTGCGCAACCTTCAGGTGGAGTTCGCCACCCGCCGCCATACCTTGCGCGCGATCGACGGCGTCTCCTTCGACATCGCCAAGGGCGAGGTGCTGGGCGTCGTCGGCGAATCCGGCGCCGGCAAATCCGTCACGGGCCTCGCCGTGATCGGACTGCTTGATCCGCCGGGACGAATCTCGGGTGGCGAAATCCGCCTCTCGGGCCTGCGCATCGATCACCTGCCGCCGGAAGAGATCCGCCGCATCCGGGGCAAGCGGATCGGCATGATCTTCCAGGATCCGCTGACCAGCCTCAATCCGCTCTACAAGATCGGCGATCAGATCGTCGAGACCATCAAGACCCACACCTCGCTCTCCGACAGTGCCGCGCGCAAACGTGCGATCGACCTGCTCGCCGAGGTCGGCATCCCCGCTCCCGACAAGCGCATCGACGGCTATCCGCATGAATTTTCCGGCGGCATGCGCCAGCGCGTCGTGATTGCGCTCGCGATCTGCGCCGAGCCCGAGCTGATCATCGCCGACGAGCCGACCACCGCGCTCGACGTCTCGGTGCAGGCCCAGATCATCACTCTGATCAAGCGGCTCGGCCGCGACCACGGCACCGCCGTGATGCTGGTGACCCACGACATGGGCGTGATCGCCGAGACCTGCGACCGCGTCGCGGTGATGTATTCCGGGCGCGTCGCCGAGATCGGCCCGGTGCAGGATGTCGTGCGCAATCCGCTGCACCCCTATGCAAAGGGCCTGATGGGCGCGATCCCCACCCTCGCCGGCGACGACAAGCGGCTGGTGCAAATCCCGGGTGCGATGCCGCGGCTGTCGGCGATCCCGCCGGGCTGTTCGTTCAACCCGCGCTGCGCCTTCGCGTTCGACCGCTGCCGCGTCGAGCGGCCGGAGCCGATCCGACAGGGCGCGCAGGCCGTCGCCTGCCATCTCTTCGATGCTTCAGTAAAGGACAGCGCGGCATGAGCTTTGTCGAAGCCAAAGCCTTTGTCGAAGTTAAAGCCTTGCGTCGCGTCTTCGACGTCTCGAAACCGTGGCTCAACCGCGTGCTCGAAGGCGGCCATCTCGAATATCTTAGGGCTGTCGACGGCGTCTCCTTCGACATCAGGAAGGGCGAGACCTTTGCCCTGGTCGGCGAGTCCGGCTCGGGCAAAACCACGGTCGCGCGCATGATAGTCGGCCTGCTGCCGCCGACTTCGGGCGATGTCGTGATCGATGGCATCTCCATGACCGACGCGAAGCAGGCGCAAGCGCGCCAACGCTTGCGCCGCCGCATCCAGATGGTGTTCCAGGATCCCTATGCGAGCCTCAACCCGCGCTTCCGGGTCGACGCCATCGTGTCCGAGCCGATCCGCGCCTTCAACCTGATCGAAGGTGAGCGCCAGATCAGGGACCGCGTCGGCGAGTTGCTCTCCCTGGTCGGCCTTCACCCCGACGACGGCACGAAATTCCCGCATGAATTTTCCGGCGGACAGCGGCAACGCATCGCGATCGCGCGCGCGCTCGCCTCGAATGCCGAGTTCATCGTCTGCGACGAGCCGACCTCGGCGCTCGATGTTTCCGTGCAGGCGCAGATCCTCAATCTGATGCGCGACCTGCAAGACAAGTTCGGACTGACCTACCTCTTCATCAGCCATAATCTTGCCGTGGTCCGCCACATGGCGAACCGGATCGGCGTGATGTATCTCGGCCGCATTGTCGAGATTGCGGAAGGCCGCGAGCTGTTCGACAATCCGCGCATGCCCTATACCAAGATGCTGCTCGGCGCGGTGCCGGACCTGGCAATGTCCGGCCGCCAGCGCATTCCCGTGAAGGGCGAAATCCCCAACCCGATCGATCCGCCGCCCGGCTGCGCCTTCAATCCGCGTTGCCCGCTGGCCTTCGATCTCTGCCGCACGGAGGCGCCCGCGCTGATCGATGGCGTCGCCTGCCACGCGGTCAATCTGGCGCCCACGCCGGCATGATCGCGCCGATGCGAATGCGCTGGTATGCCAGTTGGCAGGACGGCCCGGCTGTGATCAAGTGCGCGCCGGCTCAAGCAAGAAGGATGAAACCCCATGGCCAGCAACATCAATCCCGATCCGTTCACGACCCGGCCCGAGATCGAAGGCACGTTCGGCGTCGTGACCTCGACGCACTGGATCGCGACCGCGGTCGGGATGGGAACGCTGGAAAAAGGCGGCAACGCCTTTGACGCCGCCGTAGCGACCGCCTTTACGCTTCAGGTGGTCGAGCCGCATCTGAACGGCCCGGGCGGCGATGTGCCCATCATCGTGCATGATGTGAAGCGCGGCCGGACCGAGGTGATCTGCGGCCAGGGCCCGGCGCCCGCGGGCGCCACCATCGCGCATTACAAGAGCGAGGGGCTGGAGATGGTGCCCGGCACCGGGCTGCTCGCGGCCTGCGTTCCCGGCACCTTCGAATCCTGGATGCTGCTGCTGCGCGACTACGGCACCAAGAAGCTCCGTGACGTGCTGGAGCCGGCGATATCATATGCCAGCAACGGCTATCCGCTGGTCGAGCGTGCCTCGGCGACGATCCAGACGGTCGAGAATTTGTTCCGCAAGCACTGGCCGACCTCCGCTGCGGTCTATCTTCCCAACAACGAAGTGCCGAAACCCGGCACCATCTTCACCAACCAAAAGTTGGCTGAGACCTATGCCCGCATCCTGAAGGAAGCCGAAAGCGCAGGCTCCGATCGCGTCGCCCAGATCGAGCGCGCGCGCAAAGCCTGGTCGCACGGCTTTGTCGCGGAAGCGATCGACAAGTTCTGCCGCACGCAGTCGGTCATGGACGTCTCCGGCTCGCCGCACAAGGGCGTGCTCTCGGCCGACGACATAGCGCGCTGGGTGCCGACGATCGAAGAGCCCCTCACCTATGATTACGGGCGTTTCACCGTGCAGAAATGCGGCGTCTGGAGCCAGGGCCCGGTGATGCTGCAGCAGCTTGCGCTGCTGAAAGGTTTTCAGCTCGACGGGCTCGATCCGACGGGGCCGGAGTTCATCCACCTCCAGATCGAATGCGCCAAGCTCGCTTATGCCGACCGCGAGAAATTCTATGGCGATCCCAAATTCACGGAGATCCCGATCCAGACGCTGCTCTCGGACGCCTATAACGACGCGCGGCGCAAGCTGATCTCCGACAAGGCCTCGCTCGATTTCATCCCGGGCTCGGTCGAAGGTTTTGGCGCGGTCGTGAAGCTACGCCGCGCCGAGGGCCATCGCGAAGCCGTCGGCGCCATGGGCGCGGGCGAGCCGACCGTCGGCCGCTTCGGCGAGGTGCGCGGCGACACCGTGCATTTCGACATCATCGACACCGCGGGCAACATGATCTCGGCGACGCCGTCGGGCGGCTGGCTGCAATCCTCGCCCGTCATTCCCGATATCGGCTTCTGCCTCGGCAGCCGCGCGCAGATGTTCTGGCTCGAGGAGAACCATCCCGCCGCGCTGGCGCCGGGCAAGCGCCCGCGCACCACGCTGTCGCCGACCATGGCGCTGCGCGACGGCCAGCCGTATCTGTCCTGGGGCTCGCCCGGCGGCGACCAGCAGGACCAGTGGATCACGCAGTTCTTCCTGCGCCACGTCCATTGCAACATGAACCTGCAGGAAGCGATCGACGCGCCGGCCTGGCACTCCGAGCATTTCCCAATCTCGTTCTGGCCGCGCACCGCGCGCCCGGGCGTACTCGTGGTCGAGAACCGCGTACCCAAGGCGAGCCGCGACGAGCTGACCCGCCGCGGCCATGTGGTCGAGACCGGCCCCGACTGGTCGGAAGGCCGCCTTACCGCCGCCTCCAAGGTCGGCAAACGCCGCCGCGCCGCCGCCAATCCGCGCGGCATGCAAGGCTACGCCGCCGGACGCTAGATCGCTTTTGGAGCATGATGATTTCGTTTCAAATCGCAGAGCGAGCCTCAAACTCCACCTCGCCCCGCTCGCGGAGAGAGGTCGGAATTCAAGCGCAGCTTGAATTCCGGGTGAGGGGGAGCATCCGCGCACTCGACGATCATCGTGTTCTTGGAGACAGCCCCTCACCCCAACCCTCTCAGAGCGAGCTCTGCTCGTCTCGACCCCGCGAAGAGCGGGGAGAGGGAGAAGGTTCACGATGACCTGGTCGATCATCGCGAGAGATAGCGCCAGCGGCCAGATCGGCATCGCGGTCGCGACCAAGTTCTTCGCCGTCGGCGCGCTCGTGCCGCATATCGCGGCCGGGATCGGCGCTGTCGCAACCCAGGCGCTGGTCAATCCCTATTACGGCATCGACGGCGTCAGGATGCTCCGCGAGGGCAAGAGCCCGGAAGCCATCGCCGCGGCGCTGCTCGCCTCGGACGATGGCCGCGAGAGCCGGCAGCTTCACATCATGGATGCGCAGGGCCGCATCGCCGCGCATACCGGCAAGGATTGCGTCGACTGGTGCGGCCATGTGAGAGGCGACGGCTTTTCCATTGCCGGCAACATGCTGGCCGGCGCGGCGGTGCTGGATGACACCGCCAACGCTTATGCCGCGAACCAGAGCCTCCCCTTTGCGCAGCGCCTGCTCGCGGCGATGCGCGCGGGCGAAGCTGCCGGCGGCGACAAGCGCGGCAAGCAGTCGGCGGCTCTGCTGATCCATGATACGGAAGAATGGCCGGCACTCGACCTGCGCGTCGACGACCATGCCGATCCGCTGGCCGAGCTGGAGCGGCTCGAGCGCGTCAGCCGCGAGCGCTGGGTGCATTTTCGCGAGTTTCTTCCGACCCGAAAAAACCCCGCAGGCATCACCGACCGCGCCACCATCGAAGAGCGCATCGCCGCCGCTTCAGTGGAGAACGCATGACGGCAAGCCCCCTCATCGACATCCAGCGCCTGCGCGTGCTGTTTCACGGCGACGACGGCCGCACCAATCACGCCGTCGACAGCGTCGATCTTTCGGTTGCGCCCGGCGCGACGCTCGGCCTGGTCGGCGAATCCGGTTGCGGCAAGAGCGTCACCTCGCTCGCGATCATGGGACTGCTGTCGAAACAATCGACCGAAGTCTCCGGTTCGATCCGCTTCGACGGTTTTGACCTGTTGCAGGCGGGCGACCAAACGCTGCGCGACCTCCGCGGCAACCGGCTCGCCATGATCTTCCAGGAGCCGATGACCTCGCTCAATCCGAGCTTTACCATCGGCGACCAGATCATCGAGACCATCCTGCGTCACCGCGGCGGCTCGCGGCGCGCCGCGCGCGAGCGTGCGATCCAGCTCCTGCGCCGCGTCCATATCCCCTCGCCCGAAAAGCGCATCGACGAATATCCGCACAAGCTCTCCGGCGGCATGCGCCAGCGCGTGATGATCGCCATGGCGCTCGCCTGCGACCCGCGCCTTCTGATCGCCGACGAGCCGACCACTGCGCTCGACGTAACGTTGCAGGCGCAAATCCTCGAATTGATGCGGGAGCTCAAGGCCGAAAGCGGCGCGGCGATCATCCTGATCACGCATGATCTCGGCGTGGTCGCCGAAGTCTGCGACGAGGTCGCCGTGATGTATGCCGGCGAGATCGTCGAGCGCGCCGCCGTCGACGAGCTGTTCGCCTCACCGCAACATCCCTACACGGTCGGCCTGCTCGGCTCGATCCCGCGGCTCGACCACCGCACTGAGCAGCTCGCCACCATCGAAGGCATGGTGCCAAACATGGCGAACCCGCCCGCCGGCTGCCGTTTTGCCCCGCGCTGCCCGTTTGTGGTGGATGCCTGCACCAAGGCGCCGCCACAGCTCGCGGAGCTTTCGCCCGGCCACGCCTCGCGCTGCATCCGCGCGCCGCTGGAAAGGCTGGTGTCGTGACGGCGTCTCCCTCCCATCTCGCGCTCCTGGCGCAGTGCAGCACAAGCGCAGCGCCGTGGTGCACTGCTGAACCGGGGCCGATCTGCGCTGGAGGGAGAAGTGGGTCCCGGTTCAGCAGCGCAACATTGCATGTCGCGCTGCGCCCGGGACACGAGAGCGGCGCATCGGAGCGGCCAAGATGACCGCCCTCCTCGAAGCAACAAACCTCGTCAAGCATTTCCCGGCTTCGCGCAATCTGTTCGGCCGGCCGACTTCGTTCGTGCGCGCGGTCGATGGCGTGAGCTTTCATGTCGACGCTGGCGAGACGCTGGCGCTGGTCGGCGAATCCGGTTGCGGCAAATCGACGGTCAGCCGGCTGGTGCTGCGGCTGATCGAGCCGGATGCGGGCAGCGTCCGCTTCGAGGGCCGTGACCTGCTCGCGCTCGATGCCAATGAACTGCGCGCGTTCCGCCGGCAGGCGCAGATCATCTTCCAGGATCCCTACGCCTCGCTCAATCCGCGCATGACGGTGGGGCAAATCCTCGGCGAGCCGCTGGCGCTGCACGAGCTGGTGCCACCAGCGCAACGCCGCGCGCGGATCGAGGAACTCTTGCGCCTCGTCGGCCTCGAGCCGCGCGTCACGCGCCGCTATCCGCATGAGTTTTCCGGCGGCCAGCGCCAGCGCGTCGCGATCGCGCGGGCGCTCGCCGTCGAGCCAAAGCTGATCATCTGCGACGAGCCGGTCTCCGCGCTCGACGTTTCCATCCGCTCGCAGATATTGAACCTGCTGCGCGACCTGCAGGACCGGCTCGGCCTCTCCTACATCTTCGTCTCACATGACCTCGCCGTGGTGAAGCACATCGCCGACCGCGTCGCCGTGATGAATCTCGGCGGCATCGTCGAGACCGCGGAGACGGAGGCGCTATTTGCCGCACCCCGCCACCCCTATAGCCGCGCCCTGCTCTCGGCCATTCCGGTGGCGAGGCCTCAGGCCAAGCGCGCCCGCATGATCCTGCAGGGCGAGATGCCGAGCGCGCTGAACCCGCCCTCCGGCTGCCGCTTCCATACCCGCTGTCCCTTCGCGATCGAGCGCTGCCGCACCGAGGTTCCGGAGCTGGGGGATGGCGCGGGAGATGCGATCAACCATCCGGTTGGCTGCCACCGCGCTGCGGAATTGCCGCCGCCGGAGGGCGTCGTTCCCACCGATGGCGGCTTCTCGCCGGCCCTGGAGAAGCTGGTCGCTGCCTTCAGCCTTTCGGAGGAAGGACCCGGGGGGAATGGTGTTGGTATAGTCGGCACACCAGGTCAGGTGTAACGACGAAAAGGGGACGGTTCTGATGAAATTCCTGCGTTTGGCGGCGGCAGCCGCGTTGCTGCTCTGCTTTCAGGCGAGCGCTTTCGCCGAAACCACTCTCCGCATCGGGCTCGCCGAAGACCCCGATATCCTCGATCCCACCATGGCCCGGACCTATGTCGGCCGTATCGTGTTTTCGGCACTCTGCGACAAGCTGTTCGACATCGACGAGAAGCTCAACATCGTGCCGCAGCTTGCGCTGTCACACGAGACTTCCGCCGACGGCAAGGAAGTCACCATCAAGCTCAGGCCGAACGTCAAATTCCAGGACGGCGAGCCGCTCGACGCGGAAGCTGCCAAATTCTCCCTCGAACGGCACCTCACCTTCCCCGGCTCGTTCCGCAAGCCGGAGCTCGCCGCGCTCGATCATGTCGAGGTCGTCGATCCCCTCACCATCAAGCTGGTGCTGAAAACCCCGTTCTCGCCGCTGATCGCGCAGCTCGCCGATCGCGCCGGCATGATGGTGTCGCCGAAAGCGGCGAAAGCCGAGGGCGACAAGTTCGGCCTGCATCCAGTCTGCGCAGGTCCTTACAAATTCGTCGAACGCGTGCCGCAGGATCGCATCGTGTTCGAGAAGTTCGCCGACTATTGGAACAAGGACAACGTCTTCATCGACAAGATCGTGTACCTGCCGATCGTCGACGCCACGGTGCGGCTCGCGAACCTCAAATCCGGCGGGCTCGATCTGATCGAGCGGGTGCTGGCGACCGACCTCAAGGACGCGCGCGCCGATCCCAACCTGAAGCTCTCGACCGCGATCGAGCTGGGCTATCAGGGCATCACGCTCAACATCGGACACGACAAGAACAAGGGCCCGCTCAGCCAGTCCGCCAAGGTGCGGCAAGCCCTCGACCTTTCGATCGACCGCGAGGCGATCAACCAGGTCGTGTTCAACGGCGAGTTCAAGCCCGGTAACCAATGGGTCAATCCGGACCATCCCTATTACCAGAAGGCTTTTCCGATCCACGCCCGCGATGTCGCGAAGGCCAAGGCGCTGTTGAAGGAAGCCGGCGTGACGCCGCCGGTCGCGGTCGACTTCATGGTGCCGAAGGGTGCCGAGACCGAGGCCGTCGCGCAGGTGGTGCAGTCGATGGCCGCCGAAGCCGGCTTCGACATGAAAATCCGCGTCACCGAATTTGCGACCTCGCTGAAGCAGGCCGAGGCCGGTGACTATCAGGCCTTTATGCTGGCCTGGAGCGGTCGCGTCGACCCTGACGGCAATTCCTACGTGTTCCTGCACAGCAAGGCGCCGCAGAATTACAGCGCATGGGTCAATGCCGATGCCGACAAGGCGCTCGACGACGCGCGGCTGGTGACCGACCAGGCCAAGCGCAAGGCAATCTACGAGAAGCTGACCAAGCTCGAGATGGCGGACGAGCCGATCCTCTATCTCTATCACCGCCGCATCATCATCGCGCACACCAACAGGCTCGAAGGCTACAAGCAGATGCCTGACGGACTCGTGCGCGTGATCGGGCTGAAGCTGAAGTGAAGATGGCGCAGCCTCTCTCGTGTCCCGGATGCATTGCAGCGCGTCAGCGGTGCAATGCTGATCCGGGACCCGTCGCAACATTGCATGTTGCGCCGCGCCCGGGACGCGAGCACCGCTATGCTGAACTTCCTCGCGCGCCGCATCGCCCAGCTCGTGCCGACATTGTTCTTCGTGTCGCTCCTGATCTTTTCGTTGCAGCACCTGTTGCCGGGCGACCCGGCGCTGGTGATGGCGGGCGAGGAGCGCGATCCCGCGGTCATCGAGCAGATCCGCCACCAATACCGGCTCGATCGGCCGATCCCGGTGCAATATGTCTATTGGGTCAAGGGCGTGCTGTCGGGCGATCTCGGCGAATCCCTGCGCATCAAGGTGCCGGTGCTCGATTTGATCAAACAGAAGCTGCCGGTCACCTTGCAACTCGGCTCCATGGCGATCGTGATCGCGTTCCTGATCGGCATTCCCGCCGGGATCATTTCTGCGGTGAAGCGAAACACCGCCTGGGACTATGGCGCCAATATCTTCGCGCTATGGGGCATCTCGACGCCGAATTTCTGGCTCGGGATCATGCTGATCTTCCTGTTCTCGATCAAGCTCGGCTGGCTGCCGGCCTCCGGCTTCGTCCCGCCCACGGAAAACTGGCGGGAAAGCCTTGCCTCCACCATCATGCCGGCCTTCGTGCTCGGCAACGCCATCGCGGCGATTCTGATGCGGCATACGCGCAGCGCCATGCTGCAGGTGCTGGAAAGCGACTATGTGCGCACCGCACGCGCGAAGGGGCTTTCCGAGCGCTCGGTGATCCTCAAGCACGCCATGCGCAATGCGCTGACGCCGGTGATCACGCTGGGTGCGCTCGAGCTCGGCACGCTGCTGTCGGGCGCGGTGCTGACCGAGCAGATCTTCTCCGTGCCGGGTTTCGGCAAGCTGATCGTCGATGCCGTATTCAACCGCGATTATGCCGTGGTGCAGGGCGTCGTGCTGGTGACGGCGACGATCTACATCACGCTGAACCTGATCGCCGACATCGCCTACATCCTCGTCAACCCGCGGCTGCGAGCATGATCCGAAAAAGTGGATCCCGGTTTTTCCTCGCGACAAAAGCGGAAGGCGCTTGCGCGGAGATCATGCTCAATCAAGAGCGTGCTGAGCGATGACCGACGCGGCCCTCAGCGCCCTGCCCGCTTCCCGCGCCGGCGACGAGCTGGAAAGCCCCGCGCGCCGCGCGCTGCGGCGGCTGATCAAGCGCAAGGGCGCAGTGATCGGGCTCGTCGTCCTTTCGGTTTTCATCCTGCTCGCACTGCTGGCGCCGCTGGTTGCACCTTATGACCCCATCGCGACGAGCTGGACGCTGGTGCGCAAGCCGCCGTCCGCGGCCCACTGGTTCGGCACCGATGAGCTCGGCCGCGACATGCTCAGCCGCGTCATCTACGCCGCGCGCGCCTCGCTGGCGGCGGGCGCGATCTCCGTCACCATTGCGCTGACCATCGGCGTGCCGCTCGGGCTGATCTCCGGATATCGCGGCGGTTTCCTCGACGCGCTGATCAGCCGCATCACGGACGCGATGCTGGCTTGCCCGTTCCTGATCCTGGCGATCGCGCTGGCGGCCTTTCTCGGTCCGAGCCTCACCGACGCCATGATCGCCATCGGCATCTCCGCCACTCCGGTCTTCATCCGCCTGACCCGCGGCCAGGTGATGAGCGTCAAGGTCGAGGACTATGTCGAAGCCGCGCGCGCGATGGGCAATCCGCGCTGGCGGATCGCGCTGTTCCACATCCTGCCGAACATCCTGCCGGCACTTCTGGTGCAGGCGACGCTGTCGATTGCCGCCGCGATCATCGCGGAGGCCGCGCTGTCGTTCCTCGGCCTCGGCCAGCAGCCGCCATTTCCGTCCTGGGGCAGCATGCTCAATGCCGCGCAACGCTTCCTCTCCAACGCGCCATGGATGGCGATCTGGCCGGGGCTGGCGATTTTCCTGGTGGTTCTGTCGCTCAATCTCGTCGGCGACGGTTTGCGCGATGCGCTGGACCCGCGGGAGCGGTAGGTCTCACAATTCGTCATTGCGAGGAGCGAAGCGACGAAGCAATCCAGACTTTCACTGCGGCGGCAGTCTGGATTGCTTCGCGGAGCCCGTCATCGGGCCGCGCTCTGCGCGGACCCGTTGGCTCGCAATGACGAAAAAGTACCAGTTCAAATCACCGTCTCCCGCATCACCTTCCGGCAATCCATCTCGAATTCGAGATCGACCATCGGCGGGCGGGCGAAGTGCCAGGTGAGGCCGCCCCTCACCGCACCGCGCTTTACGAGTTCCTCCGACATCACGGGATGGAAGTCGCGGATGGAATAGGCCTGCACAGCGGTCGTGTCGTTCCAGCCGAAGCCGAATCCGGCCAGCCGCTTCTCCATCTGATCTTGCACCGTGAAGCGGACCTTCTCCTTCAGGCCCTCCGGGCTGAGGTCGCGATAGCGCACGATGCGCTCGGCATAGGGCGCGCTGCCGCCGCGCGCCTCGGCGCCGCCGGCGATGACAAAGGTCGGCGTCGCTCCCTCGAGCGGCCGTGTGAAGGAAAACGCGTAAAACGACGGCTCGGACGGCGGATCGACCTCGGGGCAGACATTGCTGCGCGCGACCGGATTGGTCTTACCGTCATAGATGCCCCATTCGGCCAGCGTCTTCACATAGTGCTCGTTGAATTTGCGAAAGCCGTCCTCGGTGAATGCGGCGGGTGAGCGCAGCTCACAGGCGCAGAACGACGTCAGCGGCCGTCCCACCGATTGGATATAGTTTGCGACCGCGGCAAAGCCCTCGGCGAGCGGCAGCCATTTGTCGAAGCGCACGCGCTCGATCTCGTAGCCCGACGAAGCCGCCGCCCCGCTGGAAAACTGGAACACGGCCGGGATGAAGCGGTAATTGCCGGCGGAAAATTCTGCAGTCATGACGCTACCTTGGGGCCTGCCTTATTCGAGCTGCATCCGGACGCCCTTGGCGCCGTTCAACAGCCGCTTGAGGTGAAAGCCGGCCAGGGCATCGTCGGCGTGCAGGCCGACCAGCGCGGCGAAGGCCGGCATGGCCGTGGCATCGCCGGCTTCGAGCTTGGCGAAGGCTTCGGAATATTGCGTGGTTGCCGGTGCGGCGAAGACATCATCGGCCAGCGGCTCATAGGTCCGCAACGGTTCGCTGCGCCCGCGCAGCACGATGTCGCCAACCGGACGGCCGCGAAAATTCTCCGCTCCGCTCGCAATCGTGGCGCTGACGCAGATCCGCGTGCCGAGATGCTTGTTGGCGGCCTCCAGCCGCGCCGCCGTGTTGATGGTGTCGCCATAGGCGGTGTAGTCAAAGAAGCGGCTGCCGCCGAAATTGCCGACCAGCGCGGGACCTGCATGCACGCCGATCCGCGTGGCGCCGAAATTCACGCCCTTCTCCTTCCAGCGCTGCTTGAACGCCTGTGCCCAGGAATCGAGCGCGTGCGCACAGGCCACCGCCCGCGTCGCATAGTCGGGCTGGTCGCCGGGAGCGTTGAACAGCACCTGGATCGCATCGCCGATGATCTTGGCAACGGTCCCCTCATGCGCGAACACGACGTCGGTCATCCCGCCCACATATTCATTGAGGAGCTCGCCCAGCACGTCGGGCGCGGCGGTCTCGACCAGCGAGGTGAAGCTCGTGATATCGGTGAAGATGGTCGCGACATCGCGCCACTGCACTTCCATGCCGTCGCTTTCGCTGTCGCTGGACGCAAGCCGCCTTGCGATCTCCGGCGAGAAATAGCGCGACAGCGAGGCATGCGCCCGCTCCGCCTCGGCCTGGCGGCGGCGCACCTCGCGCAGCATCTCGACATGACGGATGGTCTTGTCGATCGTGGTCTCGAGATCGGTGAAATCGATCGGCTTGGTGAGGAAGTCGAACGCGCCGCGGTTCATCGCGGTGCGGATGTTGCTCATGTCGCCATAGGCGGAGACGATGATGGTGGACTTCTTGTCCTCGGCCTCCTGCAGCCGCGCCAGCAGCGAAAGCCCGTCCATCCGCGGCATGTTGATGTCGGAAATCACCATGTCGACGTGCGGATGCTGCACGATCGACTCCAGCGCCTCGAGGCCGTCACGGGCAAAGATCAGCTTGACCAGGCCCTCGCGGATGTGCCGGCGGAACTTCTGCAGGATCAAGGCCTCCAGATCGGCCTCGTCGTCGACAAACAGAATGGTGGCGGTCATGCGGCCTGCCCGAGCCTGGTATCGATCTCCTGGCGTAGTTGCGCAAAGTCGATCGGCTTGGTCAGCAGCCCTTCCGCGCCGTGCTCGATCGCCTTCCTGCGCGTCTCGGCGTCGCCATAGGCGGTGATCATGATCACAGGCACATCGGGACGCCTGGCGCGCACCTCGGGCAGCATCTCGAGGCCGCTCATGCCGGGCATGTTGATGTCGGACAGGATCAGGATCAGCGAGGGATCGCGGATGTCGGCGGCGCGTTGCAGCGCGGCCGGCGCCGAGGGCGCAAACTCCATCAGAAACCGCCCCGCCCTCAAGTCGCGGCGGAATTGCTGGCGAAACAGCGTCTCCACGTCCGGCTCGTCATCAACGATGAGAATGTAAACGCTCAATGCGGGCCTCCAGTACACTTCGCTATTTGCTTTTATTGTCGGCTTTGCTGTTTTCTTGGGCTGCCAGCACACGCGGCAGCGTAATGATGAATTCGGTGAAAGCGCCGGGCTCGGTATTTACGTCGATCCTCCCGCCATGTTGTTTCACCACGATGTCGTGACTCATGGATAGCCCGAGCCCCGTCCCCTCGCCGGCCGGCTTGGTGGTGAAGAAGGGATTGAACATTTTCTCCTTCACGGCTTCGGGGATACCGGTGCCATTGTCGCGAATCCGGATCTCGACGCGGTTGCCGAGATCTTTCGTCGCGGCGCTGAGCGTCGGCTCGAAATCCCCGTTCATCGTCTCCTTGCGCTTACTCGCGGCGTAGAAGCCATTCGATATCAGATTGAGAAACACCCGCGTGATCTCCTGCGGGTAGAGATCGACCATGCCGGCTGCGGGATCGAGGTCGCGCCTGAGGGTGATGTTGAAGCCGCTCTTTTCGGCGCGGGCGCCGTGATAGGCAAGATTGAGGCTCTCCTCGACGATCGCGTTGATATCGGCGGGGCGGTGCTCGCCGCTGCCCTCGCGCGAATGCAGCAGCATGTTCTTCACGATCGAGTCGGCGCGCTTGCCATGCTGCACGACCTTGTCGAGATTGCCTTTCAGCATGTGCGTGAGCTCTTCGATCTCCTCGCGCGTCTTGCCGTCCATCTCCGTGGTCTTGAGCACATCGTTCAACTCGTCGATCAGCTCTCCCGACACCGAAGAGAAATTGTTGATGAAATTCAGCGGATTCTTGATTTCATGAGCGATGCCGGCGGTGAGCTGGCCGAGCGAGGCGAGCTTCTCGGTCTGGATCAGGCGATCCTGCGCGGTGCGCAAATCGTCGAGCGAGCGGGACAGCTCGTCGGTGCGCTCACGCAATTGGTTGAGCAGGCGCGCATTCTCGATTGCGATCACCGCCTGCTTGGCGAAATTGACGACGAGATCGATCTGCTTGTCGCTGAACAGCTTGACTTCCTGGCGATAGATGGTGATCGCGCCGACCAGCTCGTTTTCCTTGAGCATGGGCACCGCGACGATGGTTCGGGCTCCAGCCAGGTCCGTATTCGCCCGACGGATCGCGTTGCCCTCGATATACGCTTTGTCGGCCTTTGCGTCCTCGATCTGGATCACCTGCTTGTGGACCATCAACTGGCGCATCAGGTTTTCCGGACCTGGATGGATCACCGGCTCGCGCCGGCGCAATTCAGCGAAGGCCTCGGGCGCGTTGTGCAAAGCCACGCAACGCGCCGCATCACCCTCGGTCAACCACATCATCCCGAATTTCGCGCCGCAGATACGGGTTGCGTTTTCCAGCATCTTCCGGAACACCGGCTGCAACTCGCCGGCCGAGGAACTGATCGTCTCCAGCACCTCCGACGTCGCGGTCTGCTGTTCCAGTGACTCGCTGAGATCGTCGGTGCGATGGCGCAACTCCTTCAGGAGGCGCGCATTCTCGATCGCGATCACGGCCTGATTGGCGAAGCTCGTGACCAGATCAATCTGCTTGCCGGAAAATGGGTGAACCGTCTGTCGGAAAATGGCGATCACACCAACGAGACTGTCTTCCTTCAGCATCGGCACGAGCAGCATCGTCCGGGCGCCGCCGAGCTCGGCCAGCTCTACAATCGGCGGGAAACCGGCCAGATAGTCCGGTTCCAGCCTTACATCCGGGACGTGAACCTGTTGCCTGGTTTGGGCAAGCCGTCCTAACGGATCAGACGGTGGCGGCATGATAACGGGATTGCGCAGGAAAGTTTCGGCAAACGCTGCTGGCAGATTACACGTGGAAATGCAGCGGAAGCCTCCGCCTTCATAGAACATGAACAGGCCGAACTGCGCCTCGCAGATCCGAGTCGCATTGGCCAGGATGACCTGGACTACCGGATTCAAATCGCCGGGCGAGCGGCTGATGACCTGCAACACCTCGGAGGTCGCGGTCTGGTGCTGCAA
>Ga0310811_10001442_pt1 | contig 29929 bp, 25 predicted proteins | sample YCmetagenome_FD_207642 | JGI IMG/M metagenome (GOLD analysis project Ga0310811, IMG submission 207642) | Soil microbial communities from experimental microcosm in Duke University, North Carolina, United States - YC | ecosystem: Engineered > Artificial ecosystem > Soil microcosm > Unclassified ...
AGCAGTTGCACGAGGTTAAACCATTGATCCTGCTCGCTGGCTACAGTGCCTATCCACGCAAACTTAATTTCGCGAAAATGCGTGAGTTGGCGGACGAAGTTGGAGCCGTGCTGATGGTTGATATGGCTCACTTCGCAGGTCTCGTGGCTGGTAAAGTATTTACAGGCGACTATAACCCCATCCCCCACGCTCACATTGTGACAACCACCACCCACAAAACCCTGCGCGGTCCACGTGGTGGTATGGTGTTGGCAACCGCAGAATACGCGGAATGGGTCAACAAAGGTTGCCCGATTATGCTCGGTGGTCCCCTACCCCATGTGATGGCGGCTAAAGCCATTGCGTTCCGCGAAGCATTAACACCTGAATTCCAGACCTATGCGCATAAAATTGTCGAAAACTCACAGGCACTGGCAGCGGCATGTGTTGAGGAAGAGTTAAACGTCCTGACAAACGGTACGGATAATCACCTGCTGTTAATTGATGTTGCTAAGACTTTTGGTCTGACCGGACGACAGGCAGAGTCAGTGTTACGTGAGAGCAATATCACATTGAACCGCAACTCACTGCCGTTTGATGCGAATGGACCCTGGTATACCAGTGGACTGCGCATTGGCACTCCCGCAACAACAACGCTTGGCATGGGAACACAGGAAATGCAGGAAATCGCTCGGATTATCAAACTGGTCCTGTCCAACACGACGCCAACAACAACACCAAGCGGCAAAAAGAGCCTGACCAAATATGCACTTGATGCATCCATTCTGAACGAGGCACAGCAACGCGTGCAAGCATTGCTCAATAAACATCTTCTCTATCCAGAACTCGATGCAGCACTGCTACAATCATTTAGCTCAGACACAACAACAGCAGAGTAGCACAATAATACCATTATTCAACTGCTGGCAGCATTGCACAGCACTATCATCCATACCGCCTTATATACTATTAGGAAAAGGAACATGACAAACAACGAACTGACTCTACGTTACGGTTGTAATCCACATCAAACCCCGGCACGTGTCTCCTCACAGAATGAGAGCCTGCCATTTACTGTACTCAATGGAGCCCCTGGCTATATTAATCTGCTCGATGCTATGAATTCATGGCAGCTTGTCAAAGAACTCAGACAGGTTCTCAATATGCCTGCCGCTGCTTCGTTTAAACACGTCAGCCCTGCCGGGGCCGCCGTTGGACTACCATTGAGCGACACCCTTAAAGAAGCATATGGCGTTGCAGATCTGGAGCTTTCACCACTGGCAACAGCGTATGCACGTGCTCGTGGCGCAGATCGCCTCTGCTCCTTTGGCGACTGGGCAGCACTCAGCGATGTCGTTGATGTTCCAACCGCTCGCTTGATCAGTCGTGAAGTCTCTGATGGTGTAATCGCACCAGGATACGAGCCAGCCGCGCTCGAAATTCTGCGCAAAAAACAGAAGGGACGCTATATTGTCCTGCAAATCGACCCTGAGTATGTTCCGACAGAAGTTGAACATCGCGAAGTCTTCGGTGTCACTTTCGAGCAGAAGCGCAATACCGCACTGGCTAGCCTCGACTGGTTACAGAATGTACCTACCCAGAATAAAGAACTGCCAGAGAGTGCCAAACGCGACATGCTGATCTCATTGATCGCGCTGAAATACACACAATCGAATTCTATCTGCTTCGCCGTTGATGGGCAGACCGTTGGTATCGGTGCTGGTCAACAATCCCGTATTCACTGCACACGGCTGGCAGCTTCGAAGACCGCAGTCTGGTATCTGCGCCAACATCCACGTATCGCTGAGTTCAAATGGAAACCAGAAGTCAAACGTCAGGATCGTGTGAATGCGATTGATATCTACCTGCAGGATAACGTTACACCAGCAGAATTAGAACTCTGGGAAGAGAACTTTGAAGAAGTGCCAGCTCGCCTGACTGCTGAAGAGAAGCGCGAATGGCTGGCGGGTTTACAGGATGTCGTACTGGGTTCGGATGCATTTATTCCGTTCCGTGACAGTGTCGACTGTGGAGCGCTTTACGGGGTGAAATACGTCGCACAACCCGGCGGCTCCCTGCGTGACGACAACGTCATCGCAGCCTGTGACACGTATGGAATGGCGATGGCCTTTACCGGCGTTCGTCTATTCCATCACTAAACCCATTTTCATTGTCATTTCCCTTCGATTTACCCTTGAACGGCTTCTTTCTCTGCGAGAGCAGAGGAGGAAGCCGTTCTTCTTTTATGACCATTGACGGATTATTCCACCTTTTGGAGGAAGCGTTCCGGAATCAATATCTGCTATAGTGCGACCATATATAGAATACCATCCAGGCATTCGCGAGATTTCAGCAACGAGATACACTATACAATGAAAGGCTCTTGCTCTATGGCACATGAAGAGAAAACAACAACGAAAAATAATCATCCCATCACAAATATACTGAAGGCCGCTATCAATACAAAGCAACCGATCAAGCTACAAAAAAGGGAAAACATAGCTCAACCAGCACAATCATCTACGCGGAAGCCGCACGTTGTCATCATCGGTGCTGGCTTTGGTGGACTAGCTGCGGCAAAAGGACTACGTGATCTGGCAGTAGATGTGACACTTATTGATCAGAACAACTTCCATCTCTTCCAACCCATGCTCTATCAGGTCGCTACTGCTGGTCTCTCAAGCGTAAATATTTCAGCGCCCATTCGTGAAATCATTCGCAAACAACACAATGCAGAGGTCTTACTCGCCGAAGTAACTGGTATTGACCCACAGCAGCAAAAAGTCTTACTGAAAGATAAAACCCCACTCTCGTATGACTATCTGATCCTGGCAACTGGTGCCAGTACCAACTATTTTCAGCACCCAGAGTGGCAAACATTCGCCCCCAGCATGAAAACCATCAGCGATGCATTGCTGATTCGCAATATGCTTCTGAACGCGTTTGAGCAGGCTGAATATGAACCGGATGAAGAGAAACGCAGAAAACTACTGACCTTCGTGCTAATTGGTGCGGGTCCAACCGGGGTTGAACTGGCTGGCAGCATGGCAGAACTTACACAAAAAACACTCCTGCGAGATTTTCATCATCTGCACCCACACCAGATCCGCATCATACTGGTCGATGCGATGCCGCGTATCCTGGTGTCATTTCCCGCCCAGCTCTCACAAAAAGCGAACCAACGGCTTCATCGACTCGGTGTTGAAATCAAAACTGGTCAGATGGTGACAAATGTGCAACAGGATGGCATTACCCTCATGCCCTTTTCGTCCAACAAAACAGAACCACCAGCAGAGCAGACCTTTCTGGAGACAACACATATGATCTGGACGGCTGGCGTACTGGCTTCTCCGGCTGGAAAATGGCTTCGCACCAGTACAGACAAGAATGGACGTGTACAGGTGAACGCGGATCTTTCTATTCCTGGTTACAGCAACATTTTTGTCATTGGCGACACAGCAACCCGTGTCCAGAATGGCAACCCACTACCAGGAGTTGCGCCGGTTGCCATTCAAGAAGGCCACTATGTCACTCAGATCATAGCCAAAAAAGTGAAGAATAGCCAGAAAAAGCTCCCACCATTTCGTTACGTCGATCAGGGAACCATGACAATTGTCGGACGGGCATACGCCATTGTCAGTAGTGGTCCTTTGAAAACAGCAGGCTTCATTGGCTGGCTGCTATGGATCGGCGTCCATATCGCCAATCTGATTAATTTCCGCAATCGACTGGCAGTCACATTCCAATATGCCTGGAATTACCTGACATATCAGCGCAGTGCCCGTATCATGCACGCCGAACCCTGTGAATAGAGCACTACCGCGAACGCGCACCACTGCGTGATCGCTGCTGCTGGATTCGCCGTTCTTCATCATACTCCTCAACATTGACTGCAAAACCACTATCAGTAAGGATCTTGCTGGTCAAATCCAGGGGAAAACCATAGGTATCATGCAGCTTAAACGCCTCACGTCCAGAAAGAATTTGCCGCTGCTCTTGCCGCATACTCTGGATGACCGCATCAAGATGGCGTAAACCTGATGACAATGTACGGCGGAAACGCTGCTCCTCCTGCGTCGTCCACAACAGGATCTGTTGCTCATGCTCGCGCAACTCTGGATACGCTTCACCCATCATCTCAATTACCATTGGCACCACATCCGCCAGAAACGGGGTATCATGACCTACGGTCCTTCCCAGATAGGACGCACGCCGCAGAATACGCCGAACGACATAACTATGCTCGTTATTCCCGGGCTGTATGCCCTCCGCCAGCAAAAACGCCAGCGCACGACTATGATCCGCAATCGCCTTGTAGACCGCCATATGCGCATGATACTTTTCGTTATCCGCCCCCAGTACCACCAGTATGTGTTTGATAAGCGGCTGGAAGAGATCCGTCTCATAATTTGTATTGACACCTTGCAGCACCGATACAATACGCTCAAATCCCATCCCGGTATCCACCATAGGCATCGGCAATGGTGTCAGAGTGCCATCCAGTTCGCGATTGTACTGCATAAACACAAGATTCCAGATCTCCATATAATCGTCTTCCGAATTCACGCCTTCAGGCCGTTGATGTGCTACATCCTTGCCACGATAATAGTGAATCTCAGAACAGGGACCACATGGACCTGTATCGCCCATCGACCAGAAATTTTCATCATCCCCAAAGCACAGAATACGTCCACGATCTACGCCAACGTCCTCCCAGATGCGCACCGCACCATCATCACTCTCATGGACGGAGATCCAGAGCCGTTCTACGGGTAAACGATACTCACGGGTTAATAGCTCCCACGCGAATTGTATCGCCTCCCGCTTAAAGTAACCTCCAAATGAAAAATTACCCAACATTTCAAAAAATGTGTGATGGCGAGGCGACAAACCAACTTGCTCCAGATCATTATGCTTCCCTGATACACGCATACATTTCTGCACGGAACAGATGCGAGACGCAGGCGGCTGTCTCCTCCCTAGAAACACATCCTTGAATGGCACCATACCAGCATTCACGAATAGAAGCGTTTGATCATTCATTGGGACAAGCGGACTACTTGATAAACGCATATGTCCCTGTTGCTCAAAGTAATCAAGAAAGGTACGCCGAATTGTATTACTATCCATCTGCCATCTCCTTTTATAATTCTGTTACTCTTCTTGAGAAAACCTTATCCCCCAGATCGTAAACGCATGCCTGCAAAGGCAGAACAAACAAAAATCCCGTCCCGAGACAATGCTCAGGACGGGACTATCATCTATAATACCCGTGGTACCACCTGACTTGAAAAACCACGATAATGTGCGCGTTTTTCCTCTCATCAGGCACGGAACAATAGCAAGTATTTATCAATAACATTTACTGGCTATTTTCGATGCCCTGCCTTGTGGTAACGGAAGGCTTCCGGCAAGAATTACTGACGAGCAAGAATGTTGCTCGCGTTTGTTCCGCGTCGCGATCTGATAAACACACTGCATCAGATCAGAGGGGGGCATTCTATGTCTTTGTGCGGTATTGACCTCTCACCATCGTCAATTCGCTGTTGGGCACACCAACGTAAATTCTTCCCTCGTAACGACCTGTCAACATATACTATATCAAGTATACACAGAAGCAGATGCAGCGTCAAGTTCGCTAAAACAGAACAGAACACTGTATCGGTAATCTGGCTGGAAGCAAGCGCAATCAAAGGAGAACACAAACTATTTTATACTGAAGCAGTCGTGCCATCATTAAGCTGTAAAATATAGCCACTGACTTCATAGCCACGACCGGGCCGATCATTTGTTGGCAGATCTGAAATAAAATCCCACTGCCGCTCTTCAAACACCGTGAATGTATCACTGATCAAATCAGGGAAAGTCCGTGGCACCACCGGAAGATAGCGACGATGCACATTGTCATGCTCCGTGCCCATCACATTGAAGACAAAACCACGCACATCAGAGATCAACACACAGACGCCCCCAATATCCAGCAATGAACGTATATGATGCAAATGAGCGGCGATAATACGCGAACGAAAGGCTTGCGCGGCTTCTTGATAACGACGATGACGCTCCTGTTCACCCACCAGAGCAGGCGTAACCCCTTGCACCATATCCATCACGTCCAGCAGCGGATTACTGTACAACTGCGATACCACCAATGAGCTAACGATCACGCCAAAATCCGCTGGTCGCAATGTATAAATCTCTGGTGGATCAGGTACAACACACTGCTCCAGACACTCCGCCACCGCATCAAAGAGTACACGTGCGCCAGAAATACGCAGTTTGCGCCAGTCCAGTCGCCGCAATAAACCATTCAAATTCGTACTGACACCAGCGGTAAGATCGCATTGAACAAAACGAATACGCCGCTGCGCCACGCGTGACTCCAGTTCATCACGCGCATGCTGCATCGCCACCAGATCGATATCCGCCAGCACGACCTCCTGCGAATGACGCGCCAGATCAGCTAATGGCACCTCGGTACAGGCACCCGCACCCATCACAAGCGTACTACGTGATGTTTCGGGTAAACGCAAAGAGAGCGCACGTGATGAAACATATTTACATTCCTGTAAATGCAGAGGAGCATGTTCAAGCAGCCATGTACGTCTGGCTGGCCCCTGTATTTGATGATTTGTTTGCGGTAGAGTTTCGATACGCACGGTTTATTCTTCCCTTTTAGTCTTACAATTTTGTGGAGGGGGTATCCAGCATCAGCACTTCCAACGCCACACGCGCATTGACATTTTGCGCAAGAGCCTCCTGCACCTGCAAAATCGCACGTATCATACGTTCCGCCTCAACTGTACCAATCTTCGCCGCCTGCTTCTGCAACACATCCCGCAAATCAACGTTGACCGTCAGATCCAGGCAATTATTGGCGGCTAACACAATATCACGCCACCATAATAGCCACAATTCCAGAAGCGCACGAACGCGCTCAGTATCGGTCCCCTGCTGCTGCACAAACGCAAAACGCTGTACCTTATCGAGAGTGGGAACTTTCGCCAGCAACGCGAGTTGCTCTTGCCGCTCCTGCAACATATCTTCATCCTCAATCGCCTGGACAGCCCATCCCATCCGACCAGCAGCCAGCGCAGAGATCAGTTCTGCTTCATCAGGCTCCGCATGCCAGCGTTCCATCAGCGCACGCTTAATTTGTGAAGAGGTTAATAATTGCAAGGCAATTATTTGCACACGCGACATAATAGTGGGCAGCAACAAACCAGCATCAGGCACTGTCAACACAAGCACAACGTTCAGCTCAGGCTCTTCAAGCGTCTTCAGCAAACTATTTGCAGCTTGAGAATTCATCTCGTGCGCGTTCTCAATAATAAAGATATTCCGCCGCCCCTCCATCGTACGTCTGGCTGCATCACTCTGTAGTTCACGAATCTGCTCAATCAAAATAAACTGCTTATCCGACGCCCGTACAATCACATGTACATCGGGATGATTGCCATGCAGAACTTTGCGACATGCCAGACAGACATTACAGGGTTCAGTTGGCGATTGTTGAGGATCAGGACCGCCAGTACATAAGAGTGTCTGCGCGAAACGCTGAGCAAGCAGACTCTTACCTATCCGTTGCGGACCAGCAAGTAGATAAGCATGGCGCACCTGTTGTGCCGCTAACGTGCGCTGCAAAATATCAATCGCATGCTCATGGCCGACAATATTCCAGCCATTTTTCTGTGTCTGATCGGTTTCCATGAAATCATGGTAGCAGAATAAACCAGGAATAGCAAGATAGTCTGACAAATCAAGCAGAATGAATCATAAATCGATAACACAAGTTGCGTTCAAACATTATAATATGCTTAGTATTCTTCCATGAAGCTAACATCTTAGCATAAAAGGGGTATAAGAAGCGGCAACCTCAAGAGAAATATGGTATACTTACCGACATAAGTGCTTGTTTCACTGAAATGCGTCAGATATCCTAATCGCAAAATACAGACTGGACCGCAAAATCACAGGCTGGCGTACTGACAAGCCACTGCGAAACCGCAAATGCAGGCTTGTAGAAACCAATCTACAAGTTTTACTATATGAACAGCATATTCATGCAAACGTCTCACACGTCGAGAGTAACAATGTAGTTGATATTAGCGGAAAATTTTTATCGCTAAGGAAGTGACAGAGAAAAAACATTGCAATCCGGCACAGATTTTTCTCGTGTCGCAGCAATTTCTACGCCTGCCCGAAATCCTGTGTCTGGCAACAAGATAGACCTGTGCGATGCTAACGATAACTCTTCGTATGCCATTCATTTCGTTAAGGAAGTGTTAAAACTCTGCATATTATAAGGCCGATGTAACCGATGGATACCTCTGTACGTTTCTACAATACGAATAGCAGAATGAGTTCATCTGATAATGATGAACGCCAGAGCCATTCGAATATTCCGTTATCAGAAGATGAAGAGAATAACGCGACGCCAGCCACTACGGCACAGATGGAAATACAACCAGCAACGCCAGTAGAGGCCACGCAAACGGCACCTGTCCTGCAGGTAAACGTGGAGAACTTTGAAGCGATATTTTTACGCTATCAAATACCTATCACAAACTTCATCTATCATTTGATCGGCAATCGGGAACAGGCCAGTGACCTTGCTCAAGACGTTTTCGTAAAAGCATACAGAGCAATACTTGGTGGTACTGTTGTTCAGCCAGGGGCATTATCCGCCTGGCTCTATCGTATCGCAACCAACACCACCACAGATACATTACGACGAAGACGGCTGATTTCGTGGTTACCATTATCACTCTTCAATGAAGATCGAGGAATCGGAGCAGGGGTTGTTTCAGATGCAAGTAACACTACCGCAGAAAACCCCAATGGATCTGGGGATGAACGAAGCAACGAACCACGATCAAGCACTGTAAGTTCGATGTATGAGCGTAACGGATACGACGGTGGTCGTTTCGAAAGTCGAGTCGCAGACCGAGAAATTGTGGAGCACGTATTCCAGCAACTCCCACAAAAATATTCAGTGTGCCTCTGGTTATATGAAAATGACGGTTTATCCTGCGCAGAAATCGCAAATGTTCTGGATATCAGCCCTTCGGCTGTCAAAATGCGATTAATGCGTGCAAGGGAACGGTTTATTGGATTGTATAAAAAAGAGGTCGGTGAAGATTGAACTGTAGCCATGCGCGGGCGCTGCTCGCCACATATCGTGAACTTAATAGCAATCCAAAAGAAGCTTCTGAGCTAGAAGAACATTTGGCGCATTGTCAGTCATGCCAGAATGCACTCGCACAATATCAATCGATTGGGGAGCGCATTCGTTCCATACCATCTATTGAGTCGCCATCTGATGCCCATCAGAAACTCATGCAGGCGTTGGCAGCCGAACATGTGCGTTTCCTACAGCGCATATCTTCTTCTGCTGCTTCAACACCGGCACCAGCATTTCTAAAACCTTATTTGAAGGATATTACAGGGTCTACCCCTCAGACAGAACATCTGGTCACTTTATCTACGGCGAATACAGGCCCACTTCCTGTTATCCAGCCAATCAAAACACGACGCCCATATAAAATGAATCATGTTGCTATATTAGGTCTGGCGGCCTCATTCCTTATGGTGGTACTGATGGGTGGACTGACATCATTGCTGTTACTCGCAAATCAGAAAGGCACGCCACCACCACAACCTAATCTGTCGGTAGCCTCGGTGGTGAAACCATCACAGGTTGATGCTATTCCTTATACAACCACAACGCAATATCCACATGTTGCCAGCGCGGTTGCGAATGGCACAACCGTCTACTATACAAGCTATAGCGATGATACAAAAAGCTGGATGTTAGGAAAATTCCTTCAGCAAAGTACCAATAATACAAGCATGAGTACGCCACTTCTCACTGATCCAGCCACACATCCCATGATTGTGCTCGGCGCGGACCAGAACTGGTTACTCTGGTATCAGATTGATACACCACTCAAACAACCAAAAAATCATACGAATAGTAGCACGCAGTCAACCACGACAAATAACCTGCAGGGTTCGTGGAGTTTGCATGCACTCTATATCGGTGATACAACTCAACAGGCCGATCCGACAGATTCGCTGGTACTCTATAAAAATACTTTTATGACCAGCACTGCACCATCATGGGTGAATACCCCTGTACAAGGGCTTTGGCTCTCACAAAATCAGGTACTTGTCTCCGTCATTGATAAAAAAGGGAACTCCTATTTGTTCAACGACCAATTGACACCAAACGCAATAGCAGATACACAGCAACTGGCCGAGGGACAGAAGGGGCATGTCTTGAGTTCTCCCACTGCCACTGCCGGGGGCAATAATATCTACTGGTCAGATGAATGGATAAATCAAAATAATCAGCTTGCCAGCAACATCTGGACACAGCAGATTGAAAATGAACAACCTGAAAATACTGGACGTTGGGCCGCACATATGCAGTCAGAGACGTATCTGCTCCGCAACAATGGCAGTTCATTCCATCCACAGGTGGTACACAACACACTCTTTTACATCAGTCACCCACCTGTAACCGATCAGGTTATCCAAAACACACCAACCAGTACACCACAGGCAACAGGAACCGCACAACCATCGCAAACACCAAATGGACAGACAACTGTGACGCCACAGATACAACAGACTGGCACACCAGTTGCCACGCCGACACCGACAACAGTGAATGCGTCCACCTTCCTGGGGGGCACAACACGCGTTGATCCAACCATGCAAACACCACAGATCGATGAAACAATTTCAGGCGATCTGGAAGCCTATACGGCAAACGGTTTGACACCTGTCACGTTATCCATTAACGCACAGAATAATGTTTCAGCGCTACAGGGTGGTGGACGCTTTATCATCTGGGAAAATACCGCCACGAAATCATTCGAAATGTATGATGTTATCGCTAATGCACCTGTGATTATTGGAGCTAACGATATTCCTGCTACCGCGGCATTCCTGGCAACGAATGGAAATACCGCTGTATGGGCAAAATTCACCCCTCTCAGCACTGGTGCGACTAACAGTAGCGATACGTCGACAAACACGGCTCAAGGGCAAAATACAAACAACACAACTGATTCAAAGGACACTACTATAACAAATACAACAAGTACGCCTGTATCAGTTAACTTTGGTGTTTTGAACTGGCCCAAAAACTGATTTTAAAGCAAGCATAGCGAAGAGAACTACCAGCTAACATAATGGCTGATGGTTCTCTTTTTTATGCAAAGTATAGCTAGCAACCAAGCTGCTTGGCAATAACCATACGCTGTACCTCGCTGGTTCCTTCACCAATCTCATTAATTTTGACACTACGCCAGTAGCGAGACACTGGATACTCATCCATATACCCGTACCCACCATGAATCTGTACCGCTTGATCTGCGACCCGCTTGGCTGTTTCGGATGCAAAGAGCTTTGCCATCGAAGCTTCACGCCGGTATGGTAATCCCTGCATATGTAACCAGGCGGCCTTATAATACATCAAACGCGCCAATTCAATTTCCATATCCATATCCGCAAGCTTGAACTGTATAGCCTGAAAAGAGCTAATAGGTTGTCCAAACTGTTTACGCTGTTTCGCATACAACAATGCTTCATCCAAGCAGGCTTGCGCGAGTCCTACCGAGAGCGCGGCAATCGCCACACGACCACCATCGAGAATCTGCATAAATTGCTTGAAGCCATCACCAGGATGACCCAAAACATTCTCGGCAGGCACAAGGCAATCCTCAAAGGCCACCGGTCGTGTATCGGATGCTTTCCACCCCATCTTCTTATATGGTTGTCCAATGGTATAGCCAGAGGTACCCTTTGGTACAACAATATTAGAGATCTCTTTACGACCATTGGATGCCACACCGGTAACTGCAGTAATGGTAATGCCACCGCTCATATCAGTACCGGCATTTGTAATAAATGCTTTTGCGCCATTGATTCGCCACTGACCATCCTCTAATACAGCCCTCGTCTGCGTTCCCCCAGAATCGGAACCAGCTTCTGGCTCAGTCAGGCCAAAAGCCCATAATTGCTTACCACTGGCAAGCGGATATAAAAATGACTCTTTCTGCTGCTGGTTGCCAAACAGATAGAAAGGAGTCGCGCCTAATGAGGTATGGGCCTCCATCGTAATGCCGATCGAAGTATCGCCACGAGAAATCTCTTCTATCGCAAGACAATATGAGAGAAAATCAGCTCCCGCCCCTCCGTACTCTTCAGGAAAGGGAAGTCCCAATAAACCTAAATCACCCATCTGCTGAATTAATGAATATGGAAACTCACCAGTGGTATCCAGCTTCTCAGCCAATGGCTTAATCTCTTGCTTCGCAAACTCCCGACAGGTTTGACGGATCGCAGTCTGTTCTTCAGTGAGTGTAAAGTCCATATGCGGCTCCCTTTCTGTTGCATTTATTACGATCTGGCATTCCAGGCGCACATAACTGTTCTAACAGATGCTCACTTTCACTTGCAATAAGTGATTATCCTATATCATATATTACAGCACTATGCCTATAGAGAATAGTGATTTCTTCATATATATCTACAACAAAACGATATTATCTATCAAAACACCATTTCATAAATCATTTTATATAAACATTAAATATAGTTCTACATTCTCTCTGCTATCCCTTTATACTCATACATAATCGTTGACAGTATAAAGGTAAGCAAATAAAAAAACTCACCACCGACAAATGACGATGGTGAGCTATAAGCGTTATGCAAAATTTTCGTTAGGACAGAACTTCGCTCGCACGCACGGACTCGCGTAATGCGGCAACTTTGTCCAGCGCCTCCCAGGGCAGATCTACATCGGTACGACCAAAGTGCCCAAACGCAGCCGTTGGACGATAGATCGGACGACGCAGGTTCAATTCCTGAATAATGCCAGCAGGTCGCAGATCAAAATGCTCATTAATCAAGCGGATAATTTCTTCATCGGATACTTTACCAGTACCAAATGTCTCCACAAATAAGGACAATGGTCGTGCAACACCAATTGCATAAGATATTTGCAACTCAACACGCTCTGCCAAGCCAGCCGCTACTATATTCTTCGCGATATGACGAGCCGCATATGCAGCCGAGCGGTCAACCTTGGTCGGATCTTTGCCGCTGAAAGCGCCACCACCATGACGAGCCATGCCGCCATAGGTATCAACAATAATCTTACGACCCGTCAAGCCAGCATCACCCATTGGGCCACCAGTGACAAAACGCCCGGTTGGATTAATAAAAAATTTCGTCTCACTATCCAATAGATTCGCAGGGACAACAGGTTTAATAATATGCTCAAGAACATCACTACGAATCTGTTCCTGATCAATATAATCAGCATGCTGTGTCGAAATCACAATGGTGTCGACGCGTACAGGCTGACCGTTCTCATACTGTACCGTTACCTGAGCCTTACCATCAGGACGCAGATAACTCATCGGGCCATCCCCACCCCAGGACTGACGGCGCACCTGAGACAAACGACGGGTCAATTTATGAGCCAGGCTGATTGGCATTGGCATAAACTCTGGTGTCTCGTTACAGGCAAAACCAATCATCATACCCTGGTCGCCTGCGCCAATACGCTCAAGCTCATCATCGCTCAGTTGTACAACCTCGCGACCACGTGCCTCTAATGAATTGCTCACACCTTGATCAATGTCAGGCGACTGCTTACCAATCGAAGTTGTCACGCCACATGTGCGATAGTCAAAACCATAATCGGCATTAATATAGCCAACCTGCTCAATCGTCTTACGGACAACAGCAGGCATATCAATCCACGCCGTCGTGGAAATCTCGCCAGCAACAAGCACCAGACCAGTAGTTGTTGCTGTTTCGCAGGCCACACGAGCCATCGGGTCCTGCGTAAGAATCGCATCCAGAATCGCATCCGAAATCTGATCACACAGTTTATCTGGATGACCTTCTGTCACCGACTCACTAGTGAAAAAAGTCTTTGGGCTGCGCATGAAACTAGTCATGAGCCATTCCTTTCTCTACAAGAAAAAATACACATGTGGACATATCGAATAAACCATCCTCTGTATAAAACCGAGGAAAGTGGAAAATTGCTCAAAAGAGGGCATAAAAAAACCCCTGCATTTCAGGGGCATGTGGCGTTTTTTGCACATTCCCCTCATCTTGCGGTTGCGCCGCCGGAATTGGCACCCTTCCTGTTTAGGACAAGTGGGTTGCCGGGCTTCATAGGGCCGTTTCCCTCCACCTCTCTTGATGAGAGCAATCTCACTGATATGTTCAGTTGTTCGGGTTCTAGCAATTTATAGTATCTTATTGCTGTCTATTTTCTATTATTGTACGTCACAGATGTGGCAAATGTCAACATGCGAGAAAACTCGTCCGCATCCTCCATCTCCCTACCCACAGGAAAGCACCATCTCCCGGCAGATAATACGTTTAACCCGGTTCAAAAAGTAAATACAAACTTTTCTGCTCATATCACCATCAAGCAACGCCAAATCACCTGATCTACAAAGATCTGGCTAGCATACAGAGATGCCAACCAGACTTGAGCATATTTTCATGTTTCCTTGTGATGATTAGGTTCCAGACTCCCAGGAGTTGAGGTAGTGCTCCTGCTCAGCCGTCAGGGTATCAAGCTTGATGCCCATCGCCTGCAATTTGAGACCAGCAATCTCTTTGTCCATCTCCTGCGGAATGGTGTATACTTGTGGTACCATCTCTTTCGCATGCTGGAGCATGTACTCAGAACCCAATGCCTGATTTGCGAAACTCATATCCATTACGCTGGCCGGATGTCCCTCAGCAGCCGAGAGGTTCACCAGACGACCCTCAGCTAACAGATAGACAACCCGCCCATCAGCATAGGTATACTCATCAACGAAATCACGAATACGGCGTTTCCCGGTAGCCATCTTCTCAAGAGCTGGAATATTGATTTCGTCGTTGAAGTGACCAGAGTTCGCAATCATTACACCATCTTTTGCATTATCTAGATGGACCTGATCGATCACGTTGATATCACCGGTTACAGTGATCATGATGTCAGCGATAGCAGCAGCCTCGGCACCAGGCATCACACGATAACCATCCATAACAGCTTCTAACGCGCGTACTGGATCAACTTCACAAACAACAATATTGGCACCCAGACCATGTGCGCGTGAAGCAACACCACGGCCACACCAACCATAACCAAACACAACAACCGTACGACCAGCGATCAAAATATTCGTTGCACGGATGATAGCATCCAGTGAACTCTGACCCGTACCATAGCGATTATCAAACATATGCTTGGTATCGGAGTCATTTACAGCCAGCACAGGGAACTTCAAAACGCCCTGGCTCTGCATGCTACGCAGGCGGATAACACCTGTTGTTGTCTCTTCCATACCACCGATAATGTTTGGAATGAGATCTGTACGTGTCGTATGCAATGTCGAAACCAGATCACAACCATCATCCATGGTCATGTTTGGCTTGTGGTCCAACACTGCGTTGATGTGCTGATAATATACCTGCTCGTCCTCGCCCTTGATCGCGTAGGTTGGAATACCATACTCGCTCACCAGAGCAGCGGCGACATCATCCTGTGTCGACAGAGGATTGGAAGCACATAACACAAGGTCAGCACCACCAGCCTTGAGCGTAATTGCCAGATTAGCGGTTTCAGTTGTGATATGCAAACAGCCAGACATACGAACGCCTTTGAGTGGCTGCTCCTTGATGAATCGTTCGCGAATCAGACGCAACACAGGCATTTCTTTAGCTGCCCACTCGATGCGGTCTTTACCACGAGCAGCTAAAGAGATGTCACGTACATCGCCTTTTGTTGATGACGTTGTCATTCTTCGTGTATGTTCCCTTCTATAGCAATAAAAAACTACATTATAAATTTGCTACGTAAACACAACATATTTGTGAGTCCGTTGTGAATTGTACTACACGTAGGCAAGTCCTGTTCAGAGCAGAAAAACTTTCTATGTATACTACCCCTACCTGCTATGCAATCGGCTTCCATTCAGGATCAAAGTGCGAATACGATACCAGTTCCTGATAGCGCTGGCGAATATCAGCCATCGTTAACTCACGGATGCCACCGATACCAAATTCAGTGCAGGCGAACGATCCAACGATATTACCATGTACCACAGCTCGCTGCAAATCCATGCGTGAAAAGCGGCCAGTCGCATCAGGCTGCACCGTTGATAAGTATCCCAGGAAACCACCCGCAAAAGAGTCACCCGCACCAGTCGGGTCAAACACCTCTTCAAGTGGATATGAAGGCGCACTAAAATATGTTCCGTCAGCACCAAAGAGCAATGCTCCATAGCTTCCCAGTTTCACAACAACATATTTCAAGCCCAGTTCAAACAGTTGACGTACCGCAACCAGAATACTTGCCTGTCCGGTAAACTGGCGTACTTCCTCTTCACTCATCAATAACACATCAACCTGCTTCATCACCTCGACCAGTTGCGAACGCGCAGTATTAATCCACAGCTCCATAGTATCAAGTACCGTCAAATTGGTCTTTGACACCTGTTGCAATACTTCCAACTGTAACTCAGGCTGAATATTTGCCAGAAACACCAGCGAACTTTGCGCATACTCCGCAGGCATCGTTGGATGAAAATCGCCGAACACGCCAAGCTGCGTATCAAGCGTATCACGGGAATTCATATCCATGTGATAACGACCATGCCAGTGGAAAGTCTTGCCCTCCTGCACCTGCAATCCAGCCAGATCAACATTGTGATTACGCCAGAAATCAAGATACTCCTGTGGGAAATCGCTACCCACAATACCAATCAGGTTCACCTGATCATATAATGACGCCGCAGTTGCAAAATGAGAGGCAGCACCACCCAGAACGCCCTCGCGTTTGGCGAATGGAGTCTCTACAGTGTCCAGAGCCACCGAACCAACAACAAGAATTGACAACGTTTTCCTCCAAATACAATGGATCTTTGCTTAAATAGCCACTAAACCGGCGTTGCATCACCAAGATGCTCAATCACGCCATCCAAAAATGCCAGAGTTTGATTAAACTTGCTCCGCGCCATCTCACGAGCCGGATCTGTATATAAAGACTGGAACAATTCGATAAAACGCTCTTCAATGTGGCGCAAAATCGCCGCCAGCACATCACCAGTCACCGCACGATTGGGATAGCGTGCCCCAAATTCAATGAGTGAAGTAACCACCGCTAATCCACTGAGCCGCCCTAATTTATCCGCATCATAGAGTACATGCCCTTCGGTAATTGGCCCATCGTGCTCGCCCTCAGGCAACACCACCGTATGCGTCAAAATAGCTTGCTCGATTTGCTTGATACGCTCTTCGGGCACATCCTGCGTTTTGAGAAACTCAACCGCCATCTCGGCTGATTTCACATTATGCTCGGCAAACCCATAAGCAACCGTTGAAATATCATGAAAATAGGCCGCGATTACTAATGCATCAATGTCTACATGAACAGGCTGTTCCTCCTGTGCCTCTAACTCCAAGGCGAGCATCTTACAATTTGCTACCACCACGCTCACATAGCGAAAACCTTCGCTCCCCATCACCTCTTCAACATATTGAGCAACAGCCGGTACAACACCTGTATCCATTACTTCGACACCTTCCAAACTTGAGAATATTCCACATAGCTGAGATCGTACCACCATGGATCATTCATATGTGGATTTTAAGCTATACCTTCCTTTATGATCATAGTGGGTCCACATAGAAAGAAACGAGGATCGGCACCAACAGTGGAAATATGATGGAAATAATAACAGCTTTCTGATACGCATCCCCTCTCCCTCATGCCGCATACAATTGACAAAAACCCCTTTTATGTAACGAAGGGACAACATATGCTGCACTTTGTTTACCCAATAGTACTAAGATATCAGTTAATGTTTGCTGTATTTCCACCAGAGTATGTTACCATGATAGACGATACATCACCCAACTGCAAGTGTACATGACTGCTCAGCATGTTACTGATAGCGTGGGTTGTCCGTTCCACTAGACAGAAGGAAAAAGCGTTTCCACACGCATGACCGTTTTCCTATACGCAGGTTGCATAAAGAGAAGTATAGGAATTGCGCATACAGCGATAGTACGCTGCTCACTCTTGTATGGAACGGACAAGAAATTACAGTAGCTATCGAAGGGATTAGTAGCGCATGATCCGGGTGGAAACCAAGGAAAACTCCTGGTCATTTGAACAAATTTACGACGAATACAAAACACCTATTTATAATTATGTGTATCACCTGGTAGGCGACCGCGAACAGGCCGACGACCTGACGCAAGATACTTTTTTAAAAGCCTTTCGGGCACTGCCCAAGATGGACGCGAACCTGAAGTTATCCGCATGGCTGTATCGTATCGCGACAAATACGGCATACGATGCGTTACGCCGTCGTAAACTTATCGCCTGGTTACCATGGCAAGATCTTGATCACGAGCCAGCCGATATTGAAGGGACCGATCCACAAGAGATATATGGCACAACCGAGATGGTTCGTGCGGCTCTTCGCCATATGCCGCAGCAGTACAGGGCGGCCCTTCTCCTGTATACACAGGAGGGGTTCTCCTACAGTGAGATCGCCCATACGTTAAATATTGCTGAAAGTGGCGTTAAAATGTATCTTTCGCGTGCGCGCCAGTCATTCCGCGAACATTATCGTGCCCTGGAAAAGGGAGGAGTAGTAAAATGAGTTGCGAGCAAGTCAAGGATTTGCTCAGTGCCTACCTTGACAATCAGCTCGCAGCAGGAGAACGTCAAAGCATTGCACTGCATTTACAACTATGCAACTCTTGTCGTGACATTCTTAGTGATTACCGTTACTTTGACGACCTCCTGGCACAGCTACCTCGCATTACGCCACAACCAGCGTTACGAAGTGAGCTTTTCTTATCTCTGGAAGAATATCTAACAGTGACCGGGACATCAAACAACTATAACGTCACACGCCATTATGCGGATTCAACCACCTCTTCTATCCGCGATTGGCATAATTTCCAGACCAGAACTATTGCAGACAGCCATAGCTCTATTGATGTCCTGGCCTTTTTCTCTCGTCCAATTCATCTCTTACAAGCTCTGACGACACTTTTTCTGGTCTTGCTCGCGTTTAATATCGGCTTCCTCTCTGCAACGCTCTTCCGCACGAAACGCAACAAACAATATTGATATTCTCCAACTTGCAGCGAACACTATAATTTATTGAGGAAGCCTTTCTATTTGGTAGGTATTTTCTATCGCATGCCAATGGGCATGCTCAAAAACGTTACGCTCACATTGATCTTCGGCTCATCTAGCCGCCGGTATTTGCATTACAGGGTTGTTTTCTTCATCTACTTTTCTTTGTCCACGTTCTAGTATTTTGTTTGTTTCACGTCATTTGAAAGGCGCATTTGCCGGTGGCTTGTCTGCTGGCCGGGTTCATACACAGGGTCTCCCCCTTTAGAAACTCTGACTGGACCTGGCCTCGTTCCTCAGACTCACACAACTGGTAAGCCTTTCACAGCAGCAAATTAAAACGCTAGTTCTTTGAGATGTCATCCATCTGTTCCGCTATTGGGTTGGAATTGGGGATGTGGTGTGTTGGTGAAAGGGATAAAGACACGATGGCAGTAACACAGGAATTATCTCTCAGATATGTAGCTTCAGCTCATCTTCTCGCTGACCTTGAGGAGATGGCTCAACGCGGCATTTACGCAATATTTCGCGCCAGAGAAGTTGCGATGTCTCATACTATTCTGGAGAGTATTGACCGGAAAGATCGCATTATTCTCCTCTTACTTAATGGTGAACGTACGCTGCATGATATTGCTCAACTTACACACCGTACCGAACTCGACATTGCCTATACCCTGGTATATTTGCTACGGCGCGGCTATGTTGAGTTTTTAAATTCTTCGACAAGCAATACAGCTCTCATCATCAGAGGTATGGAAAAAAGTTAAAATACACTATTTACTATATCCTATTAAAAAACGGTGAAATTATTTAAACTGTCAATTTTCAACCCAAAAACGATAACAATTTGCTCACTCATACGTTATAATACATAGACCTGGGATGGATAGCAGGATATACGTTAGCAAGCAGATCTACCTCAACGAACAGCTTGTCTCGTATATTTAGAGTATGTGCAACCTTTTCCCCATGAGCTTGTACATGCATCTCCCAGCGTTGCCGCGTTGCAAGACCTTGCATACGCGTGGTAAGGGGAGGACGAGATGGCACCCCATCCTCCTCTTACTTTTGAGATGGTAGGGAGGATGAATGCAGATGAAGGTACGATCATTTGGTGGAAAACTCATTGTGGTCACGAGTTTGATGTTTGTGATCTGCCTGACTTTCTTCACAGTTCTCTCCTGGTCAATATTGCTCTTGTATACTCATCAGAGCAATAACCACATTGCGATCTCTTCGTTGCTCGCTCTTTTCGAGCCTACACATACCAAACCACGGCTCCTCATCATCGGTATCGCGATTCTGACATTGGGCTTCTCTATCTTACTCTACACATTGGTGACACATGTACTTTTCCTCAAGCCGTTGCAGCAACTGCAGGCATATGCGCAAGCCCTGGTGACCAGTACGACCGGAACACCTCTGGAAACAGAGCAAGAAGAAGAGGATGAGATACACCTTCTGACGCGTACACTTTCTCTCCTTACGACCTCACTACAAGATGAAAGTCAGGCGGTAACGACCCGGATGAGTAATCTACTCACGCTCCATGATGCGCTGATGTCTACACTCAATCTTGAGCAACTGCTCGGAGAATTTGTGACGCGGATCGGGACAATTATGAAAGTCAAACATGTGGCACTCTATCTATATGGTCGAGAGGCTAATTCTCTCTGGGCAGTTGCCCATTGGTCAGGTCCTGTTTCTGCAAATGTACAAAATACCCATACTTCATCTATTTCATCACAGACGTTGCTTTCTGTTTATGTCAGTCCCGATGAAGATATCGCTAATGTGATTACAAAAAAATTGCAGGCTATCCCTTCCTCACTTGCAACCAGAAAACCAGCGTCCACATATCCTCGTCAACCAGAAACGAAATTTGTCCCACCAACCCTATCTACCCCTCTTTCATCGTCCAAACATTCACGCATTCCTCCACAGGCAATACGTGAACTGGATATTATTCTAACGCGAATGGCAATCCAACGGCAGAAAATCATGTGCGCGGAAGATATTCCTGCCATTCATCAAGAACACAAAGATCGCTGGACACACATGGCACTGAAAGCAGGCTATCAATCAGCTATTGCGGTCCCTCTCTTACTACAAGATCAAGCCATTGGTGCATTTATACTTTACGACACACATACAAATGCGATCAGTCATCATGAGAGTTTTCTGCTGAGTACAGCGGCACTGCAAACCACAATGGCAATTGAAAATGCCTTGCTCTTCGCGGAAGCCAATGAAAAGAATACCGCGCTTGAACATGCGAATCAATTGAAATCCCAATTTCTAGCGAACGTAACTCATGAGTTACGCACACCATTACACAGCATTATCAGTTACGGCGCACTCATACTGGAAGGATTTGTCGACGGGTCACTGACAGCCGAACAAGAACAACATATTCAATTTATTGTGAGAAGAGCCGAAGACCTTTCCCATCTTGTCGATGATATGTTGGATCTCTCAAAAATTGAAGCAGACCGAATTGAAGTAAAACTTGAAGCGTTAGATCTTCCACCCTGCCTGGCAGAGGTTATTGAACAGCTAAAACCACTTGCCAGAAGTAAAGAGCTGATACTGCGCCTGGAAACGGAGAGCAACCTGCCGCTAGCCCTGGCAGATAGCCATCGCATTCGGCAGGTTCTGATTAACCTTGTCTCAAATGCACTCAAGTTCACAGAAAAAGGCAATGTCACAATTCGCTGTAGCAGGATACCACAACTCAACCTTGTGTGTGTAGCCGTGTCTGATACTGGCATTGGCATTTCACCAGCAGCCCTCAGCTACATTTTTGAAGCCTTTCGGCAGGCAGATGGTAGTACCACACGCAGTTTCGGAGGCACCGGCTTGGGGCTGACGATAGCAAAAAAACTCGTTGAACTCCAGGGCGGTGAAATTTCCGTCGAAAGCGTTCCAGGAGAAGGGACCACGTTCTCATTCCTGCTACCCATCGCCTCATCATCATAATGAACTATTCCACATACAACAAACTATCCGATCTATCTTGTACTCACACACCAAGTAAAAATGAGAGGAAACATGAATACATTAGCACAACCACCTCATCAGGCTACAATACTGGTGATTGAAAATGAAATATCAAACCGCATTCTTGTCGAACGCGTCCTATCTACCAGCGGCTATCGTTGTGTCTCTGCTGCCAATGGACGTGAAGCACTCGATCTCCTTGATCATGAGCAGGTCGATCTCATCTTGACTGACCTTTCTATGCCTGTATTGGACGGCTATCGTACAACACAATTGATCCGCTCACGACCGGGACTTGCCGACATCCCTATTGTCGCTGTTACTGCTTTTGCACTCAATGACGAGGGTGAAGCGGCAAAACAGATTGGTTGCACTGAATACCTGACAAAACCATTTAAGCCTCGCCAACTCCTTGAAGTAGTTGGACGCTTGCTTCATACACAAAGCAGGCAATAAACCACTCCATTTATTGCATCTCGCCCATCCCACGGGGTATCATAATGATATTATTCAAAGCGATGGATTGCCTACTGGCAGGCCGATCAGTTGATCCTGATCGGTTCGCTTGTTTTATGTCGCACACACATTGCTTTGCTTGTTCTTGTGTTATAACAGGAACAATACAGAGAGGAGTACCATCTATGGAATTTCGCGTAGTAAGTCAGGACATACAGGCTCTTACTGCGGATGCCATTGTTGTTGGCGCAGTTCGCACTGCGGACAAATCATCCCCGGTCGAACTGACATCTACAGCCTCTAGTGTCAACTCAGCACTCTCAGGTTTGATCACCGACAGTTGTGCTAATGGAGAATTTAAAGGCAGTCTGGGAGAGTTACTTACACTTCATACTACCGGCAAATTAGCAAGCAAACGCGTCATTGTCGTTGGTCTGGGCAGCAGTGAGAAAATCACCCCGCAACTCCTTCAACGCGCCAGCGCAACAGCGGCACGTTATGCACAAAATACAGGTGTTCACCATATCGCTCTTGCGATTGATTGGACAAGCGCAAGTATGAATGTAAGCCAGAGTGTTCAAGCGCAAGTCGAGGGAACACTACTTGGCACATATACATTCAAAAAATATTTCAGCTCTGATGCACCTGAGAGCACGATTGAGAATGTTTCAGTTGTCGCGCCCACAGCAGATACGGCACTGGTCGAAAAGGCACTTGAAAAAGGCCGCATTCTCGCGGAGGCAACCAACTTCGCACGCACGTTGGTCAACGAACCACCCAATGTTCTTACTCCAACCGAATTAGCCAATCGTGCGAAGAATATGGCAAACGAGACTGGCCTGGAATGTGAAATCTTTGATAAAGAAAAAATTACAGAACTGGGTATGGGTGGACTCCTCGCTGTTACCAAAGGAAGTGCAGAACCTCCTCAGTTCATTATCCTCCGTCACAAAGGTGGTAACAGTTCAGACAAAGGGTTAGCCCTGGTGGGAAAAGGCATCACGTTTGATACCGGCGGGATCTCCCTGAAACCAGCCGCTGGCATGGATGAAATGAAGGGCGACATGGGTGGCGCTGCGGCAGTCCTTGGCGCTATGCAGGCCATCGCACAGCTCAAACCTGATATGAACGTTACCGCATTCGTTCCTACCTGTGAAAACAGACCAAGCTCCACCTCATTCCTTCCTGGCGATATCCTGCGTTTCTTTAATGGAAAAACGATGGAGATCGTCAATACAGATGCTGAGGGACGCTTGATTCTGGCTGACGGGTTGTCATACGCTGTCAGTGAAGGGCATTCACCTGTTATCGATCTGGCAACGCTGACCGGAGCAATTGTTGTTGGTCTGGGTACTGTCAATACTGGCCTGTACAGCAACAATGATCAACTTACGCAAGACATTGTCTCATCCGGGTATGCTGCTGGTGAAAAGTACTGGCCAATGCCTCTTGATGACGAGTATGCAGATCAGATTCGCAGTGATGTCGCGGATATCAAACAGACAGGCGGTCGCGAAGGCGGTTCTGTAACTGCGGCAAAAATCCTTGAGAATTTCGTGGGGGATGCCAATTGGGCACACCTCGATATTGCGGGTACCAGCTATCTGAGCAGCAAGAAATCGCATCAGGAAAAAGGTGGTACTGGTGTCGGTGTTCGTATGCTGACAGAACTTGTGTTAAAAAGAGCCACACGGCAATAGTGCTCTGCCTCACATTATTTACATAACGCACAAGATAGAGAAGTGAACACCATATATGTGCACTTCTCTATCTTGTGCGTTTGTTTGCCCCTCACAACCTTTCCGCTTTATATTCTATACTAACAATAGTAAGCATAAGTAGGAAGGATATTGGCTATGCATGACAAAACTGATAACACAGTACTGACAGGAACACCCGCCCCGGACTTTACACTATCTACCCAGGACGGGACTCCATTACGCTTAAGCGATTTTCGCGGAAAGAAAGCTGTTGTATTGTATTTCTATCCGAAAGACAATACCCCTGGTTGTACTACAGAAGCCTGCTCATTTCGTGATAGCTATGAAATATTTCAAGAAGCTGGTGCGGAGGTCATTGGTATCAGTTCCGACTCAGTGACATCACATCAACGCTTTGCGCAACGCTACCATCTGCCTTTTACATTGCTGAGCGATCCACAAGGAAGTGTACGGAGACAGTATCGTATTCCTGCCACCTTTGGTCTGCTCCCCGGTCGCGTCACCTACATCATCGACAAACAGGGTATCATACGACATACATTCTCTTCCCAGTTCGCACCGGAAAAACATATTACCGAAGCACTCAATATCATTAAGCAGATCTAGAGAAAACGCGGCTCCTTCCGCTCTCTGTCTCGCTTTCCTCTATCAAGGTAAACCAACCCTGATAGCATGTGTCCTGAGAAACGAGAATCATCCTGCTGAAAGTTTATCTATGAGCCACCATCTACGGCACAAAACGATTACGAACAAGGATACGGCTGGAGCCATCCTGGGCCGAGATCTGCTTGACGGCAAGCGCGACCCGATTTTCAGCGTTGAGCGCGTTCCAGTACATGTCGAGAACAGTCTCCGCTGTACCAGCACAGGGCAATAATAATGGATCACCACTAAAGCTAGGGAGCGGATTTCCATCACCACGGTACGTCGTTAATCCCATTCCTAGCCCACGTGGAGATTTCGCTGGGCGATAAGTATAACGATCTGTACTGGCAGGATTCGCAGGATTCGCTTTGAGAATACTGAGTGTCACTGTACCAGGGTAGGTATGCATATCCACCATACCACTGATACGCGGTGTATAGTGTGGTGCATCTGGTTCTCTTTCGCGCTTCTCTAATGCTGAATCAAAAGAGCCGCCTGCCAGCAACGCATCATAAATAGTTCTGGTTTGATCACCATTACTGACCAGATAGATACTATCCAATTCAAGCATGGCGTCGTAGATGAGCAGTTCCGGGTTGTCCATCTTACTGGTGTCGATTGGCTCGGTTCTGAGCGTGTTACCAGCAACCACGAACTTACGATTACGGCTCGACGCACTGCGCCCCATAATCCAGTAGATCATCAACCACGCATCATCAACAGATGAGCGTCCTATTACCAATCCTCTACCAGGATAAGGATTCTTGCGTAGCTGTTCAAAATTTGCGCTTGCAATTGCACTTGAGTCCATGAGTCGACTACTTTCTCCCTTTTTTCTTCAAGCTTCTGTTTCACAGAAACTTTCTAATGGCAGTATATATGAAAATTGAAAGGACGTAAAACAGCAAATCTGAAAAACAAGTGGTAACGCACGCTTCCTATTACGCCAGCACTGTCCGCAAAGCCGCTTGCGCAGCATAATATCCACACAAACCATGAACACCACCACCCGGTGGAGTTGAGGCGGAACACACAAAGAGCTTTTTCAGCGGAGTTGTGTACGGATCTAAGCGCCAGACAGGTCGCGTAAAGAGTTGCCCGATATCCAGCACACCACTATTAATATCCCCACCAATATAATTTGGGTTATAGCGCTCCATATCCTGTGCGGATAACACGGAACGAGCAAGCACACGCTCACGAAATCCAGGCGCGAAGCGTTCTATTTGTGCTTCAATGCGCTCAGTCATATCAACTGGTGAGCCATGTGGAACATGACAATACGCCCAGAAGGTCTGCTTTCCCTGCGGAGCACGTGTCGGATCTAACAGACTTTGCTGCGCCACGAGCACATAGGGACGCTCAGATGGCCCACCCGCCCAGATCATACGTTCAGAGCGAGCGATTTCTTCGTATGAGCCACCAAGGTGTACCGTTCCTGCACGCAGACACTCTTGCGCCTGCCAGGGCGCAGGACCATCCAATGCGTAATCGACCTTGAAGACCCCTGGACCATAGCGATAGCGTGCTAAACTCTTCGTATAATGCTCAGGAAGACGATGCCCTGCGATGCTTACCAGTTGTCGTGGAGTAACATCACACAGAATAGCTCTGGCAGGCGGCAACTCATCGATATTCTGCACTGAGACTCCTGTCTGGATCTCCCCGCCCATAGCATGCAGATATGCAGCCAGTGCGTTTGTAATCGCCTGTGCGCCTCCACGTGGAACAGGCCAACCATAGGTATGACCAGCCAGTGCCAGCATCAAACCGGCAGCCGCACTCATCATACGCTCAAATGGCAGGATTGAATGGGCAGACAGGCCCGCGAAGAGAACACGAGCACGTTCTCCCTGGAAGGTATGCTCAACCAGATTTCGTGTTGAGCGCAATGCCTCCAAACCAAAGGATGCAGAAAGAAAAGGATGAAAAAACAGCTCTTTACGGAATGGTCCTAAAAACGCCCGCGTAATCTCATCCCAATGTCGCTGAAAAGGATTCATCAGACATTCATACGCACGAGCATCAATACCAAGTTCCCTCGCAGTCTCAGCCACTGAACGGCGTAAGAGCAACGCCGAACCATCATCCAGAGGATGTGCAAGTGCCACTTCCGGCTGTATCCATTCCAATCCATACTGCTCTAAGGGGAGCGTCCTCAAGAAAGGTGAACTAATACCCAGAGGGTGTACGGCTGAACACACATCATGATAGAATCCTGGTAACGTCAGTTCCTGGGTACGAGCTCCACCACCAATGGTGCTACTCGCTTCGAGCACTAACACTGATCGTCCAGCCTGCGCCAATGCCACCGCCGCTGACAGACCATTAGGCCCGGCTCCAATAATAATCGCATCATACATATATTTTATATACGTCCAAACATCGGTTTTTGCCTAGTGCTTCCCACACAAGTCCCATCATTGCTCTAGCCACATCATAGTTGGGATGAGCGATGACGTCCAAACAAATAAGAGGTATAATAAAACACTGTATCATTGCCTTGAACTCAAACAGATGAGCGCATCGCCTGATAATGGTAAAAAGCAATAGTCAGTACCATTTAAAGTCTGGAGGCACACGAAAAAACATACTATGAAAGTTTCTATTCGTTATTTTGCATCATTGCGAGAAATTACGGGTCAGGCCAGTGAAACACTGGAACTGGCAGAGAACGCCAGCATTGCCGATGCTCGCACTGTTCTGCTCGAGCGTTACCCACGTCTGCAACCAGTCATGGAACGTTCCGTCTGCGCGGTCAACCGCCGCTATGTCCCGGCAGAAACTTCATTACACAATGGTGATGAAATTGCCTTTATCCCCCCAACAGGAGGAGGCCAACCTTGGAGCCCATCATTCAATTAACCCATAAGCCACTGAATCGCGATCAACTGATCGCAGCAGTCAGTCACCCAGAAGTCGGAGGCATCGTCACGTTTGAAGGTGTCGTCCGCAATAATGCACGCGGAAAACAGGTCCGTTATCTCGAATATGAAGTCTATGAAGAGATGGCAACGCAACAGATACAAACCATCATTACCGAAGCCCAGCAGCGTTGGGGGGTCGACCGTGTAGCAGTTGCTCATCGCTTCGGTCGCCTGGAAATCGGAGAAGCCAGCGTAATCATCGTCGTCGCCAGCCCACATCGTTCCGAAGCTTTTGAAGCCTGCCGCTATATCATTGATACGCTGAAAAAAACCGTCCCGATCTGGAAAAAAGAAGTTGCCACGAATGGCGAGGAATGGGTGGAAGGATAACGTGACCTGAACAGTCACGTCCCCTTCCCTACCAAATCCGCTAAGGATGAGGAACCACAACCTCTCCAGGTCTTTTTATACAAGGCAAAAATCATTATTTTATGGTATTATAATTCTATAAGGCATAGTAATAATAATCGTCTCTTGTATACAGAAAGGTGCCTTACTATTATTAGCTACCATATAGACGCTGCATTACGTTCACCTGACTCCACATCTCAGCAGGCATAAAAAAGACACATTGAGTTCTAACGGTATAGAATGTGACCTGAGACAACGCTCCTAAACACGGTCCAGGATTTCTCCCGGAGGTCGTTGATGAACTTATTCGAAAAGCAGTCACAGCTCAACCAGTTCTTCGCTCAGAGTCCGGTCAACGCAGCCTACCTCACCGGCTCTCTATCCAATCGTGCAACGTTCGGCCACCTGACTGATATCGACGTGGCGGTATTGCTCATGGACCAGATCAAAGCTGATCAATTTATTGACTATCAATTCTATTTTCTCAGTGAACTGGCAAAACGCCTGGAATCCGATGCGGTCGATGTCCTCATTCTCAATCAGGCATCGCTTCTCCTCAAATTACAAGTCATCAAATATGGGCAAATCCTGTTCAGTCGGAATGAAAAACAACGTGTCTCGTTTGAGACAAAAGCGGTGATGGACTACCTGGACTTCAAAAAATTTGATGAGCTCCAGAACAAAGCACTTGGTCGTCGCCTCTATGGGCAGATGATGCCAATTGATAAAGATTTACTCCAGAAACCGCTCAAACAGCTACACACAGCAATTACTATTCTGCATGATCTGGGACAGACAGAACAGGACAAATTTCTAACCGATTACCGCATTTACAGTCTGGCTGAGCGCTACCTCCAATTAGCTATCGAAGCATGTCTACAGACATGTAGCATTCTGATCGCAGCTTTTGGCTTGCGCCGTGCGGAAGCCTATCATGAACTACTCAGTATCATCGCGGGACAACAGATCATTCCACAGGCTCTGGCCTACCGGCTGGAAATCTTTTCTACCTTGCGTGACCAACTTGTCCATGAAGCAGATACACTCAACCACGAACTACTCTACGATATTCTTCAGCACCATATCGACGATTTTCAGGAGTTTATCGATATCATTGAGAACAGAGCCAGCAATAGAACAAACTGATCCATAAAAAAACAAAAAACTGACGCTGAGTTCAACGTCAGTTTCCCTGTGGGCGTGAAATATGCTGCCTAATCGTGTTCATTCGCGGAGCGCAACATATTCGCCTGACTTGTTGCTTCGACCGCCTCATCACTGCGTCCGGTTTCCTCATAGATCTGTGCCATCGTCTCATACGCTAAAATCAGCGACGGTTCCAGAGCAATCGCCTGTTGAACAGTATCGAGCGCCTCATCATAGCGTTTGACCTCACGCAGTGTATCGGCCAGATCATTATAGTAATCAGCATTAAGGGGATCACTCTCAATAGCGTTCTGATAACTACTTATTGCATCATCATAACGGCCCAGGCCATCATAAGCGGTCGCCAGTTGATAATACCCCTCAGGATCATCCTCTGAGCGTTCCAACAGTGCTTCAGACGTCGTTATCGCCTCATCATAGCGATCAAGTGAATTGTACGTCTCAGCTAATCCAGCATATGCTGCTGCCAGATCATCGGTCTGTAATTCACCTCG
>Ga0310811_10001443_pt1 | contig 29910 bp, 38 predicted proteins | sample YCmetagenome_FD_207642 | JGI IMG/M metagenome (GOLD analysis project Ga0310811, IMG submission 207642) | Soil microbial communities from experimental microcosm in Duke University, North Carolina, United States - YC | ecosystem: Engineered > Artificial ecosystem > Soil microcosm > Unclassified ...
ACGTCGCACGAGCGCTGACGACCAGTAACCAGCGCATCGACGCGGAAACGGAAACGCTACTCGTTGCCCATTCGCTTCGCGGCGAAGGATTTGATGCCAGTGAGGACGGAACTGGGCGCGGCACGCCCCTCATCCCGGTTGCCGACACGCTGACGAGCAATTGGCACAAGAGTAATGGCGCCATCGCGGGCAACAATGCCGGAATGATTAACCCCGTGTTTCACGGCCATGCTGTTCGGCGACTTACGCCGATGGAATGCGAGCGCTTGCAGGGATTTAGCGACTCTTATACGGATGTTCCGTTTCGGGGTAAGCGAGCAGCAGACGGAAACCGATACAAGGCGCTCGGCAACAGTATGGCTGTCAACGTCATGGCATGGATTGGCCGAAGAATTCAACTCGCCAATGGGCGACAACTCAATCAGGAGGCAGCATGAGAGACCAATTAGCCGAATATCTGCGATTTGCGCTTGAATGGATCGACGCAGTGCCGGACGACGTTGCGAGCAGGCTGCCCGCGATGCCAGGGTTTGATCGCGACGCCGCTGAGGCGGCACTCGAGACACATAGATCGTTCGGCGTTGCGACGGAAGAGAAAATTATCTGCGTGGCAAATCGCTGGGCCAAAGCGCCTGGATTCATGGAGTTCGAGAGGACAGATTTCCTAGAATGCGTGCGCGAAATTCTCTCTCTATCGGAGACAGCATGACAATCAAACGTTATGGCACATCGTGCACAGAACATCCGGAAGGAATCTATGTCCTGCATAAGGACTATCTGGCCCTTGAGGCGGAGGTCGAAGAACTGCGACTGAACGAGCGCTCCGATACACCGAAGCGAGCCGTCCAATTCGCCCTCGATCTACAGGCAGATGACATAGATTCGCTATGCTCCGCCCTGTTCAACCTGTCAAGTCAGATTGCCGCGCGAGATATGAGCCGCACATGCACGAGTGGCGGCTATGACTCTGGCTACACGTACAGATTGAGCGTGAGCGAAAGTCCGGCGCACGACGAGTATGTGCGGCAACTGAATGCATGGCTTGAATATCGCGCCAAGGAGAAAGCATGACCGCCGAATATTCAATCAGCTCGATCAAAGATTTTCTGGCGATCCCGCCGGAATCCATTGATGCATGCCTGGCTGACTTCAAGGTTTGGCTTGAGGCAGCGCGCCAGCCGAAAGCGTTCAGTGACGATATGAACGCGCTAATAGGCCTGTCCGATGCGCTTTCGTTCAGCCTCGACGGCTTCACATGGATGGATGATGGGTTGAGCGGCATCCACCATATCCAGATTGTCGACGCTTCTGATGATTCAGAGATCGCGCGCATCTCTTTTGTGGAGCAATCGTGAACCTGTTCCTACCCGGCCTAATTGTGGGCTTCATCCTCGGCGTGTTTGCGCTTGTTCTGCTCACCGCCCTCTACCTCCTACACCGTCCGCGCTACGTGGCGCCGACGAAGCATCGCCGACAGTGGCGCGACCGCCTTCCCGAAGTGCACAACGTTCCACCGATGCCAGTGTGTAAGGTGGCGCGGGAGGAAGGCGGCGATCTGCAAGACGCAATACTGGCCGCAGCCCGCAAATCCGGCAACTCCCGGTTCGTCTGGGAGACAGAGCAAAAGCTGAAGCAGCACGAGGACGTCGTCCGATACGAATGGATCAATCTGACTGGAGAAGAGAGATGAGCAAATGGCAATCGATTGAAACAGCGCCGCGCGACGGCACGCGCATCCTGACGTACAACGTTACGCCGACATACGATGAAGACACGCGCAAGACCGAAAACGTCTACGCGATAAGTGTGGCCTACTGGTTGTTCGGCGCATGGATGGAATACCCGGCCGCTCCGCGATTCGTACAAGGGCAAGTTCACACGCATTGGATGCCGTTGCCCGATGTTCCGAGAAGCCCGCAATGATCGCAAAATAGGTGATTGACAACTGCAAACAATTGTAGTTGTCCTTAGTTTTTGGTAGAATATGTGTGTTATTTCAACGGGGTGCGTATGGCGAATAGCATTAGCCAAGATGTCGTGAGAGAGGTATTTCACTACAACGCCGAGATCGGAGAACTGGTCTGGCGCACGCACTCTAAAAATGGACGCCGGGCACCAAAAAATGTTGGGAAGGTTGCTGGTCATGTGGGCCTAAGCGGATATCGGCTCATCGGTTTCCAATATAAAACCTATTCTGCTCACCGGCTTATCTGGATATATTTCAACGGTTCCATCCCAGACGATAGGGTCGTCGACCACATCAATCGAAACCCACGCGACAACCGAATCGAAAACCTTCGTCTGCTGACCATTAGCGAGAACACCAAAAACTCGGACTGGTGGGATGACTGGATCGCGACCGGCGTATGGAAAACCAGAGCATGGCAGGGGAAGAAACCTAGAGTTAAGGCTCCGGGCAAGGCAACCACGCATAGGACTGACAGAACAATCCAGTACATCCGCCAGGGCGGAAAGTTGGTCGCCACCTTCATCATTAATGGAAGGCGGTATTCGGTGGAAGAAGGCAAAGATCCTGTGGCGGCAAGAAAAGCCATGCTGGATGCGGCGCAAGCATTGAATAGCGAAGTTTCTTTGGTTGACGAATAAGCGGGGTTCAAGATGACGCAAGACCAAGCTGAGCAGGTAGAGGAATTGCTATGCACATGGTTCGCATGGCAGTGCCGCCAGTCTATTGCGATGCACGCGAAGATGTACTACCGCGCAGAGGACATGACTTGCCGTCAATACGAAACCCCGCAGTCCGCATCTGACGATGACGAGGATGCTTATCAGTGGGCCGACGATCGGCAATCGGAACAGGTCCAACTTTGCGTCGACGAACTGCCGTCCGAGCAGCGCGCCGCGATCTCTACGAGCATGCGCGTGAAAGAATCAGGCGCGCAAGTCTGGAGATCGAGCCGCGTTGGCGATCAGCATGCGGTTTATCAGCTTGCGAAGGAAAACCTGTTCCCGCTCCTTCGGGCACGGCATTTGATTCAGATTCTGGAGGCGGCATGAGAAATCCCTTTGTCCATCGTTATGAGCGCAACGCCATTGGCCGCGACTTCGCCGTGGGCGACATTCATGGGGTGTTCCGCCTTCTGCAAACCGAGCTTGACGGCATCGGCTTCGACCCGTCGCGCGATCGGCTGTTCAGTGTCGGCGACTTGGTCGACCGCGGTCCGGATTCTGAGCTCGCGCTCGAATGGATCGCCAAGCCATGGTTTCACGCCGTGCAGGGTAATCACGAGGATATGGCGATTCGCTACGTCACTCCGGGTCAACGGGACGCCACGCACTACGCGGCTAACGGCGGAGCGTGGCTGATCGGCAAGACGCCGCCCGAACAGCAGGAATACGCGATCGAACTGGCCGCCCTGCCCTATGCGATCGAGGTTGAAACGGCTGACGGGCTGATCGGCATTGTTCACGCAGACATTTCTGGCGGGACATGGGGCGAGATGGTCGAGCGCTTCTCTCAGGTGACGAGCAACAACAAGCTCAAGGCAATCACGAATGATGTGCTGTGGTGCCGCGATCGCATCCAGGCGGAAGACGTGTCAGGCGTGCCTGATGTGCGCGCCGTCATCGTCGGTCACACGCCACTCAAGCATGCCGCAGTACTCGGCAACGTCTACCACATCGACACGGGCGCGGTGTTCCGAGAAGGCTACTTCACGCTGATCGACTTGGCGACGCTCGAGACGATCCCGGCGACGCCGAAGAAGCTGGATTGGGCGGCATGAAGATCGAATTATCCGAAGCATTCTATCGGCGCATAGCCGAGATGGAAGAGCCGGAAGGCGGCGTCTTTGCTTGCAGTCCGGAAATTTACTCACAGATGACGAAGGAGTTCACAATGACGACGATGCGCGCGAAGTTGCAGGTTGGGATGGTGCAGGAACACATGGGCTGGGTCGAGCCGGGTTCGGACAAGACGCCGGAGAAGGCGAGCGAAACTCTGACCATGCATGCGGTGTGCAAGGCGACCTACGCTGATTCGGAGTTCGACGAAGACAACACGTTCGCCCGGATGTCACCTGGCGCCAACCTCACGATCCATATCGCGAATCCAGCGCTGTGGGGCAAGTTCAAGCACGGCGATAAGTTCTACGTCGATTTCACAGCGGCCGAATAAAAGTTTTAGAAAGTGCTTGCACAACGATTCTGGTTGTGGCAATGTACGGGGTAGGGGCACTGCGCCCACAATAACCCGGTCTGGCGAAAGTCGATCGGGTTTTCTCGTTTACGCCCATGCCACGCTCAACCGCTCTCGAATCGCACATGTACGGCGATCCAATGGCAATCCTTGAGGCAAAGCAGGCGCGCGAGAAACGGCAAGCCCAGCAAGAACGCAAGCGGCCTACGCTGACGCTCCCGCCACGCAAGCAGGACGGCTGGAGCGAGAAGCGCAAGGCATTGGAAGCTTTATTTGACCCGCCGCCTCCCGTTCGTGAGAGGTAACCCGCCCGCTGCCGCGCAACACGGCTCTCTCCGGAGAGAAGCCCGGAAAGAATTCTATGAACGAAGCAAACGACCTGATCGACAGCATCGAGCAAGACATTCAGCGCATGAGGATCGACGAAGCGCTGAAGGCGTCTTTGGTCGCGCGCCTCGATGAACTTCGGAGATTGCAATGTCGCCAATGACCGCATGGCTTTTGCTCATGTCCACTGTGCACATCGGTCTCGCGCAAGGATACGCAGAATGGGCGGATTGGCTGATTGACACCACTGAATGATCCCCTGCTTCCCTCGCCAGCCGGTAGGCCCGGCGCTCTGTCATACGGGCGAGGGAGGCACCAGTTACTAGCCTCGAAGCTCGGCGCGAGTATGGGCGGTGTCCCTTCGCGTTGTAGCCCGAGTGCGGCACGGATCGGCCAAAGCGCTGATTCGGTGGCCCAAGAGCATCTTCAAGGAAGCGCACAGTACTTCGCACTGGTGGCTTTGTGCGCAGCTGCATGCCAGTGCACTTCCTTGAGGGTGACAGCCGCAGTCGACCATTGATGTCCGCAGAGCGATATTTCCCAGAACTGGCCAACGCCTAGCTCAGGGTAGAGGACATTGCCGCATGTGATGTGGCTCACTAGATTGCGCCGGCCGCTCGAAGGCGATGCCGATGCCAATATGGATAAGGCGCAGTACGCTTGCGGACTCCCTCAACCTTTCATCGTTGTCTCCTCTTCTGCCTCCCCTGGCATTCGAAGCCGCCTAGCGCGGCTCTTTTTATTTTGGAACTCCATGGACACAAGCGACTTGCTGAAAGCCGTGAAGATCCACGGAAGCGTCAATGCCGCAGCCAAGGCAATTGGGATGCCCGAGAGCACGCTGCGCGGCCGGCTCCGCGGCGCTGTGCCGCTGTCCGAAAACGAGCGAAAGTATCAGGAGTGGACGGCTGAGCGATGCATTGCCGAACTCCAGCGCATCGCCCGGATCGACGAAGACAAGGTTATCTCGCGAAACTACTTCCGCGTGCATTCGGAAATCTCCGAGTCCACATGGAATAGGCACTTCGGCACGTTCCACGAGTTCAAGCGACAGGCCGGCATTGTTCTGTCGCGCCACGCGCACGGTCTCGAACGCGCGATTGCGAAGCACGCCAGTAAGGATGTGCAACGCCGTATGAACGTCGAGAAGTCGGGCTGGGAAGATGCCTATCTGCGCCCCAGCTCGAAGCGCTTCCAGACTGTTCTGGTCGCGTCGGACATTCACGACATCGAGTGCGATCCGTTCTGGCGTCGCTGTTTCATCGATACGGCAAAGCGCGTACAGCCTGAGAAGGTTGTCATTAACGGTGACGCGTTGGACCTGCCCGAGTTCGGCAAGTACGGCGTCGACCCGCGCGAGTGGGATGTGATCGGCCGCATCAAGTGGCTGCATGCCTTCCTTGAAGATATCCGCACGGCTTGCCCGGAGACGGAAATCATCTACATCGAAGGCAATCACGAAGCGCGCCTGATTCGCCACCTCGGCGAGGCAACGCCTGCGCTTAAGGTTGTGCTGTCTGACTTGCACGGCTTCACGGTGCCGAAACTGCTAGGCCTTGACGCCTACCAGGTGAACTACATCGCCCGGATGGACCTCGCCGCGTTCAGTGAGCGCGACATGAAGCAGGAACTGGCGAAGAACTACCTCGTCATGTATGACTGCCTGATGGCGCATCACTTCCCGGAAGGCCGGAACATGGGCGTGCCGGGTTTCAATGGGCATCACCACAAGCATATCGTGTGGCCGTTCTACTCGCCGCAGTTCGGCTCGAGCGAATGGCACCAGCTTGGATGCGGTCACGCTCGCGCTGCGACTTACTGTGCCGGCGAGAAGTGGGCGCTGGGCTTCATGCTGTGCCATGTGGACACGCAGAAGAAGCACACTCAGTTTGAGTATGTGGAGTTGCGGGATCACGCCATGATTGGCGGCAGGTTCTATGAGCGCTCCGCAGCGGAAATGATGGGTTCTTGAGGAAGTTCCTCCAAGCGGCCGCGAGCCGCAAGAAACAAAACACTCAAGGTTAAACATGGCGCAGCCAAAGAAAGCCGCGCCGGACTGGGAGCGCATTGAAGCCGACTACCGGGCCGGCTTGTTGTCGGTGCGGGAGATAGCGGCATCGCAAGGCGTGTCGCACGTGGCTATCGCCAAGCGTGCGAAGCGCGACGGATGGGTGCGCGATCTCAGCAAACGCATACAGGATAAGGCTGAGCAGCTAGTTACCACGCGCACGGTTACCACCTCGGTTACCACGGAACAGGCGGTAACTGACCGGGCGATTGTCGAGGCCAACGCGGAAGTCATCGCGGGCATCCGACTCGCTCATCGCAAAGACATTGCCAAGTCCCGCCGCCTCGCAATGGCGATGCTGGACGAACTTGAGCAGGTCACCGAGAACCGTGAGTTGTTCGAGCAACTTGGCGAGATTCTTCGTTCGCCGGATGACCGCGGTAATGACAAGCGCAATGACCTGTACATGAAGGTCATCTCCAGCGCAGGTCGCATAGACAGCATGAAGAAGCTGGCAGAGACGCTGAAAACGCTGGTGGCGCTTGAACGCGAAGCTTATGGGCTGACCGTCGAGCAAGGTGGCCCGGGCGAAGACGTACCAACGAGCCTCGATCACTTCTATGGAGCAAGCTAGCCAGCCGACGCTTAATCCGGTTCTTCGCGCCTTCTGGGCGGCAAAGATAGTCGGTGATAAGCCGGTACGGAACCGCGTCCTGTATGGTGGCCGTGCTTCCTCCAAGTCGTGGGACGCAGCCGGGTTCGCGACATATCTGGCCAGCAACGCAAAGTTACGCTTTCTCTGTGTTCGCCAGTTTCAGAACAAGATTGAGGAATCAGTCTACACGCTGCTCAAGAATCAGATTGACCGGTTCGGGCTGACCAGCCAGTTCCGTGTTTTAGATAACAAGATTGTTGGGCGCAAGACCGGCTCAGAGTTCCTGTTCTACGGTCTCTGGCGGTCCATCGACGAAATCAAGTCGCTCGAAGGGATTGACGTCCTCTGGATAGAGGAAGGCCACAACCTCACCGAGGAGCAGTGGAAGATCCTTGAGGCGACGATCCGCAAACAGGGCTCGCAGGTCTGGATTGTGTTCAACCCGCGGCTCGCGACGGATTTCGCATATCGTCGTTTCGTTATCAATCCGCCCCCTGGAACATTAGTCCGGCTCATCAACTACGACGAGAATCCGTTCCTGTCGCAGACGATGCTGGATGTCATCGCCGCAGCCAGGGACGAAGACGAAGACGAGTTCGCGCATATCTACCTCGGCGTCCCAAAGGACAACGACGACGATTCGATCATCAAGCGTTCGTGGATCATGGCTGCGATCGACGCGCACAAAGCGCTCGGCTTCGAAGCTTCGGGCCGCAAGCGCATTGGCTATGACATCGCCGATTCTGGCTCGGACAAGTGCGCGAATGTGTATGCGCATGGCTCTGTGGTGTCGTGGGCCGATCTTTGGAAGGCCGGCGAGGATGAGTTGCTGAAGTCCTGTACCCGCGTCTGGAAGGCGGCTCAGGAGCGCGGTGCGGCAGTCACCTACGACTCCATTGGCGTAGGGGCGAGTGCTGGGGCCAAGTTCGGCGAACTGAACTCCACAGTCGTCGACGGTCGCATCCAGTATCAGAAGTTCAACGCTGGCGCTGCGGTGTTCAAGCCGGACGCCGAATACCAGACGGGCACGAAGAACAAGGACATGTTCCTTAACCTGAAGGCCCAGACATGGTGGCTGGTCGCCGATCGGTTCCGCAATACCTACAACGCTATCCGCAAAGGCGAGAAGTTCAGCGACGACGAGATGATCAGCATCTCGAGCGACCTTCCCTATCTCGACCAGTTGATTGACGAGCTGTCCACGCCCAAGCGGGACTACGACAACAACGGCAAGGTCAAGGTTGAAAGCAAGAAGGATCTGGCGAAACGTGAGGTTGCGTCGCCGAACCTGGCTGATGCCTTTGTGATGGTATTTGCCCCCGGTCTTGAGCCCATGCAGATATCGCAAGACGCTCTCAAACAACTCGCCCGCATGGGTCACACTCGATGAACCGCAGACAACGCAAAAAAGCCCAGATGGCCGCGCAGCATGTCGCGCCCATCGCGCCGGCGAGGTCTGCGGCAATGAAGGTGACGTTTGATGCATTGCTGGCTATGCGCGCGAAGCCGGCGACGAAGGTTAAAAAAGAGGAACTATTCCGCCCGTACGAGCCGCTCAAAGGCGTTCTGCCAAGCGAGCGGACTGGTGCCAAGATCGCGATGGACGCGGGCTACAGCGAAAGCTCCGCCCTCAGCTTCGGCCTTCTGGACAACATCAACACGGCATTCGAGCAGGGCTATGCCTTCCCGGGCTTCGTCGCACTTGCCAACTGGGCGCAGATCCCCGAGTTCCGCAAGCCCGCTGAGGTCTACGCCCGGGAAATGACCCGTAAGTGGGTCAAGATCAAGGCGTCGGGCGAAGTAGACAAGTCGGACAAGATCAAGAAGATCGAAGCCGAATTCAAGCGCCTGAATGTGCAGGCCAAGTTCCGCGAAGCGATTGAGCAGGATGGATTCTTCGGTCGCTCGCAGATCTTCATCGACGTCGGCATGGTCTCAGACCAGATCGACACGGCTGAGTTGAAAACGGAACTAGTCGAATCGCCGGCAAAGATCGGCCTGGGTGCCATCAAGCGCCTGACGGTCATCGATCCGAACTGGTCATACCCGAACCGGTACAACGCCAACGATCCGCTGGCCCCGACGTTCTACAAGCCGACGAGCTGGTTCGTCATGGGCAAGGAGATTCACTCCAGCCGCCTGTTGACGGTCGTCACGCGGGAAGTGCCCGACATCCTCAAGCCCGCGTATGCGTTTGCAGGCCTGTCGCTGTCGCAGATGATCAAGCCATACGTTGATAACTGGCTGCGTACGCGCCAGTCCGTATCTGATCTGATCCACGCTTTCACGGTGTGGACGCTCAAGACGGATATGTCGCAACTCACCAATGCAGAAGGTTTGTCCAACTTCTACAACCGGATGAGTCTGTTCAACTTGACCCGCGACAATCACGGTGTCAATGCGATCAACAAGGATGGCGAAGAATTCGACAACATCTCTGCGCCGCTGGGTAGCCTGGACAAGCTTCAGGCGCAAAGCCAGGAGCAGATGTGCGCGCCGACCGGCCTGCCCCTTGTCTACTTGACCGGCATCACGCCGAGTGGCCTGAACGCTACGTCGGACGGTGAGATTGAGGTCTTCCAAGACACGCTATCGGCAAATCAGCAGATCTACACGCCGCATCTGTCGAAGATCCTGAACATCGTTCAGCTATCGCTCTTCGGAGAAATCGATCCAGAGATTGGCTTCGAATGGGAGCCGATGCGCACGATGGACGAAGAGAAGCGCGCGAATATCCGGAAGGTTGAGGCCGATACGGATGCGGTTCTGATCGGTGCCGCAGTAATCGCGCCGGAAGAAAGCCGGAGTCGCGTGGCGGGTGAAGTTGATTCTCCCTATGCGGGGCTCGATCTGAGCCTGATGCCTGAGCCGCCGAATCCTGAGATTGGCCCAGAGGTTCATGCTGAGAAGCTGACCGGTAACGAGCAGGAAGAGGACGAGGAAGCAACGGTCTAGCCGTACCGGATCGACCTGATCCGCCTGACCATCTCCGTTAGCTCAAGCTCCATCGCATCGAAACGCGGCTTGCCGGCACTGTCCGTCAGGCCGTTTTTCAACTTGAACATGTCCAACTCGGTATCAAGCAGATCAGACAGGTTAAAGCGCGCCGAGTACTCATCGTTCTCGCCAACGTAGACGACCACGCGTTGCGGCTCTTCGTGGTCGTAGCCGACATAGTCGACCGCAATTCCTTCCTTCATTCTGGCTCCTGATGGCAAAGCTCGTTTCTCCGACCGGCAAGGATGTTGTCCTGCGGCCGGTGCGGGCAAACGCTGGTATTGAGGCGTCTTATAACCGCGCGCTACAGAAATGGGTGGACGCGCTTCACAAGTCGCTCAGCTACTGGATCACCGCTCAATACCGGGCAAACCCACCGCCTAGCCTAGCACAGGACGCCGGATTCGAGTCTTTCCGCGACGGCAGTCCCGCTAACGCCATGCGCCGGGCGATCCACCGCATGTCGCGACGCTGGATGAAGGCGTTCGACAAAGGTGCAGACGAACTCGCCCAGTATTTTGTCGGCCGGGCGGCCGGAGCAACGGACGTTCAGTTGGAATCGATTCTTAAGAGCGCCGGATTCACCGTGAAGTTCAAGACTACGGCTGATGTCAACAACGCTATGCAGGCCGCTGTGGGCGAGAACGTCGGACTCATCAAGAGCATCGCGCAGCAGCATCTGAGCGACGTCGAAGGTCTGGTTATGCGGTCGATGACCCAAGGCCGCAACCTTGGCGACCTGACCGAAGAATTGACCAAGCGCTACGGCGCCACGAAACGCCGGGCCGCTTTTATCGCGCGCGACCAGGCCAACAAGATGACTGCGGTAATCAACCGAACGCGTCAGGCTGAGCTAGGCATCACGCAGGCGCATTGGCGCCACTCGCATGGCGGTAAGCATCCACGCCAATCCCACATTGCGGCCAGTCAGGCCGATGGCGGCAAAGGGAAGATTTACGACATCGCGAAGGGATGTTTGATCGACGGCGAATACATCTGGCCGGGCGAACTGCCGAACTGCAGATGCACAGCGCAAAGCATCATCCCCGGATTGGAAAACTGATATGGCCATTGATTCTTTCGCACCGACTGACGCCGTCGAACTACAGGCGGCCAATGTGTCGTCATCCGTCGAACTGCCGACGACCGGCTCGCCTACAGTCGCAATCGTGACCAATCTCGGTCAGCGTGTCGTATTCGTGGCGCTGGGTGACGACACCGTCGAAGCGCTGCAATACGGCTCTATGGCGGTCCTCCCCGGTTCATCAGTCGCCTTGACGATCGGCACCAACACCAATCTCGCTGCAATCACGTTGTCCGGTGTTGCGGGTCTGAATATCGCCGTTGGAACCTGACAATGACCACGATCAAAGGCGCCGGCATCTGCATGGTGACGCCTGATGGCGAAGCCCTGTTCCTTCTGCGCAGCCCGACGTCGAATCACCCGAACGAATGGGACTTCCCCGGCGGCAAAGCAGACGACAACGAAACGCCAGAGCAGACTGCAATCCGCGAGACGCGCGAAGAGATCGGCGCCCTCCCCTACGGCGAACTTCGCCTCATGACGAGCGTCGAGGATCTGGAGGGCGTCGACTTCATCACGTTCCGCATGGACATCATGCGCAAGTTCACGCCCAAGCTGCAACGCGAGGAACACACCGCGTTCAAGTGGGCGAAGCTTGACGAGCCGCCGCAGCCGCTCCACCCTGGCGTCAAGGGCACCGTCGAGGTTGCTCTAGGCACCCAGACTGCCGACGACGACAAGCCAGCAATGGACCGCCTCGCCTTCGATAGAGCAAGTGTACGCATGACGGACCAAGACGGCCGCATGCACGTCGAGCTGACGCACATTAGCAAGGCAAACGTCTGCCCGTACCGCGGCAACGAGATTCCAGACTGGGACAAGTTGGGGCTAGAACCCGAGCGCATCTACATGCTGCTCCGCGATCCGGACGAACTGGCGAAAGCTGCGCCGACCGCGAACAACATCCCGGTTCTGAGCGAACACGTTCCGGTTAATTCCTCGGACCATCGTCCCGATCTGATTGTCGGGTCGACTGGCACAGATGCAGCGTTCAACGCGCCCTATCTCGACAACTCGCTTGTCATCTGGACCGACAGGGCTATCCGGGGAATCGAGACCGGAGCGCAGCAGGAAATCTCCAGCGCCTACTACTACGACCCGGACATGACGCCGGGAACGTACGAGGGCGTCCCTTATGACGGGGTCATGCGCAACCTCAGATTCAACCACGTAGCACTCGTAGAAAAGGGCCGAGCAGGCCCTGACGTCCTTGTAGCAGATTCTATTAACCCTATGGGAGCACTAACAGTGAGCAAGTCCCTGAGTAAGAAAGCTGTAATGGCTAAGGGGGCGTTGCTCGCCGTCCTGAAGCCGAAGATGGCCGCCGATGCCGCAATCGATCTGAACTCGATTCTGGCTGGCGTGAAGAAAAGCAACTGGCTGGCGAAGAAGCCCGGCATCGTTGCTGCGATCAAATCGCATCTGGCGCAGGACACCGATCTGGCAGATGTCGTCGAATTGCTCGACAAGCTGGATGGTGAACAGCCGGATAACGACGATGTCGCCGAAGACAACGTCGATCCGAAGTGCGCCGAAATTCTCGACATGCTCCGCGGCAAGATCAGCGACGAAGACCTCGCGCAGATCGAAGCCAAGTTGAGCGCGCCGGCTGCTGGTGAAGTGAAGCCGCAGGCGACGGATGACGATGAAGACGACAAAGAACCGATGGCCGGCGACGAGCCGCCGCAAACGGCCGGTGGCGCGAACGCCACGCCGCGCGATGACACGAACAAGGAGCCGCTTCCGATGAGCAAGGCAGCAATGGACAAGGCGATCAAACTCGCCTGCGACGCAGCAGCGCGCGATGCAGAACAGAAGACGATCGCCCGCCTGCGCGGCATCGCCGAAGCCGAAGAAATCGCCAAGCCGTATGTTGGCAAGCTGACCGCCATGGACAGCGCTGAAGCCGTCTACAAGGCCGCACTGGATGTGCTCAAGATCGACGTCGCTGGCGTCCACCCGAGCGCATACAAGGCCGTGCTGGTTGCCCAGCCGAAGCCGGGTGATGTCCCGCCGAAGCTGCGCCTCGCGTCGGACAGCCAACTCCCGGGCGATTTCTCGGAAGCCTTCCCGAACGCGCATCGCCTCGGCCGCTAATCAACAGGACACAGGAGTAGATCATGGGTTTTCCCCGAGTCGTAAATGTGCAGGCGGCGCCGGCAGTACTGGGTGACTTCTGCGACAACAACCCGCGCGCGACCGTCAATGCCGGTCAAGGCGCACTCGTCGCCGGTCCCGGTGGCGTCACTGTTGGCCGCTTCGCCTGGGTCAACCCGGAAGATGGCCGCACCGTGAACAACTACGGCGCCGGCGCACCTTCGGGTTTCGTGCTGCGCGACCAGCAAGCCATCATCACCGACTACCTCGCCGAGCGCACGCTCACGATTTATCAAGGCGCGCCGATTACGCTCTTCAGCGCAGGCGGCTTCTGGGTTGTGAACGCCGGATCGAGCACGACCGCGGTCGGCCAGGCTGCTTTCGCACAGAACTCCACCGGTGCGGTTCAGTTCGGCTCGAACTTCACTGGCGCAAGCGTGACCGGCTCGATCGCTGCTAACGTGGTGACGGGCTCGATCGCTGGCACGACGCTGACGGTTACCGAAGTCACCACCGGCGTTCTGACGAATGGCCAGACGATCAGCGGCACGAACGTCACCGCTGGCACGCAGATTCTCAGCCAGCTCACTGGCACGGCCGGCGGCATCGGCACCTATCAGGTCAGCGCCGCACAGACGGTCGCCAGCACGGCAATTACCGGCTCTGGCGGCACGCTCACGGTGACGGCTGTCGGCTCGGGCGCCCTGGCACTCGGCGATGCATTGAGCGGCAGCGGCATTACCGCTGGCACGGCTATCACGGATTTCCTGACGGGCACTGGTGGCAACGGGACGTACGCCGTGAACATCGGTCAGACCTTCGCATCCGGAACGATCACGGTCGCGGCTGGCACCCAGACGAAATGGGTCGCCGCTTCCGTCGCCGCACCGGGCGAACTGGTCAAGATGACCACCTGGGTTCTCGGCTAACGCCACAGTCCACCATCAACGCATCAAGCCGCCTAAGGGCGGCTTTTTTATTGCCCAAAGGATTAAATCATGCCCAAACTGGCATATGACATGTCGCCCGCCGACCAGCGGGCAGCGATTGACTATCACCGCACGCGCTGGGGTATCGACTTCCCTGGTACGCAAGCTTTCTGCCGTCCGGAGTGGAAAGAAAACCTCAATCTCGCGATGGATGCCCAACCGGCACTCGTCACGGCTCCGAACTCCGGCGTCCCGGCATACCTGACCTTCTTCATGGACCCGGACATTCTCCGAGTCCTGACGGCAGCCAACGAAGGCGCCGACATCTTCGGCGAGAAACAGAAAGGTGAATGGACCAGCACGACGCTGATCTTCCCGGTTGTGGAGCGTACCTACGAGGTTTCCTCGTACGGCGACCACAACAACAACGGTCGCGCCGGCATCAATACGAACTTCCCGGAACGTCAGCCGTATCTGTATCAGACCATCGTCGAGTACGGTGATCTTGAGATCGAACGTGTCGGCCTCGCGAAGATCGGATTCGTCGCCGAGCAGAAAGAAGCTGCGATCGACGGCCTGAACAAGTTCCAGAACTTGACGTACTTCAAGGGCGTCGACGGTCTCCAGAACTACGGCGCGCTGAATGATCCGTCGCTCTACCCGGCAATTGCCCCGGCACCGAAGGCTAATGGTGGCGTGGCGTGGCTGAATGGCACCGCGATCAATGCCACGGCGAACGAGATTTTCGAGGACATTCAAGGTCTCGTGATCCAGCTCATCAACCAGTCGTCGGGTCGCATCAACACAAAGTCGCGCTTCGTGCTGGCAATGTCGCCGAGCCGCGAAGGTGCGATGACCGCAACGAACACGTTCAACGTGAACGTGGCGGCGCTGTTGAAGAACAACTTCCCGAACCTGGAAGTCAAGACCGCTGTGCAATACGGCGCGCTGACCGCACAGAACCCGCAAGGTTCGGCGATCGGTGAGATCGTGCAACTCTGGTGCCCGGACGCAACCGGTCAGGACTCCGGTTATTGCAGCTTCAACGCGAAGCTGTGGGCTGGCCCGGTCGTTCGCGAGCTCAGTGCCTATAAGCAAAAGATGGCGCAAGGCTCGGCGGGCTTCATTCTTCGCCAGCCGTTTGCCATGGCGCAGATGGTCGGCGTCTGAGCAAGTTTCACCCGAAGTAAGAAGCCGCCTCCGGGCGGCTTTTCTTTTGCAGCAAAGCGTGCCGCCTAGGGTCATTCCCGAAAGCGCCCTGACCGCAGCGTTGGCGGCACGTCCCTCTTCCTTCGCGGTTCACCTTTCTTACAGGCGGTCAATATGGCTGGCGATACGCTGTCAATCAAGAAGCACAACGAATCCCCCTCGAATGCAACGGTCACGGTGGCAAGCAAGATGCCGTTCGACTTTGTGCTGAAGCTCTACGACTTTCGTGAACGCAATGAGCCGGTCATGGGTGGCGGCGCTCGCACCTACAAGATCGCCGAGCCGCGCCGCGGTGCGAAGACGTTCGTCGTGCAGGGCAATTCATTCCCGCAGAACAAAGGTCCGCATCAGCAACTCACGTTCGGCTACGCGATCACGCATGGCATCCCGAAAGCGTTCTGGGACGAATGGGTCGAGCAGCACAAAGAGGCGGAATACATCGTGAACGGCATGCTGTTCGCACACGCGGACAATGCGAGCACGATGGCAGAAGCCCGCGAAAAAGAAACCGAAAAGTCCGGCTTGGAGCGTCTCGATCCGAGCAAGCTCCCGAAGGGTCTTGAAACGTCTGACGGCTTCCGGCGGGCATCATAATGAACGGCGTCGTAAGTTTCGATTACTCGGCATGGGCTCTGCGGTATCCGGAACTTGCGACGTCTGTTCCCCAACCGCTCGCCCAGCAGTATTTCTGGGAAGCGCAGCTTTACTGCGACAACTCGCCCGGCAGCATCATTCAGGACGTCTGCCTAAGAACCGTTCTGCTCAACATGGTGACGGCGCACATTGCCGCCCTGAATGCTCCGCTGAACGGCGAGGCATCGTCTCCCTTGGTCGGCCGCATCAGTAATGCGACCGAGGGCAGCGTATCGGTCGGAACGCAACTGGACATGCCAGCGGGATCGGCGCAGTGGTACAGCCAGACGAAACACGGCCTTGCATTCTGGCAGGCAACCGTCCAGTTCCGCTCCATGCGCTATGTTCCCGGGCCAATGCCGATCGCTAATCCGTGGGAACGCGGACCCTGGAGGCGGTGATGGGCAACGCATTCACCGGCGGCGCCGCACTCGAAGCAAAGTTGCGCGAGATCGCTGCGAAGGTCGGCAAGCCCAACACGGTTCGCGTCGGCTTCCTCGAAGGCGCGACGTATCCAGACGGCACGCCTGTCGCGCTGATCGCGGCCACAAACGAGTACGGCGGCGCAGTCACCGTGCCGGCGCATGACGTCACGATCAACCGCAGCATTAAGAGCGACGGCACATTCAATAAGAATGGCCAGTTCGTGAAAACCGACAAGGCGAATTTCTCGACTACGCACCACGTAGAAGAGCACACAGTAACAATCCCGTCGCGTCCGTTCTTCCGCGACATGATCCAGAAGCGCAAGGGCGAATGGCCGGAACAACTCGGCAAGATCATCAAGGCTGCGGATTATGACGAAGCCCTGGCGCTGGGCCGAATGGGCAAGCTCGTCTCCGAGCAGCTTCAGGAATCGATCCGCGAGTTTTCCAGCCCCGGTAATGCTAAATCGACGATCGCAAGGAAGGGCTTCGACAAGCCGTTGATTGAGTCATCACACATGCTGAACAGCGTGGATAGCGAAGTGCAGGAAGGAGACGGCTCGTGAACCTTCACAACGTTGTCGCTGGCGCAATAGGCACGATCAACCCCTTCCGCCCCGCCACAGTCCGATACAGCAGCGGCTATGCGACCGGTCCTGATGGGTCGCAGACTCCAGCATACGTCGATGTAGACGGCGTCATGGTCCAGGTGCAGGCGCTGACCGCCGGTGATCTCCGGCATCTCGAAGGATTAAACGTCCAAGGTGTGCAACGTGCGTTCTACCTGAATGGAAACTCCCAAGGCGTCGTTCGTCCCTTGGGCCAGGGCGGCGACGTGTTCATGTTCGGTGACGGAGTGCCACTCTCTCTGGCGAACACTACCTGGCTTGTGAAAGCCGTAATCGAAACCTGGGATACCGGCTGGTGCAAGGTCGGTGTCTCGCTCCAGCTGAACACCTGATGACTGCAACCGTCTCCATCACAGAAACGCAGGTGCTGACGGTATTGCGCTCGTTCATTCTGTCTCTGGTCAGCCTTGACGGCGACCATGTTATCCGCGGGCTTCAAAATCGGGTGCCGATGCCGGCAGGTGATTTCATCGAGATCACCGCGTCGCTAACCAGCCCGCTCTCGACGAACGTGCAGACCTATGCACCGGATAACAGCGCATCTCTGAACAAGCGTTCGACGCAACTGTCTGTGCAGATCGATTGCTATGGCGTGTCCGCAATGGACAACGCCAACATGCTGTCGATGATGCTCCGCAGTGACTATGCATGCCAGAAATTCGCCGCATCCGGGTTGGATATGCAACCGCTCTATGCGAACGACGCACACCAGATGCCATTCATAACCGGCGAAGATCAGTACATGGAGCGGTGGGTTTTTGATGGCGTTCTGCAAATCAACCCTGTCGTATCTGTGCCCCAGGACTTTGCTGATTCGCTGGAAGTTGGCTTGATAAACGTTGATGCCACGTTCCCGCCGTAAATAGTTCCCAACACCAACACCCGAGCCCGCCTAGAGCGGGTTTTTGCTTTCTACGCGCCGGAAACGGCTTTCTGGAGTGATTCAATGACGATTCCCGCCTCCGCGATCGTAAGCGTAAATCCTGGCGTGATTAGCGCCGGAGGCGCGGCGCTCGTACTTAATGGCGTCATGCTGACGAACAGCACGTCGGTTCCGATCGGCACGGTTCAGCCGTTCGCCAACGTAACTGCGGTATCGAACTTCTTCGGCGCTACGTCGACTGAAGCCGCGCTTGCTGCGAACTATTTCTCGGGCTTCGATAACTCGACCCAGAAACCGGGCAACCTGCTTTTCTATCAGTACCCGAGCGCACCGGTTAGCGCCTATCTGCGCAGCGGCTCGCTGGCAGCGATGACACTGACGCAGCTTCAGGCGCTGACGGGCACTCTGACGATTACGATCGACGGCACGGTCAAAACCTCAACGTCAATCAATCTGTCGGCCGCAACCAGCTTTTCGAACGCCGCAACCATCATCGCTGCGGCGTTCACGACCGGCCCGACCGTCACTTATAGCAGCCAGCTCGGCGCGTTCGTTTTCTCGTCGACCACATCCGGCGCGAGTTCGACCATCACTTTTGCCAGCGGCACGCTGTCTGCCGGCTTGCTGTTGACACAGGCGACCGGGGCAACTCTATCGCAAGGCGCTATCGCAGCTACTCCGGCTGGCGCAATGACTTCGATCGCGGGACTGACCCAGAACTGGGCCTCGTTCATGACCGTGTTCGAGCCGGTAATCGCTGACAAGCTTGCATTCGCTCAATGGGTCGTCAGCCAGAACAACCGCTTCGCTTATATCTGCTGGGACACGGACGCAAACGCGATCGTATCGGGCAATACGACAAGCTTCGGTGCGCAGGTAACCGCGCTGTCCCTGTCGGGTTCCGTGCCGATTAGTGGCGACGCATCCGCAGCCACTGCAGCCGGTTCCACTTTGGCCGCGTTGCTTCCGCCGGTCGCAGCGTTTGTCATGGGCTCGATTGCAGCGATTGACTTCGCGCGGACGAATGGTCGCATCACTTTCGCCTTCAAATCGCAAAGCGGGCTGACGGCGACCGTGACGAGCCAGACGGTGGCAAACATCCTGGATGCGAACGGATACAACTTCTATGGCGCCTACGCGACAGCCAACCAGGGCTTTACGTTCTTCTATCCGGGCTCTGTCGGCGGCAAGTTTGACTGGCTCGACGAGTACGTCAACCAGATCTGGATGAACAGCCAACTGCAGTTGGCGATGATGACCCTGCTCACGCAGGTCACGTCGATTCCATACAACATCGCTGGCTACACGCTCATCGAAGCGTCGTGCACCGATCCGATTAACGCGGCTTTGAACTTCGGCGCGATCAGGCCCGGAGTGACGCTGTCTGCCCTGCAGATCGCAGAAGTGAACAGTCAGGCAGGCTTGCAGATCGATACCACCCTGAGTACGCGCGGCTGGTACCTGCAAATCCTCGACGCCACCGCCCAGGAGCGCGGCGCCCGCCAATCGCCCCCTATGTCCCTTTGGTACATGGATGGCGGCTCGGTACAGCAACTCACGCTCGCTTCGATCGTAGTCCAGTAAAGGGAAACAAAAATGAGCACTCTGACGAATGCGAACAGCGTCTTGATGCTGAGCGTGGGCGGCCTGTTTCCGGTCGCCCAGCAGCTTCAGGGGTATAGCGTTGACGACATGTTCAGTTCCGCCGACGTGACGTCCGCGGAAGCCATCATGGGCGTTGACGGAAAGTTATCTGGCGGCTACACGCCCTACCCCACGATTATCGAAATCACGCTGCAAGCCGACTCGCCTTCAGCATTCATCTTCGATACGTGGGGGGCGGCTGAAGATACCGCGCGCGAGATTTTCATTGCGCAGATGTCCATCGCGCTTCCGGGTACGGGTCAGAAGTTCGCTTGTACGCGCGGCATCATGACCAGCAAGAGCAAGATGCCCACCGGCAAGAAGATATTGCAGCCGCGTAAATGGGCAATCACTTTTCAGTCGGTAAGCCCGGCTCCGTTCTAACATGGCCCGAAAAACCGCAACCATTACGATCGACGCAAAAGGTCGCGACAAGGGCAAATCCTTTGTCCTGACCGAACTGCCCACAGCCGAATCGGAAGAGTGGGCCGGCCGCGCCCTCTTCGCCCTGATGAACGCTGGCGTCGAGATCCCCGACAACATCGCGGAGGCCGGTCTAGCCGGTCTCGCTGCGATGGGCATCAAGGCGATCACGAAACTTCCGTTTGACGCTGCAAAGCCGCTTCTGGACAAGATGATCGAGTGCGTCCAGATCCAGCCGAGCCCGGGCATCGTTCGGTCGTTGATTCCGGATGACATCGAAGAAGTTGCAACGATGCTCACGCTGCGCAAGGCGATCTGGAATCTGCACACGGATTTTTTTACCGCCGCCGAGTGATTGATGCTGGCCCTCCCAGCATTCCGAATCCTCGGCTCCTTGAGTACGCGAATCTCCCCCGGGCAATTGGCACGGTAGTGTCCAGGCGCATGGCAACGCTCCACGAGTTGCAGTCTGTATACGGCGCCGAAGACCTCTACAACCTGCTCGAGATTCTGGTGATCGACAATTACAACGAGCGCGTGCTTTCAAAGCAAGGTAAATAATCATGGCTACCGTTATCGATTCGCTGGTCGTGACACTCGGTCTTGACCCGAAGGCATTCAAAACCGGTTCAGCGCAGGCCCGCACGGATCTCAAGGCGACGTCCGACGAAGCACAGAAGCGCGCCCGGGAAATGGAGCAATCGGGCAAGGTCGCCGCCCAATACTTCTCCAAGATCCGCAACGAGGCGCTCGCCCTGCTAGGCGTGTTTACTGCCGGCGTCGGCATCAAGAACTTCGTTGAGAATACGATCGTCGGTGCGGCCAGCCTCGGGCGCCTGTCCCAGAACCTCGGGATAAGCACAGAGCGCCTGTCCGCGTGGCAGCGCGTCGCCGAAGATGCGGGCGGCACGGCTGAGGGCATGACCGCCCAGTTGAAGGAATCGCAAAAGACCATCGCGCTGTTCAAGATGGGGCAGTCAAGCGAATCGCTCCAATGGTTCTTCCGGATGGGTGGCAAGACGTCCGATCTGAAGGACGGCAACACCTATCTGATGGCGCGCTCGAAGATCATTTCCGAGATCTTCAGGACTGACCCGGGACGCGCGCAGCTCGTCGCGTCACAGATGGGCGTCAGCGAAGACCAGTTCAATCTGCTGAAGCAAGGCCCGGCTGCGGTTCAGGCGCAAGTCGCCGCGATGGAGAAACTGTCCGCGATCACCGCGGAGGATGCCCGGCAGGCTGATGAACTGCGCAAGAAATGGCTCGGTGTTGAGCGGACGTTCACCCTTGTAGGCATCAAGGTCGTTGAAACGCTGATGCCGGCGTTCGACACGCTGATCGGCTACGTCAAGCAACTTGGCGACTGGGTCGTATCGCATAAAGACGACATCACCAACTGGGTGAATGGCGCGGTCAAGTCGATTCAGGACTTCGCCAAGATGGCCAACGATGCGGCTGAAGCCGTAGGCGGTTGGAAGAATGTTCTGATCGGGTTGGCTGCGATCAAAGTCCTTGGCATGGTGTCGCCGTTGCTGAGTTTGGCTGGAGCTCTCACCTCGGTTGGATCGGCTCTCGGCATCATCGGTGGTGGAGTGGGCGCAACTGCCTTGGCCGTGCTCGGCGGTATCGGCGCGATGGTCTACAGCAAAGGCCTCAACACCGGCGAAGACGACTATCTGAAGGCGCATCAGGGGGCGACGTGGGACGGCGACCCGGTTGGAAAGGCTCGCCAAAGTGCAAACTCCGGTTCGCTATCTGACCGACAACAGTATCTGGCTGGCCGTCTCAAAGGCGCCGGATACACCGATGCTCAGGTCGCCGGCATCATCGGCAGTCTTATGCAGGAAAGTGGGCTTGACCCGAACGCCGTCAACAAGACGTCGGGTGCGACCGGCATCGCTCAATGGCTTGGCCCTCGTGCAAAGGCATTCCAGAAACAGTTCGGCCACTCGCTGAAGGAATCGACGTTCGGCGAGCAGACGGACTTCATGCTTCAGGAACTGAAGACGACGGAGAAATTGGCTGACAGCCGAATTCGCCTTGCCAAGACCGCCGCACAGGCAGCAGAGATTCACGCGCGCGAGTTCGAACGGCCCGGTGCTGCAGAGGCAAACATCGCTCGACGCCAAGGATATGCGAACAGTGTGTACGCATCCCTCGGTCAGGCTAATGCCGCCGCGGTCGCTTCTCTGCCTGTCGGCTCAAGCGTGGCAGCACCGCCTATCGCGTCTACGTCCAACACCAGCAGCAGCGAAGTCAACATCAACGGGCCGATCAACGTCCATACGCAGGCTACTGATGCTGCTGGCGTGGCTCGCGGTCTCGGTTCGGAAATCAGCAAGTACCACTTCGTCGCGCAAGCCAACACTGGACTGACCTAACGTGCCCTTTATTCAATTCCCCAATGTTCCGGCTGTACCGGGAGTGCCGGCGCTGTTGCGAAGCGTAACAGTGCCGACCCCGGAGGCGTTGGAAGTCGGGGCATTGGGGGCGCTTGCCTCGTTGCTCGGATTTTCTGCGCCGGTCTGGGGGATTTTCGATCTGAACGGCAATCAGGTACTCCAGCCGGATTCGTTCCTCGCGCTGGACTACAAGAACAACTCCCGCGTTTCTGACTACCCGCAGGAACAGGGCGCGTTCGCGAGTTACAACAAGGTCGCTACTCCGTACGATGTCCGGGTTCGGATGGCAATCGGCTCTGACCTGGCTAGCCGTACCGCGTTCATCGCGCAGTGCGATGCAATGCTTTCCTCGATCGACACGTTCAACGTCGTCACGCCCGAAAAGACCTATGTGAACGCGACCGTCGAGAACGTTGATTATCGTCGCGAGACGAAGAACGGCGCGACGATGATCACTGTTGACATGTGGTTCCTCGAGGTCCGTGAGAACGCTACCGCTCAGTTCAGCGCGAGCGCGTCAAGCTCGCCTCTTGCTGCAAGTCAGGTGCAATCTCCGAGCGCTGCGGACTCCATCAGCAACGGCCAGATTCAGGCGGTCACGCCGGTCCAAACCCCCGCCGTCTTGTCCGGCCCTCTTGGTCAATTCGCGTAATGCTGACTATTCCATTGCAGGCCACGCCTAGCCAGTCGCTGAGTGTTCTATTGGCCGGCCAGAACTGCCAGATCAACGTCTATCAGAAATCGACGGGGATGTATCTGGACCTGTACGTCAGCAACTCTCCGATCATCACCGCAACGATCTGCCTTGATCGTGTTCGCATGGTGCGCGAGACGTACCTCGGATTTGTCGGCGATCTCTCCTTCACCGACACGCAAGGCACGAGCGACCCGGTTTATACCGGCCTCGGGTCGCGGTTCGTGTTGCTCTATCTGGAAGCGAGTGACCTATGACGTGGGCCAAACGGAGAATCGACGTCACGATCTCGCTGGGCCAAGGCACATTCGGCGATGACAGGGGACCGGACGTCACGCTAAGCGGTCTACGCACGAAAGCCGCAGTGGTCGCATACAACGGCGACGCGCAGGGTCAGCTTCAGCTTCGCATATACGGCCTGCCGCTGGACATGATCAACCAGCTGACGACCATCGGGCCGGTCATGCAGGAGCGTCGTAATAACCGCATTCTCGTGGCGGCCGGTAACGAAGATGGCCCGATGTCGACCATCTATCAGGGAACGATTGACTCTGCGTTTGGCGAATTTCAAAGCGCGCCCGATGTGGCTTTCAACATCACCGCCCTCGCGGCAGCGATTCAGGCGGTCAAGCCGGTGAACGCACTGAGTTACCGCGGCCCGACTGATGTCGCCACGGTCATGCAGACACTGGCCCAGACGATGGGCTTCGCGTTCGAGAACAACGGTGTGACAGCTCAGTTGTCCAGCCCGTATTTCAGCGGAACGGCATACCAACAGGCCAGGTCCTGCGCTCGAGCGGCGAACATCTATTTCACGGTTGACCGCGGAACGCTTGCCATCTGGCCGAAGACTGCCGCGCGTGCAGGCGACCCGATTCCCGTATCGCCGCCTACAGGCATGGTTGGCTACCCTGTGTTCTCAGGCAACGGCATCGTCCTGACGACCGAGTTCAATCCGGATCTCGCTTTGGGCGGTCAGGTGAACGTAACCAGCTCCCTCACTGTCGCGAACGGTGTCTGGAACATTTTCAGCATCGTCCATCAACTTGAAAGCGAGACTCCTGGCGGTCAATGGTTCTCGCAGGTTCAGTGCTACCGGATCGGCGTATGAGTAATTTTGGATATGCCGGCACACAAGAACCCGCTTCGGGCGCAGGAGAGTATGGCGCCCTTTCCTTTTTGGTGAACCAGATTCTGGCGACCATCAGCACGGTCACACTGGTGAAAATCGTTGCTGTCACGAACAACGGCGGCGTCTCGCCGGTTGGATTCGTTGACGTTCAACCTCTCGTGAACCAGGTGGATGGAGCGGGCAACGCTACGCCTCATGGTGTCGTCTACGGCCTGCCCTACTTCAGACTCCAGGGCGGTACGAACGCGATCATTCTCGACCCGCAGGTTGGCGACATCGGCATGTGCGGATTCGCGAGCCGTGATATTTCGTCGGTGAAGGCATCGAAGGCGCAGGCGAATCCAGGCTCCGGCCGCGTGTTCGATATGGCGGACGGACTGTATTTTGGTGGGATGCTGAATGGCACGCCAACGCAGTATGTGCAGTTCAGTGCCATCGGCATCAACGTTGTGTCTCCGACCAAGATAACGCTTCAGGCCCCGCTCGTGGAGGTGGATGCATCAAGCTCCTTCACGGTCAACTCTCCTTCATCAAGATTTAGCGGGGCCGTGATCATTCAAGGCTTGCTTTCTTGGCTGGCTGGTATGACGGGCAGCGTCGTGAGTGGCGTGGCTTCGGTTATCACCGGCGCCGTCCAGTTTGTCGGAACTATTACGTCGAATGGCAAGCGCATCGATGACACCCATAGCCATAATGGCGTTCAACCGGGCAGCGGGAACAGCGGGAATGTGAACTGATGGCTTCGACTTTACTTCTTGACCGGACGGTGTGGGATCTGGTGCTAGACGCATCCGGAAACATCGCGCTCGCCTCTGATCCCTACAGCATCGCACAGGACGTCGCGAGCGCGGTGAAGCTCTTCAAAGGGGAACTGTGGTTCGACACAACCAAAGGCGTGCCGTACTGGCAGGAGATATTGGGTCAGTGGCCGCCGCTACCCGTTGTCCGTGCCGCGATCGAGGCCGCCGCGCTCACCGTGCCCGAAGTCGCCACGGCGCAATGCACCATCGCCTCATTCGTTGACCGCCAGATTACTGGCCAGGTCATCGTCACCACCTCCAGCGGTACGACGCAAACCGTCTCCTTCTAGGGCTTCACATGGCGACAAATGTTCCAGGCGTCCAGTTCACGGACGCGGGCTTAGTGCTGCCTGCCGAATCCGCGATCCTTGCTGGCGTCCAGGCTGATATTGACGCGGCTTTCGGCGGAGGGGTCAACCCGGCGCTGGAAACCCCGCAAGGCCATATTGCATCGAGCACTACTGCGATCATCGGCGACAAGAACAATGACTTTGCCTACTACGTAAATCAGGTTAATCCGGACTTCGCCGAAGGGCGCATGCAGGATGCGATCGGTCGCATCTATTTTCTGGATCGTAAGCCAGCCACGCCTACGGCAGTTGTTGCGACGTGCGTAGGCCTCGCGGGCGTGGTTATTCCTGTTGGTGCGACGGCAAAGGCGTCGGACGGCAATCTGTATGTCTGCACGGAAGCCGGAACGATCCCGGTGGGCGGCAGCATTGATCTCAACTTTGCCTGCACCGTTGATGGCCCGATCGCATGTCCCGCTGGTTCACTGAACCAGATTTATCAGTCGATTCCAGGCTGGGACACGATCAACAATGCGGGCGACGGCACGGTCGGTAGCAACGTCGAGAGCCGGGCCGACTTCGAATTTCGCCGCAGGCAATCGGTCGCGCTAAACGCGGTCAATTCGCTTCAGTCGATCTATGCGAACGTCTTCAATGTCGAAGATGTGCTCGATGTTTATGCAACGGAAAACACGACAAGCTCGCCCATCACGGTAGGCGGCGTGACGCTGGTCGCTCATTCGATTTACGTCGCCGTCGTCGGCGGAGAAGCGGCGAACATCGCGCTGGCAATCTGGAACAAGAAGTCGCTCGGTGCGGACTACAACGGCAACACGTCGTACACCGTCAACGATACGTCGGGTTATGACTATCCCTATCCGTCGTATGTAGTGACATGGGAAACGCCGGCTCCGCTTCCGATCCTGTTCGCCGTCCAGATCGCCAATAATCCGCAGCTTCCTTCGAACATCATTCCGCTGGTGCAGCAGGCAATCATTGCCTCGTTCAACGGCACAGACGGCGGAACGCGCGCACGTATTGGTTCAACAATCTTCGCCTCGCGCTACTACGGGGGCATTGTTGCGCTCGGGCCGACCGTTTCAATTCTGTCCCTGCTTCTCGGCCCTACGACGCCTACGTTAGCGAGCTATGCCGTGCCGATCAACAACACGCCGACGATTGATGCATCGAACATCTCAGTAACGCTGGTCTGATTATGGCAGAGGTCACTCCTAACCCTGGGTTGCCTGCACAGACAATCATCTCGCAGTACAGCAACTCCCCAACGCTCGTCCAGTTGATAAACAACATGGACGCGTACATAAATCCAGACACCGACTTCGATACATTCTTCGACTTCTGTTTCAACGTCGAGACAGCGCGCGGATTCGGTCTGGACAACTGGGGAAAGGTTGTTGGGCTAGAGAATGGCCGCCTGTTGCAGATTCCTGACAATGAACTGAACCTTGGATTTGATGAAGCCGGTACGGCAAGCGCAACCACCTTCGGATCGGGCGTCCTATATAGCGGTGCCCAAGTAACGCAGAACTTTGTACTGGCCGATGACGCGTTCCGCACGCTCATTCTCGTCAAGGCGCTGGCGAATATCTCGAACTGCACTGCGGCAAGCCTGAATCAACTTCTGCAAAACCTGTTCGCAGGCAGAGGTCGTTGCTACGTTAGCGACCTCGGCAAAATGCAGATGCGGTTCACGTTCGAGTTCTTCCTTCAGCCTTTCGAACTTGCGATTCTCACGCAATCAGGCGCGATTCCGCGTCCGGCCGCTGTTCAGGCATTCGTGATGTCGGTGAGCCTGCCCTTTACGTTTGGATTTTCTGAAGCCGGGACGCCGTCAGCAGTGCCGTTCGGCCAGGGATCCTTCTATACGGGGATCAACTACACGCCATCGTCAGCCCCGGGCGGAATTCTCGACCAATCCTTCATTCTGAATCAGTCAATACTGGGATGATCTGGCCGGCGTGCCGGGCGCAGTTCCAGTCGCGATCACCTCTCCGAGTCGACTTCTATTTATGAAACGCATCCTGTTCGCCCTGATGTTTTTTGCGTGGTCCGGTGCGCACGCCCAGTTCATTCCGGGACAATTGCTCACTGCCGCCCAGCTCAACAGTGCATTGCTCGCGAAAACGAACAATGCTGCTGCGGCCATCACTGGTGGAACCATCTCGGGCCTGTCTGCGCCGATTCCGTTGGGTTCGGGCGGAACCAATTGCAGTGTGGCGAGCGGCGCGTGTCTCGACAACATCACGGGTTTTTCAGGTACCGGCGTGCTTTCCCGGACGGGTACTGGCACGTACGCATTCTCGCCACCTGTACTGCCCACCTATACGAACTTTAATCCAGCGCAGCTTTCTCGATGGCGCCTGGCCTTGGCAAAAGTACGCGCAGGACAAGCGCAGGCGAGAATCGCAGTGACAGGCGACTCCATCACTGCCGGTTTCGGCTCGACGCCGACAAACGGCTACTCAAACGCAATTGCGACCTCCTACCCATCGCAGCTTGCCGCTGCGCTCAACGCGTACAAAGCCCCCACGCGCTACAACTCGTTCTTTACTGAGAATGGCTTTTCGACGCAGGCCGGCGCTACGCCGTCAGTTGTCGACCCGCGCCTTACTTTGGGGACGGGATGGACGAATGCCGGCGCATCCACTTTTGGCGGCAATAGCTTCACAGGCGCCAGTGCGAGCGGCGCGCTGACTTTTGCACCGACTGGCGCATTTAATACGGTAGATGTCTACTACCTGGTCAATTCTGGCCTGGGCTCGTTCACTGTTAGCGTCGGTGGTGTCACGCTCGCAACGGTCAACACCGCGGGCGTATCCTCATTGGGGAAAGTCACGGTATCCACAGGCGCATCTGCCGCCGTAGGTTCAATCGTCGTGACGCCAACTGGATCCGGCACGGTGTTCATTGCGGGCGAAGATGCGTACGACTCGGCAAACCCCAAAGTGTCGGTCTGGAACCAAGGGCGCATCGGCGCAGGGATCGCGTTTCTCGCGGCTACAACGAATGGCTATTCCTGGCAAAACGCACTGGTGAGCACTGCGCCAGACCTCGTCATTTGCGGTATCGGCGTGAACGACTACCGGACCGCCGGATCAGGAATCACGCTTGCGAACTACATCACGCTCTACCAGCAGTTCATAACCGCCGTTACTGCGGTGTCGGACATGGTGATGGTTATCGAGGTCCCCAGTGCCGCATCATCCGCACCGCTTGCGACACAGGCCCAGTTCGTAGCGGCGCAGTACGCGCTCGCTGCTGCAAATAATCTCCCCGTGATTGACTTTACCCAGAGATACGTGTCCTGGTCGTTTTCGAATGGGCTTGGCTACTATTTCGATTCCTTACACCCCAACGCTGCAGGCTATAACGACGTAGCGCAGGCAGTCCTGGAAGCGCCCTTCGTCTTTTAAGCGACGCCCGCGCCATCGATTAGCGCGGAATACGGCGTTAATCCCAGCTTCCACGGCACCGCCACAAACACCACAGCCGCCTCCGGGCGGCTTCTTCATTTCTAAGGCCCGCGATTGCGGGCTTTTTCATTTCAGCCTACCCGGACGCCACTATGCAGGCTAGTCAAACACCAACGCTGGTCCCGCTCGCATTCGCAGCCAACGGTACGAAAAACACGATTCCCGAGAATTCACAGATCAGTATTACGCCGGGAGCCGCAAGCCTGAACGACGGCTTCCCGCCGCTGACCTTCACGCCGATTGCCGCTGGTGGCGTGCCGCCCGCAGGTGCGGATTTCAACGGCGTGCTGAATCTCATCACGCAGACGATCCGCTGGAGTCAGGGTGGCGGCATGTTCGGCTATAACAGCGCGTTCGCTACTGACTCGAATGTCGGCGGCTATCCGCGTGGCGCGCTGCTGCTCAATACCGCCCGAACTGGCCTTTGGCTGAATGCAACCGATAACAATGCCACGAACCCGGATACGGGTGGCGCTGGCTGGTCTGCGGCATTTCCCGCGGGTGTCGTCGGGCAGTCTGTCAATCTGACGATGAGCGTTACCGCTGCATCGGCGACTGCAACCCTCACTGCCGACGAGATCATCGTTGAAACAGCGCTTGGCGGTCAAACATATCGCCTCGCGAGTTTCAGCAAGACCATCAACCTCGCGACGACCGGTGCCGGCGGAATGGACACCGGTACGGCGCCAGTTAGCGGTTATGTCGCGCTGTACGCGATCTACAATCCGACAACCGGGACAAGCGCACTTCTCGCTACGAATGCGACTTCCGTGTCCGCACCCGAGGTCTATGGCGGAGCCAATAGGCCGGCAGGATATACGGCATCGGCGCTTGTGAGTGTCTGGAATACGAACGGAAGCGGGCAATTCGTTGTAGCCGTGCAACTAGGCAGGTGCATCGACTATCCTCCTCGCACGGAAATCACCATCAGCACAGCAACCAGCGGATTTACTCAGTCCGGGACCATTGCTGACATCCCGCTCAATGCGAGATTTG
>Ga0310811_10001444_pt1 | contig 29885 bp, 21 predicted proteins | sample YCmetagenome_FD_207642 | JGI IMG/M metagenome (GOLD analysis project Ga0310811, IMG submission 207642) | Soil microbial communities from experimental microcosm in Duke University, North Carolina, United States - YC | ecosystem: Engineered > Artificial ecosystem > Soil microcosm > Unclassified ...
ACCGGCGGCAACCAGTCGCTGACGGTCTCCGGCACCGGCCGCTACATCCGCATGTACGGCACCACCCGAGCCACCCAATACGGCTACTCCCTCTGGGAGTTCCAGGTCTACGGCACGACGTCCGCCGGCACCACGTGCGGCACCACCGATGCGGCGCTGAACCAGCCGACCACCGCGTCGTCGCTGGAGAACTCGTCGTTCCCGGCCTCGGCCGCGACCGACGGCAACACCGGCACGCGCTGGTCGAGCGCATGGAGCGATCCGCAGTGGCTCGAGGTCGATCTCGGCTCCTCGCAAACCGTCTGCGGCGTAGCGCTGGATTGGGAGGCGGCGTACGCGACGGCGTTCCAGATCCAGGTCTCCACCGACAACTCGACCTGGACGTCGATCTACTCGACGACGACCGGGACCGGCGGCAACCAGTCGCTGACGGTCTCCGGCACCGGCCGCTACATCCGCATGTACGGCACCACCCGAGCCACCCAATACGGCTACTCCCTCTGGGAGTTCGACCTCTACACCACCGGCGGCGGCACCTCGACGGGCGGATCCGGCTCCGGTTCCGGCGCTCCGCCCGCGTCGTTCTGGGGCAACACCAGCGCGATTCCGGCCGCGAGCAAGGTGCTCGAAGTCGCGGTGACCAACCAGACCAACGGCCAGTACCCCGACAGCGAGGTCTACTGGAGCTTCAACGGGCAGGAGGAGTCGATCGCGCAGCAGCCGTACATCGACATGCCCGCGAACTCGGCCGGAAGGATGTACTTCTACCTCGGCTCGCCGAACAGCCAGTACTACGACTTCATCGAGTTCACCGTCGGATCCGCCTCGATCAACGTCGACACGACGCGCGTCGACCGCTTCGGGCTCAAGCTCGCGCTGCTCGTGCACAGCCACGACGGCACCGAGCAGGAGGTCGGCGAGAACTACGCGACGTTCCAGGAGAGCCGCGCGGCAACGTTCCAGCGCTTCGAGAACTCGGTGCCCACGGCGTTCAAGGAGCTGGCCACGGACGACGCGCCGTACGGGATTCCATCGCCCGGCAACGACGCCGCCTTCCAGTCGGGCGGCGCGTACGCGAGCTACTTCAACAGCGCGCTGACAGCGGCCGGCGACACGTCGGACACCAGCCTCGACGTCTTCGGCTGCGCGGGAACGCTCTCCGGCAACCCGACGCTGTGCGCCGCGCTGAACCGGGGCGTCGCGCAACTGCCGGCGTCCGAGCAGTCCACGCCGAGCCTCTTCTACCAGACGGCTCCGGCGAACTACTACGCGCAGTTCTGGCACCAGAACGCGATCAACGGCGTGCAGTACGGCTTCCCGTACGACGACGTGGACGGCCAGTCCTCTGACCTGTCCGTCGCGAACCCGCAGTACATGGTCGTGGCCGTCGGCTGGTAGCCGGCTGGTCCCCGCGGCGGGGCCGGAGAGCGCTCTCTCGCCCCGTCGCGTGGGATGACACGGCCCCGCATTACCCAAAGAGTCCGTGGCTACAATCACACTCGTGGATGCCAGCCAGTACCCGACCGGCGCGCCGACGCTCGAGCACGTCGCGCGGGTGGCCGGGGTCTCCCGGGCAACCGTGTCGCGAGTGATCAACAACACCCGCAACGTCGATCCGCGGATCGCCGAGGTCGTGCGCGCCGCCGTCGAGGCGACGGGGTACGTGCCGAACCAGGCCGCGCGCTCGCTGGTGACGCGGCGCACCAACTCCGTCGCGCTGGTCGTCTCCGAGGGCGAGGACCGCACCGTACCCGCCGACGACGCCTTCGTAAGCCGCGTGTTCACCGACCCGTACTTCGGCCGGGTCGTGTCAGGGCTCTTCTCCGTGCTGCGGCCGCACGGCGTGAACCTGGTGCTGATGTTCGTGGAGACGGACGAGATGCGCCGCCAACTGCTCGGCTACCTGCGGCAGGGCCACGTCGACGGGGTGCTGCTGATCTCCTCGCACGCGCAGGATCCGCTGCCGAAGATGCTCACCGAGGCCGGGCTGCCCGCCGTGCTCTCCGAGCGTCCGGCCACGCCGTTGCAGATCAGCTACGTCGACGCCCCGCAGCGCGTCGGCGCCAGGCTCGCCGCGGACCGCCTGGCGGCGCGCGGCTGCCGGAAGGTCGCGACGATCGCCGGCCCGATGGACATGTCGGCGGGCCGCGACCGGCTCGACGGCTTCCGCGAGGCCATGGCAGAGCACGGATGGGCCGACATCCCGTACGCGGCGGGCTACTTCACGCAGGAGAGCGGGAGCGCCGCGATGGAGCACCTGCTCGACGAGCACCCCGACCTCGACGGCGTGTTCGCGGCGAACGACCTGATGGCCCTCGGAGCGGTCACCGTGCTGCACGAGCGCGGCCGGCGCATCCCCGAAGACGTTGCCGTGATCGGCTTCGACGACCACCACGCGGCGATGCTGTGCCGCCCCGCACTGACGACCGTGCACCTGCCGGTCGAGGACATGGCCGCTCAGATGGCCCGGCTGCTGCTCGAACGGCTCGACCGGCCGGAGCTCCCGGTCGCCGCGACGGTCTTCGAACCCACGCTGGTCGTCCGCGCCTCCGCCTGACGGATCTCCCCGCCAGGTTTCGGAACCGAATCCGCCTCGCTTTCCCTTGACGACCCGTTAGGCAAGGAGTTCACTACCGCTCGGAGAGCGCTCTCCCATCCTGAGATCCACGACCCATCCGGTGAAATCGAGGAAAGGCAGACACCCTCCATGACCAGACGACGGCGGCTGGTCGGCGCAGCGACGCGCCGGGCCGCCCACTACTTCGTCGCCACGGCGACCGCCTGCGGCCTCGTGTCGCTCGCGCCGGTACTCGCCGCGTCCCCCGCCTCGGCCGCGACTCAGACCGCGCTGTCCGAGACCGGCTGGGTCGCGACTTCGAACACGAACTCGTCCTCCGGCGACGCCCCGCAGAACGCGGTCAGCGGCGACACCGGGGCGCGCTTCAGCTCCGACGCCGACCAGGCCTCGGGCATGTGGTGGCAGGTCAACCTGGGTTCGGCGCAGAGCTTCGACCAGATCGAGATGGACTCGGGCGGCTACGCCGGGGACTACGCGCGCGGCTACCAGGTCGAGGTCTCCAGCGACGGAACGAACTTCACGACCGTCTACACCGGCACCGGCGCCTCCTCCCCCGAGACCGCGACGTTCACGACGCAGACCGCGCAGTACATCAGAATCCAGCTGACAACCGGCGTCAGCACCAACTGGTGGTCGATGGTGAACTTCACCGCGTACACCAGCGGTTCGAGCGGTTCCGGCGGATCGGGCGGCGGCGGCACGGGCCAGCTCGCCGAGACCGGTTGGACCGCGAGTTCGAACACGAATTCCCCGGCCGGCGACGCCCCGCAGAACGCCGTGAACGGCAACACAGGAGCGCGCTTCAGCTCCGAGGCCGCCCAGGTGCCGGGCGTGTGGTGGCAGGTCGACATGGGCTCGGCGCAGACCTTCAACAAGGTCGAGCTCGACTCCGGCGGCAACACCGGCGATTACGCGCGCGGCTACGACGTCGAGGTCTCCAACGACGGTACGAAGTTCACGCCGGTCTACTTCGGCACCGGCACCTCCTCCCCCGAGACCGCGACCTTCTCCACGCAGTCGGCGCGCTACATCAGGATCCTGCTGACCACGTCCGCCTCGACGAGCTGGTGGTCGATGACGAACGTCACCGTCTACAACACGTCCACCTCCTCGACGCTGCCCGCGGCCCCGGCCACCGGCGGCGGCCTCGGATCGAACGTGTACGTGTTCACCCCGAGTGAGTCGGTGAGTTCGATCCTGAGCACCGTCAACACGATCTCGAACGCGCAGGCCGGCAACCAGTTCGGCAGCCAGCGCTACGAGCTGCTGTTCGAGCCCGGCACGTACGGCTCGTCCTCGAACCCGCTCGTGTTCACGGTCGGCTACTACGAGAGTGTCGCCGGCCTCGGCCAGAACCCGGGCCAGGTAGTGATCAACGGCGCGATCAACTCGTACAACCAGTGCAACGGCGGCGTGCAGACCGAGTGCTACGCCACCGACAACTTCTGGCGCTCGGTCTCCAACCTGACGATCAACGTCACCGGCATGACCGGCTGCTTCAGCGGCACGGACGTGTGGGCCGTCTCCCAGGCCGCGCCGATGCGCCGCGTAAGCATCAACGGCAACCTGACGCTGATGGACTACTGCGACGGTTCGCCGGACTGGGCCAGCGGCGGCTTCGTCGCAGACTCGAAGCTCGGCGGCACGGTGACGAACGGCTCGCAGCAGCAGTTCTTCGTGCGCGACACGGACATCGGCAGCTGGAGCAACGGCGTCTGGAACCAGGTATTCTGCGGCGACCCGGGCGCTCCCGCGCAGAGCTTCTCGTCGACCTCGGGCCTGAGCGGCGGCACCGCGCCGTACACGACGCTCGCGAGCTGCGCGAAGACCCAGGAGGAGCCGTACCTCTACACGGACTCGTCCGGGAACTACAACGTCTTCGTCCCCTCGGCGGCGTCGAACTCCAACGGCCCGAGCTGGGCGAACGGCAACACGCCCGGCTCGTCGCTCGCGCTGAGCACGTTCTACGTGGTGAACTCGTCGAGCACCGTCGGCCAGATCAACGCCGCCCTCGCCGCCGGTGACAACCTGCTGTTCACCCCCGGCGTGTACCAGTACGCGTCGACGATCCAGGTGACGCACGCGAACACGAAGATCCTCGGCCTCGGCTTCGCGACGATCATCCCGACCGCGGGCAACATCGCGCTCTCCGTCGCCGACGTTCCAGGCGTCAACGTCTCCGGCCTGATCTTCGACGCCGGACCCACGCAGTCCTCCGCGCTGCTGCAGCTCGGCGTCGAGGGCTCGACCGCTAACAACGCGAACAACCCGGACAGCGTGGACGACGTGTTCTTCCGCGTCGGCGGCGCCGAGGCCGGTACCGTGGCCACCGCCTTCGTCGACAACGCCAACGACTCGCTGATCGACGACGTCTGGTCCTGGCGCGCCGACCACGGCGCCGGCGCGGGCGGCTGGACCGGCGACCAGTCGGCCACCGGCCTCGCCGTGAACGGCGACCGCGTCGAGGCGACCGGCCTCGCCGTCGAGCACTACCAGCAGTACGAGACGATCTGGAACGGCCAGGGCGGCCAGGTCGTGTTCTTCCAGAACGAGAACCCGTACGAGGTGCCCAGTCAGGCGGCGTGGATGTCCAGCGCCACCCAGGACGGCTACCCGGCCTTTTACATGCCGAACAGCGTCACGACGTTCAGCGGCTACGGAATGGGCAGCTACTCGTACTTCAGCCAGGGCGTCGCGATCGAGAACGCGATGGCCTTCCAGGTGCCGCAGACCTCGGGCGTCCAGTTCAACGACACCCTCACGGTGTTTTTGAACGGCTCCGGCGGCATCCAGTCCGTCATCGACGGAACCGGCGCCGCCGTCTCGTCCAGCTTCGGCGGGCCGAGCGACGTGGTGACGTTCAACTGACGGAAGAACGGCAGTGACCGGCTGACCGGCAGCTGAGGCCACCGGACGCAATGCAACGGGCCCCGATCGCAGGCGCTGCGATCGGGGCCTCGCCGCGCGTGACGCGCCGGGCGGTCGCTCTCGAACCGCTTACTCCCGATCCGTTTCCTGCTCAGTCCTCGTCCGCGAACGCGTCACGCAGCTGCTGCTCCTGCTCCGCGCTCAGGTTCGTGCTGATCAGTTCGGCCTTCGCCTCTTCGAATGCCGGCTTGATCCGCTCGACCACCGCGTTCTGCGTCAGCAGGAACAGCGCCGAGGTGCCGGGCGTGACCTTCGCCTTGACCTGCTCGACGAAGTCCTTGCTGATGCCGACGTCGGCCATCGAGCCGCCCAGCGCACCCGCCGCCGCGCCGATCGCCGCGCCGAGCAGCGGCACGAAGAAGATCAGGCCGAACAGCATGCCCCAGAAAGCGCCGCCCAGGGCGCTGATCCCCGTCATGCTGGAGAGCTGGCGCGTCTTCGGCTTCCGCGCGTCCGACGGCCAGCTCACCACGGCGCCGTCGATCAGATCGATCAGGCGCTGCTTCTGCATGTCCTCGAGCTCGCCCAGTAGCGTCTGCGCCGTTTCGGCCTCGTGGAACTTCCAGACGGTCAGAGTCGCCACGTCTACTCCTCATTCACCGCGTCGCAACCAATGGACAAGTTTCAGTCCAGCACCGCCGCCCGCGTGCCGCCCTTCGAGCCACCCGTCCGGTCTACGCCGACGGGCCGCGCCCCCGCCGCTGCCCGATCATCGAGACAACGGCAGGCGGGGCGGGAAAGGACGGCGCGCGCGGCTATGGCTGACTCAGAGGGTCCGACTCCCGCCGGCGGATCGGCACCGCCCGGTGGCACGCCGTCGTCCGGCGGCCCGTCACAATCCGGGCAATCACCGTTCGGCGGCGGCTGGTGGGCCGGCTCCGGCGACTCGATCTGGGCCTCGACGGGCGTCAACCTGGCCGCCGTCATCATGGTCATCACCGGAATCGCCGGGATCGTCGAGGGAATCGCGGGCATCGCCGGCGACGACGTCTTCGCCAAGGTCGGCAAGTACGCCTTCAAGCTGGACGTCACCGCGTGGGGATGGATCCACCTGATCATCGGCATCCTGCTGCTGGTGGCCGGAATCGCGGTGTACGGCGGCGCCGCGTGGGCCCGCGTGATCGCCGTGGTGCTGACCGGACTCTCCATCGTGGCCAACTTCCTCGCACTGCCTTACCAGCCGCTGTGGTCGATCGTCGCGATCGGTCTCGGCGTGTTCGTGATCTGGGCGCTGTTCTCGGTGCCGGACCGGCACGGAAGGCGGGCTTAGCCCCATGTCGCAGCACAGTCCCCGGCCGGCCGCCGCACTCGGCACCGGCCTCGCGTCCGCGCTGATGATCCTGACCGGCGTCCTCGGCATCACCCAGGGCATCGCGGCCATCGCCAACGACGACGTCTACTCGGTGGTCGGCAAGTATTCCTTCAAGCTGGACGTCAGCACGTGGGGATGGATCCACCTGGCCATCGGCGCCGTCGTTCTGCTGACCGGCTTCGCCCTGTTCACGGGCTCGATCCTGGCGCGCGCCATTGGAGTCCTGCTCGCCGGCGCCGTGCTGATCGTGAACTTCCTCGACCTGCCCTACGAGCCGTACTGGTCGGTGATCATGATCGCGCTGAACCTGTTCGTCATCTGGTCCCTGTTCCACGACGTCGGCCCGGATGCGGCCTGAGCCGCATCCGGGCCGGGTTCCGTCCGGTACGTCAGTGCTCGTGCCGCTGAACGAAGGCTGAGCGGCGATCGAGACCCCGGCGATCCCGCCCGGTGCCGCCGGCGGGGACAGCCCAGCCCGGCCAGATCGCGAACCACGGCGACGCCGAGGCTCTCGCGGCTCAGGTTTGCGGCGTGGTCCATGGATCGGTGGGGCGACCGGCGTGCGTGGCGATCTGCGACATGTCTGGGCCCGGTGCGGAATCTGCCATGCGAGCGATGCCGAGGCGCCCGCGTACGGCGGCGACCCGCGCGTACCAGGGTGCGATGGACTGTGCGCGGCGCAGGATCCGGCCGGCGTGTTCGGTCCGCCCAAGGGCGGCTTCGATTCGGGCGCGGGTGCAGAGGCAGTCGGCTATGTCCAGCGGCGTGACGGCGCTCGCGAGTTGCTTGTTCGCCCACGCCCGCGCATCCTGCGCCTGGCCGGTTTCCACCCGGTAGAGCGCCATCAGCGACGCGTACATATCCGTGCGCGCGAGCGATGCCAGCGCGCCCAGTGCCGCCTGCGTGTCGGCGACGGCCTGCACCGTGTCCGCTCGACCCGCTTCAGCGGCGATCAATCCGAGCCGGACCGCCTCGAGCGCCGCGAAGGTTCGCGCGCGTTCGGGATATCCCGCCAGGACCGCAAGCGCGGCCTCGTGCTCGCCCCGAATCTCGTGAATCGCCTCGGCGACCGCCAACGACGTCGCCTTGCCCTGCATGTCCGGTTCGCTGATCAGCCGCTGCGCGGTCTCCAGGTCACCGAAGGAGACCGCGTAGTTCGCGTGACGGCTCATCGGGATCGCCGGATCGAACAACTCGGGGTCGCGCTCCGGCCTCACAGGAGCAAGAACCCGGGCGAAAACGCGCCTGCCGGACGGGCTACTTTTCGTCATCGCGAAAGCCAGGATGCTCGCATGGGCGGCCACCAGCGTGGTCACGGTGACGTAGCCCGGGAAGACCAGGGCCGGAATCGCGGTCAGCACCGCCGGGACGAACAACCGCGTGGCAATCGAACGACGCACGTCCCGCCGGAAGTGCTCGAGCCCTGGCAACCAACGGACGGCGAGACCCAGTGGCAAGGTTCGAACGAGCACCACGCGCGAGCGGCCGGCCCCGCGCCAGATCACCGGGCCCGTGCCGATGGTGACCTGGATGGTCTGCACACCGAGGACCGAGATCACCGCCCACGAGACGAGCGGACTGAACGCCAGGAGCGCGCTGGCCAGCACGACGCCCTCGACGATCTGCGACATGTGCTGAAAGAAGGCAGCGGGCTTGAGCGTGAGCAGCGCGATCACCGCCACCGGAACCAGGATTACCAGCTCCCACTGCCGCTGGCTCCACGGCTTCCCCGACCCCGATCGCGCCAAAGCACACCCCTCCCAGGCCACGCCCGATGCGATGCGATTCGGGCGCGAAACATAGTAGCGGCTTTACAGCAGACAATCCCCCGAACGGCGTGCTCCGATCTCAGTCACGCGGCTGCTCGGCATGCACGGACACAGATCTCGGCGCGTGCACTGGGCAGTGCGACGCGCCATCGCCGAGCTCATTCGACGAGCTTCAGGGCCCCGGGTTGGTGCGTCCGGGGGGCGTGGCCCAGGATGAAAGGGAAGTGCGCGTCGCGCCGCGACCGGATTGGGGTGGATGGTGACCGGTTCCGATGTGGACGTCGAGCCAGGCAGAGCTGATGACCTCGAGCAGGCCGCGGCCGTGTTCACAAGCGTACGACCGCGCCTGTTCGGGATCGCGTACCGCATGCTCGGCAGCGTCACCGAGGCCGAGGATCTCGTTCAGGAGGTCTGGCTGCGCTGGCAGACCTGCGACCGGAGCACGGTGGCCAACCCAAGTGCGTTCCTGGCGACGACGATGACCCGCCTGGCGATCAACGAACTGCAGTCCGCGCGGGTGCGGCGCGAGACGTACGTCGGACCATGGCTGCCCGAGCCGGTCGACACCGGCGCGGATCCGTACCTCGGCGCCGAGCGGGGCGAGGCGTTGAAGTTCGCGACGCTGCTGCTGATGGAGAAGCTCACACCGAACGAACGCGCCGCGTACGTGCTTCGGGAGGCCTTCGACTACTCGTACGCGGATATCGCGGACATCCTGAAGTCCACCGAACCCGCGGCACGCCAGCTGGTCAGCCGGGCGCGCAAGCATGTGACCCGCGAACAGAGCGCTCCGGTGACCGCGGCCGCGCAACGGGAACTGCTGACCACGTTCCTCGACGCCGCGCGTTCCGGCGAGATGGCCGCGCTGGAGCGGCTCTTCGCACCCGACGTCACCAGCCTGTCCGACGGCAACGGCAGGCACCGGATCGCCCGCCGCCCGGTGGTCGGCGCGGTGTGGGTGGCGAAGTTCCTGGCCGCGATGTCCTGGTTCTGGGAGGGCGTCGAAACGAGGTTCACGACTATGAACGGTCAGACCTGCGCCGTCATGGTGGCGGGGGGAACCGTGTACGGCCTGCTCGCGATCGATACGTCCGCCGACGGCATCGACCGACTGCTGTGGATGCTCAACCCGGCGAAGAACGCGGCGGTGTCCATCCCCGCCTGACAGTGATGATGTGAGTGGTGATGTTGCCGATGGGGTGTGACCCACCGCCTGACTGACGCCTTGGGCTGTCCTGTTGCGGATTTGTCCACCGGTCGGCGGCAACGCTGACCGCCGGGCCGGCGCGAGCAGCCTCGCGCGGGCCCGGCTCACTTCGTCAGCTCTCGAGCCAGTCCCGATAACCGGTCTTCGCGATGACCGCGCCGTCCCCGTCCTTGGCGATCAGGGCGTCGCCGGAAACGGCGGCGAACAGCCCCGCGGTCTCGTCGACGACGACGGGGCGCGGGTCGCCGTGCGCGGCGAGGGTGATCCGGCCGATCTCATCGAGCGTGAAGACATCCGGGCCTGCCACGTTGCGCGTGCCCATCAGCGGGCTGCCCGCGCTGATCTCCGCGACCGCCTTCGCAACGTCGGCCGAGGCGATCGGCTGGATCAGCGTGGCGGGCAGCCGCACGGCGCTCTCGTCCGAGGTCCAGGACATCGCCGGCTCCATGAACTCGAAGAACTGCGTCGCCCGGACGATCGAGTACGGCACGCGCCCAGCCTTGAGGATGTCCTCCTGCAGCACCTTTGCACGGTAGTAGACCAGGTCCGGCACCAGTTCGGCGCCCACGATCGAGAGGATCACCGCGTGCCCGACCCCGGCGGCGACGGCGGCAGCGAGCAGATTGCCCATCGTCTGCTGGAAAAAGGCGGGCGAGGCCTCGTCGAAGGTGGGCGAGTTGGTCAGGTTGACCACGACCTCGGCCCCGGTGAGCGCCTCGGCCAAGCCGTGCCCGGTCAGCAGGTCCACGCCCGAGGACAGCGAGTGCGGCACCGCCTCGTGCCCGCCCTCGTTCAGGATCTTCACGACCTGCGATCCGATGAGCCCGGTGCCGCCGATGACAGCGATGTTCATTGCCTTGATCTCCTTGTCTAGTTCGCCTTCGGTGCCCGGCGCGACCTGCGGGCTTCGAGTTCGTCGTTCTCCTCCAAGACGAGCATCGGTGCACCCGGCGCGCGAAGCCTGGTGACGACGAACCACATCGGGACGTCGTCACGGTCGTTGCCGTTCCCCGGTGAACGGCTTGCGCCAGCTATGACCGGATAGCCCCGCCGGTTGTGACTCCGCAGCCGCCGCCCACGTCAGACGACCCGGAACGTCGTATCTGATCGCGGGCGCGGATCCTCACTTGTTCGGGTGAGTCGGCGTGCGGACATCCCTGGGGTGGGCTTCGCTCGAAGTACACCGAGGCGAGGAGGGGTATGAGCGAGGCCGGGGTACCCGCCGAGGCTGGATCGGCCGGCCGAGCCGACTTCAGCACCGGGCGCCTGGAAGCCTTCAGCGACGGAGTGTTCGCCATCGCGATCACGCTGCTCGTCCTGGACCTCGGCTTCCCGGAGCCGGATGGCCTGCACGGCGTGTCCTTGGCCGGCGCGCTGGCCCGCCAGTGGCCCTCGTACTTCGCCTATCTGGTCAGCTTTCTCGTGATCGGCATCATCTGGATCAACCACCACGCCATGTGCGCCCTGGCCGACCGGGTGGATCGGCGCACCCTGTTCGCCAACCTCTTCCTCCTGCTGACCGTTTCCGTCATCCCCTACCCGACGCGGATGCTCGCCGCCTACCTCACCACCACCGGCCCCGACGGCCACACCGCCGCCGCCGTCTACGCAGCCACCATGGTCGCGATGGGCGCCGCGTTCACCCTGCTCTTCCTCTCCTTCACGCGCGACGCCCGCGCCCTGCACACCCCCGTCTCGGCCAAGGACCTGCGGGCGGCGAGGCGGCGCTTCGGCTTCGGCGGACTGATCTACCTCCTGGCATTCGGCCTGGCCTACGTCAACCCGGTCGCCATGCTCGTCACCCAAGGCCTGCTCGCCGTCTACTACTGCTTCGACCAACTCTCGCCCGCGCGCCGGACCGGCTGACCGCCTTCGCCGTGCTCTCGCGCCTACTGAGACGACGAAGGGGCCGCAGGAACGAGTCCCACGGCCCCTCTGACTCACCGACCGTCTACTGGTAGTACCCGTCCACATCGAGGATGAGCTGGCTGGACCCGGGGCTCTGGTTGTAGAGCTTGAGGCCGGTGGACCAGTCCCCCATCGTGATCGCGTTCGCCACCGTGCCGCCGCTGGTGAAGTTGAGCGTCGAGACGCCCGGCGCCGACGTGAGGCCGTCAGGGTACGCCTCGATGTCGCCACCGGCCGTCGGGCCGGTCACCGTGACGTTGGCCGCCACGGCGACGGATCCGCCCGACCCGGCCTTCGGGATTCCGTCCACGCCGGGAACGGTCACCTGCACCGTGCCGAACGCTCCGACCGCCGCCTGCGGGGCGCCGATGCCCTTGCGCGTGTCGAGCAGCCGGACCGGGTTGATCGGCACGTAGCCCGCACCGGCCGCCGAGAACTCACCCGAGATGTCCGCGATGACGTCGACCGGCGCACTCGCGTTGTTGTAGAAGTCGATGCTGCCGTCGCTCCCCACCTGGACGTCGACCGCATTGGCCACGGTCTGCCCGGCGCCGAAATTCAGGCTCGAGGTGCCGGGACGGGTCGTGCCGTCCGAGTAGACGCTCAGGTAGCCGCCGCCCTTGGCGTTGGTGACCGTTACGTTGAGCACGGCGGTGGAGCTGGCGAGAAGCTGTCCTCCGGTATCGGCTGAGGACAGCGTCAACGTACCCTTCGCCGGAACCTGGGCCTTGACACCGTTGGTGCCGGTGCCCTTGCGAGTGTCCAGGATCCGGCTCGGCTCGCCGAACGCGTCGAGGCCGACGCCGGCTCCGGAACCGAAGTAGCCGGAGGCGTCGGCGATGAGGTCGACGGTGCCGGTGCCCTGGTTGTAGAGATCGATCTTGCCGTCCGCGCCGACCTGCGCGATGACCTGGTTGGCGACCGTCTGGCCGGCGCCGAAGTTCAGGTTCGAGCTGCTGGGCCGGGCGCCGCCGTCGGCGTAGGCGCTGATGTTGCCGTGGCCGGTGGGGTTGGTCACCGTCAGGTTCAGCATCACGGCGGCGACGCCGGAGGCGGGCAGCGGGCCCGCCCCGTCGACCGACAGCACCAGCGCGGAGTTCGGCTTCACGGCTGCGACGACTCCGTTGGTGCCAGTGCCGTTCCTGGTGTCCAGAATGCGGGTCAGAGCCACAGGATGGAACACGTAGTCGGACATGATGCGCACGGTGGCGAAGTTGGTCGACGAACCGCTTCCGGTGGCGCCGTAGCCGTCCGTCGCCGTCACGGTGATCGTATACGTGCCCGCAGTCGTGTACGTGTGCTTCACTGCGGTCGGCGAGTTCGTCGTCTTGGCCGCCGAACCGTCACCGAAATCGATGCTCCACTGCGTCGGCGTCGCCCAGCCGGGAGTGCCGTCGGACTCGGTGGCGGTAATCACGGCCGGAGCCGTGCCCTCCTCGTAATCCAAGTTCATGGTCGGCATGAGCGGATCTTCGTACTCGGCAGCACCGCGGTCGTAGCCCGTGTAAGTACCTGCGCCGGTGTTCGTAACCAGCGGATCGTCCACCCGCGCGTTGCCGTTGATGTCGGTGCTCAACTCACCCGGAGCGGACGAGTTCGCCGAGTCGATGACGTTGGACCCCGCCGTGGGCTCGGGTCCGAGCTCCCCGGGGTCGGCGTTGAGCTCGTGCGCACCTTGGCCGGTGGCGGTCGCCAGGTCCGTCGCGGACGCGTAGTCGGTTCCTGCCCAGACGTACGGCGTGGCCGACGTGGCCGTCGTGTAGTCGACGTTGTAGTCGAGCGTGGTCCCCGAGACGGCGCCGCTGTCCACCTCGATACCCGCGAGCGCGGCTGTCGAGGACATGCAGGAAGGATCGCTGGCCTGGTTGAAGACGTCGGTGACGACGTTGTTCTCGATGCTCGACCCGGTGGACGCCCCCGACAGCACGATGCCCTGGCCGCACACGGATGTCAGTGTATTGCTCGTGACGTCCGTGCCGGTGGCGCCGTTGACGAGGATGCCGCCCGAGGAGCCGAAGGCGTAGTTCGTCGTGATGACGTCATTCGAACTACCGGAGTCGACCTGCACCGCGGCGACGTTCCCCGCGAGACTGAACAGCTGATTGCGGCTGATCGTCACCTGCGAGGACGTGCCGGTGATGCGGAAGACCGGAGCCGAGCCGGAGCTGGTTTCCCCGTCGTCGAGCAGGCTGTCGACAGTCACGTGCGAGGAGCCCTCTACGAGCGCGGCCTCGCCGGCCCCCGTGGAGATCACGAAGCTCGCCACGTTCACGTACGCGGCGTTGGAGATCGTGAAGGCTGGTGTCTTGGCAGTGGAATAGACCGTGGCCTTCGCCTGCCACGCGCCCTGCGTGACCGCGGACGTGATGGTGATCGGAGCCGCCGCCGTCCCCGACTTCGAGATCGTGACCGGACTGTACGACCCCGATGCCACCATCACGGTGTCACCCGCGACAGCCGCGTTCACCCCGGCCTGGAGCGTGCAGAACGGCGCGGCCTGGGTGCCGGACCCGGAGTCCGAGCACTTCGACCCCGACGCGTTGTTCACGTAGAGCGTGCTCGCCCCGACCGCGTGCGCCGCGCCCGGCGTCAACGCGCCGATGGACAAGATCAGCGCCGTCGAGGCCGCAAGCCTGCGTGTGCGCATCCTTCCCCCCATTTGGAATTAGCTATCAACTTCATGAGATGAGCAGGGGAAGGCTACATCAGGGATATACACGACGGGAGAGCTGTTACCGGATGCGTACGCTCGAGTGAGGCGACTTGGGCGCTCGCGGTGTCTACGCACTGCCGACGCTGGTTCGAGCAGGCCGCACGTGGGACGGACTATCCGACTGACGGAAGATGCAGGCTGCGCGCCGCAGTGCGCCAGGCCGTCACCGCTTGCCTCGTCGTCTTCGATTGTCCAGTCCTCGCGCCGGCCCTGGCTGCACCGTAGTCGAAGTAGGCGAATCCGATCACGTGGGAGCCCGTGCGCACGCCGTTGATCAGTGTCGTCCTTGTCTTCAGACCCGGATGGGCTAATTCCCAGGCCCGAGTCGACCGGGACCCGTGACGTCGGTGTCCGACAACACGGTCGTCATCGCACGTTCGATATGGCCGTGAGCTGGTGTTCCCACCGGCAGGCAGGGGCCGACGGCTCGTGTTCGGCGCACGGCTCTACGCAGCGGATGATCGCTGCGCATGCCCTGGTCGATGCCCCGCCGGAGAATTGCCAGAAGGTGGTCTCACCGGGCGCGAGTCCATGCAGCGATGAAGGAGGGCGCTATGTCCCAGCAGCTTGAAGTCTCCATTCCCGACTTCCGGGGGCAGTTGATCTCGCCCGCCGATCCGGAGTACGACACCGCCCGCGCGGTGTGGAACGGGGCGATCGATCATCGGCCCGCGCTGATCGCCCAGTGTTTGACCGCCGAGGACATCGCCGCCGCGCTCCGGTACGCGCGGACGGTTGGCCTCGAGGTCTCGGTTCGGGGTGGCGCGCACAATTTCGCCGGCAACGCCGTGTGGCCCGACGCGCTGACGATCGACCTGTCGAGGATGGCGCGTGTCGAGGTGGATCCGGCTGAGCGGATCGTGCGCTGCCAGGGCGGGGCGCTGCTGGCCGACCTGGACGCGGCCACGCAAGAGCACGGGCTCGCTGTGCCGAGCGGCACGATCAGCCATACCGGCGTGGGCGGGTTGACGCTCGGTGGCGGGTTCGGCTGGCTGACCCGCGACCACGGGCTCTCGATCGACAACCTGGAGTCTGTCCGCATGGTCCTCGCGGACGGCCGGATCGTCGATGCGTCCACGCACGCCAACCAGGACCTGTTCTGGGCGGTGCGCGGAGGCGGCGGGAACTTCGGGGTCGCCGCGGAGTTCACCTTCCGGGCGCATCCGGTCGGACCGCTGGTGAACCTGGGGCTGCTGTTCTGGTCGCTGGACCAGGGCACGGAGCCGCTGCAGCTGATCCGGGCCACGCTGGCGGAACTGCCCGCCGGCAACAACGCGCTGGTCGGGCTCACCATGAACGCGCCGCCCGCCCCCTTCGTGCCGCAGCAGTATCACTTCGCTCCGGGCCATGCGCTGATCCTCGTGGGGTTCGGCGGCGCCGGCGAACACGCGGCGCTGGTCGAGTCGGTGCGGGCCGAACTGCCGCCGCTGTTCAGTTTCGCGACTCCGATGCCGTTCACCGCGTTGCAGCAGATGCTCGACGATGCGGCTCCTCCCGGAATCCTTGCCTACGAGCGCGCGCTCTACCTGGACGATCTCACCGACGAGGCGATCGCGGTGATCGCCGAGTTCTCGACGCGAAAGAGCTCGCCCATGTCGTTCGCGCCGGCATTCCGGCTCGACGGCGCGTTCACCGACGTCGACGACTCCGCCACGGCCTTCGGTGGCCAACGGCGTGACTGCTACGTGCTCAACACGGCGTGCATAGCGCAGAGCCCCGAGTTGCTCGAGGCGGACACGGCGTGGGTGCGCGAGTTCTGGCAAGCGCTGGTGCCGCATGCCCGTAGCACCGGCAGCTACGTCAACTTCATGGTCGAAGAAGATCAGGCGCGGATACTCGCCGCGTACGGACCGGAGAAGTACCAGCGGCTCGCCGCCATCAAGGCCGACTACGACCCGGAGAACATGTTCAACCACAACGCCAACATCAAGCCGGCCGCAGCCGCGCGCGCTGCATGAAGGACAACGCCGACCCTGCACACGTTCCGCGGCTCCCGGAGGGTCAGCGGTACACCGCCTCAGAGGCGAAAGCCCGCGAGAGACGGAGGCCGCGTCTGCAACTCAGCCTTCACTCACCGCGCACTGACCGGTGACCACTGACCGGTGACCGCTCGGGCCAAGCCCGCATCCGCGGAGATGCCGAACTCACGGACTCGGGCCGATCATCTGCCCACATCGGCAAGCTGGAGGCAGGGGCGGGTCAGCGCCGGTATGAACTCGCCTTCGCCGGGGCGGTTTCGGCCGGGTCTGCTCCGGTTGCACGACGGTTGCGCACGAACACCGCAGCGGCGATCACCACGGCGAGCGCGACGACTCCGGCGATGACGTAGGTCGGGCCGTGGAAGTCGTTGGCGATCGTCTCCCATTTGGATCCGACCGCGTATCCGGCCACCCCGAGCGCGGCGGTCCACGGGATGCAGCCGACGAGCGTGTACAGGCCGAAGCGGACCGCGTTCATGCCGGCGATCCCGGCGGGAAGCGAGATGAAGGTGCGGATGACCGGCAGGCAGCGGCCGAAGCCGACCGCGGCCGGGCCGTACTTGGTGAACCAGGCCGTCGCCCTGTCCAGATCGTGCTCGCGCAGGTAGAGTCGCCGTCCCCAGCGGTGCAGCGCGGCCTGACCGCCGTAGCGGCCGACCGCGTAGGCGAGATAGCTGCCGGCGAGGTTGCCGAGGACTCCGGCGGCGATCACCGCTTCGAGGTTCAGGTGTGTGCCGGTCACCGCGCCGGCGGCGAGCGCCCCGCCGAAGAGCATGATCAGTTCGGAGGGGATCGGGATGCAGGCGGACTCGGCCAGCATGAGCACGAATATCGCCAGGTACCCGTAGTTCGCGATGAAACTCTGCACGTCGGTGGCCTTTCCTGCAGCCGCGCGATGAGGTCGGTGGGATCGGTTCGGGGACGCGGCGCGGAGGGGGGAGCCGCTCGTCCCCGAACCGCCCGTAATTCTACAGGATTGTAGATGTTCATTGCGGGTCGCTCCTCCGCACCCTCCATTGTCCGCGACAGGATGCCCGCACGACAGCGCCACGCTCGCGCGCGGCCAGCGGGAGAGCGAACTCAATGCCCTGCTGACCGACCTGGGCTGACCAGGGCCGCAAATGGCCCCGGCGAGGTACGCTCACGTGCCGTGAATCCCGCCGGGGCCTGTGCGGGACCGAGCAACAGCGCCACCGTGAACGTGACGACCAGCCCGAGCCGCACCTCACCGAGCAGCGGCGCGTCCGGGGTCAGGATCGGCGCCACGGCCAGCGCCGTGCCGGATATCAGCGTCCAGATCGGCAGGGGGCGGTGATTCCCGAGCAGATCCCACAACAGTGCGCCGAGCAGCACACCTGCGGTGTAGTACCCGTATACGCCCGGGTCCAGGGCGATGCGCGCGCCGACGCCGAGCAGGATCAGGGCGGGCCACCGGCGGCGCCGCACCGCCACGGCGCCGAGTGCGCAGCCGAGCGAGATCTGCGCGATCCGGTCCCAGCTCGGTGTGCCGGGGTCGCTCACACCCAGCGCGCGCAGCGCGGATGACGGCTCGTTGGTGATGGTGAACGCCGAAGCCGACGAAAGCGTGTGCGGATCGGCGATCACGAACGGCAGGTAGGCGGCGACGATCGTGACCGCGGTCCACACCGCCGCGTGCCGACGCGTGTGCGCGGGCACGGTGAGGATCAGCGGCAGGAACACCAGCGCCCACGGCTTGGAATCCGCGGACAGCCCTATGCAGATGCCCGCGATGGCGGGCAGGTCCTCGATCGCCGCCCACAGCGCGAGCACCGCCAGGGTCAGCGCGAGAACGTCGTCGAGGTGGCTGATGGCGACGCTCAGATCGATCCACCCGATCATGAACACGCTGCCGCCGACGAGCATCGTCATGTGCACCCGATCGTCGCCGACCAGGTCGGGACGCACCGCCTCGACGATCCGCTCCAGGACGTAGAGCACGAACAGACCCAGCAGCGCCATGAACACCCAAGCCGCGACGAGCCCGTTCGCGCCGCCCAGATGGCGCAGGACCTCCGCGACCGCGAAGGTGAACGGCCCGATCTGCAGCTCCGGATAGTTCGCGTACAAGTCCAGACCACCAGCGGCAGCAGACCCCGACGCGCCGTGGAACAGCAGAGTGCTGCCCTGCACGAAGTAATGCCACGAATACCCGCCATGCCGCGCGAACACGACCGTCCAGACCAGCGTCACCCCACCGAGGACGGCGAACCGCCGTGCCCGTCGTCGCCGATCCGGGCCGGGGACGTCCACCAGCGTCCTGGGCAGCCCCTCGGCCCGCACGTGCATTAACGGCGCGTCCAGTATCTGCGTCATTCACAGCTCCCGATCGAGTCCGTGACCGCACCCGTTACATGGACGACGACCGGGCCCACCGAAAAGCTCCCGCATTTCGTAATGAACACGTTACAGACCTGCCATGGCAGTCGTTACACGCTGGACCTGTAAAGAACTTCATCGCAGGTGCACGGAGACGAAGTCCCGGCTGGAGGGCTGGAGGGCTGGAGGTAGCGGTTGGCGGGCTGGAGAGGAGGCGGTGATTCCGAACCCAGCTGTCGCTCCTCGGTGCGTCCGAGAATGGCGGGCAGAGCGAACCGGTCACCGGCACCCCTACACCGACGGCACCACCTCCACCGTGGCCCTCACCTCGCGGTGGCGTGGACCGAAGCACGGATCAACCAGTACCTACTCGGCGGACAGCGGCCTCCGGTAGCGGTATGGACCGCGCCGCGTTGAGCTCGGGGACGTACCCGGGCAGGGTCTGCAACTCGAACCAGGACGCGTTGTTTTCCGATGTACGCCCTGGTCGCGACAGGTCCCGCAACATGATCACCCGAGAGGTCACTCGCGCACCGGCCGCACCATTGCGCCATGAAATAGACGTCGAAATTCGATAGAATCCGGACCTAGAGAGCTCGACCACGGGACTGTGGCTTTGGTCTGAATTCGATGGTTGCATCCGCTATCGAGCTGCCGTAAATGCCGCGAGGCGGCTTTCTTAAAGCATCAGGATTTCGATGCAGCCGCGGCAGGATCGCTTTCGCGTACAACGGAGACGCCCGAGTTCGACTCTTCGGTTCCACTGGACGAGGTTCGCCGTGCGAAGGACTTCACCTGCTGGTCGCGGAACTGTCCGGCGACGAAGGTGGTCGCGAGGAAGGCGACGGCTGCCGCGATCGGGTGGCCTATGAAGACGATCCAGGCGAGGACGGGGGCGGCGGCGGCCGATGCCGTAACGATGGTTCGGGTCTTGTTCTCGGCATCGGGCTGCTTGGGTCGCGCGGCTATGCCGGCGGCCGCGCACACGACACCTGCGGTGATTGAGGCCAGGGTACCGGTGTCAATCATGGTTCGGTCGCTGGCCTTCCGGGGCGTATCGGCGATTACTGAGTGGCGCACAGCCTCACTGAAGCAATTCGAGGCCATATGATCCGACCGGACTCCGGCGTATGAATAGTACAATCGGATGCCAGATTTAAGCAACCCTGACATGTTCCGCATGCATTTCTGTCAGCGAAAATGAAAGCCTCTCAGCTGGCGGTTTGATTCGCCCTCTGAAGAGCGCCATAGCCGGCTAGGGAGTGATGGTGAACCCCCAGTCCGATCCCTGCGCGAGCCTGGCGAAGGTTGATTCGGACGTCGCGTCCGAGTTGATCATCCAGTTCGCTTCGTTCTCGCCCTGCTTGTCGTAGTTGAACCAGACGAAGCCGAGCACGTCCGAGTGGTCCTCGACCGCGGTGAATAGGTTCTCGATCTCTGTCGGTTTCTCCGAGCTCGGGGAGACTCCGGTCTCGGCGATCAGGAACGGCTTCTGGGTGAAGGTGCGTACGTCCTGCATGGTCGGTTCGAAGAGGGTGTCGAAGCTCGAACGTCCGCCGGCGGTGATGTTGTAGTAGCCGGTGAGGCCGACCCAGTCGACGTACGCGTCGCCCGGGTAGAGCGGTTCGAGTGCGATGTCGGGGACCGGGTAGGTGACGTTGACGTCCCAGAGCCAGATGACGTCGGTGGCGCCGGCCTTGGTGAAGATGTCGTGGATCCGGCGCCAGGCCTTGACGAAGTCGGCGGCGCTGGTGCCCTTGGTGCCCCAGTTGAACCAGTTGCCGTTCATCTCGTGGCCGAATGAGATAACGATCGGCACGTCGAGGTTCTTGATCGTCTCCGCGAGGGTCGTCGCGTACGAGTCCGTCGCTCCGGCGGCGATGGAGGCGATCGAGGGCGAGGCCGGCTCGAACTGGATCAGCGGCAGGATGCCGTCGTTGGCGAGCTCGAGTATCCAGGTCTGGTCGAGCGCCTGCCCCCACGGCACGTAGTACGCGATGATGTTGGGCTGCTTGCCGATCTCCTTGGTGAGCGCGGTGAGCGCGCTCGTGGAGCTTGGCACGTTGTCTTGCGCGATCCCGAGGTACTTCTTCGTCGGGTCGAGCAGCGAACTGACGCTGACGACGGAGGTGGCGCCCGCCGTGGCCGTAGCGCTACGGGACGAGGCGGAAGCCGACGAGGACGTCGACGAGGCGCCGGCCGCAGCGCGATGCGTCGTCGAGGCCTTGGCCGTCGCCGCCGTGGCAGCCGCCCGGACCGGGTGGGTGTAGGCGTAGACGAGGAACAGGGCGGTGGCTGCCGCGGCCACGGCGTACAGGCTGCGGGTGAAGTTGCGCTCACGCATCGACGGGGAAGGTCCATTTCGAGCCGACGATCCTGATGATGGTCACGAGATAGAGCACGGCCGAGATGAAGATCGGGGTGAACCCGGCGGCGTTCATGTCGAGCAACCGCCAGCCGGCGAGCGCCACACCGCATGTGCCCATGCCGAGGCTCCACCCCCACAGCCCGAGCCACAGCCGTCGGTTGGTCTTCTTCTTGGCGCCGCTCGGGCGCCAGGACATCTGGTTTCCGCGCAGCGCATCCCAGAAGGCGAAGAAGTGCGCCCAGCTCACGAGTACCGCGACGGGCCAGGTGTCCGTTCCGCTGCGGACGCGGTGCCACAGCGGGGAGAGCACGAACGAGTAGACCAGCGTCGGCAGGATGAGCAGGTAGTTGCGCAGGTTGACTTGGTCCGGGACGACGAGGCACAGCAGTATCGTCATCAGCGGGCCGAGGATGGTGAGCATCGCGGTCTCCACGTAGTACAGGAAACCGAGGATGTCGTAGAGCCGGGAGCGCAGCGGCATCCGGCTCGTCCAGAAGCCACGGTCGGCCACGATGCTGATCGTCCCGACGCACCAGCGGTACTGCTGGCTGAAGAACGAGTCGACGTCCGCCGGGCAGAGCCCGGAGGCCAGGTTGACCGGGAGGTAGCGGACGTTCCAGCCCAGCGTCCGCAGGTCGATTCCGGTGTGCGCGTCCTCCGAGTGCGAGATCAGGGTGATGCCGTTGTTCTCGGCGAGGGCGGCTCGCCGGTAGACGGCGTTGGTGCCGCAGCACACCACGGCGTCGCGCTGGTCGCGGGCGACCTGGATGGCGCGGTAGAAGATCTCCTGGGAGGTGGCGGAGCCGCGCTCGACGAAGGTCTGCCCGCTCACGACGCGGAAGAACTGCGGGGTCTGCAGGATGCCCAGCTTCGGGTCGGCCTCGAAGTAGGGCAGTGTCTCCGTCAGCATCTCGACGCTGGGCACGAAGTCGGCGTCCAGGATCAGGACGAAGTCTCCCGAGGAGCGTTCGAGGCCGTAGTTGAGGTTGCCGGCCTTCTTGAACCAGCCGCGGTTCGGCCGCGAGATGTAGCGGAAGCCGAACTCCGCAGCCATCGTCGCGGCGTCGCCACGTGCCGCGTCGTCGAGGACGTACGCGGTCGCGACTCCCGGGTACGCGTCCTGGAGTGCGGCGACGTGCTTCCACGTGTTGCGCAGCACCTCGAGGCTCTCGCCGCACACGGGCAGCATGATGTCGACGCTCGGATACGTCCTGGGCCGCCACTTGTTGACCAGTGCCCCGTGGGTCTCGAAGTCGAAGCCGCGCGTGCCGAATTCCAGGGAGATGCGCAGGAAGAAGACGAGCGGCGTGATCGCGACGATGGGGAAGAGCAGCCACAGGCGCATCGAGGCGGCCATGAAGCCCAGTTGCGAGTAGAACAGGAACGGGACGCTCCCGGCGATGCCGAGCGTGTGCATCCACATACGCCGCTTGTTGTAGAGGAACTTCTCGGTGCGCTGCGAGGGCGGTTTCGGCAGGACGGCGCCGGTGGTCTTGACCGTGGCGGTGAACAGCTCGGGCCGCCAGTGTTCCTGATCGCCGTACGGGTTCTGCTCGAGCTGCCAGGCCAGCGCATCGCGGGCCGGAGCCTTCAGGCGGATGAACGGGATCGGCGGGATCTTCGCGATCAGCACCGTCTCGGCGCGATCCGGGCCGTTCGCGCTGCCGGCGGCCTGCTCTGCGGGCGGATCCACCGGGATCTTTGAGATCAGCACCGTCTCGGCCCGGTCCGGGCTGTCTGCGCTGCTCACGATCTTCTTCACAGGCTCATCCGCCGTGATGCGCGGGAGCAGCACCGTCTGCAGCGCCTCGGAGCCCTCGTGTTCCGGAGCCCCCGGCTCACTGTCCACCGCGGTCATCTGCGCACTCCGATCAGCGTCCAGATCTCGACCTCGGTGCTGCCGTAGCGGCTGCGGCTCGGAACCGACAAGCGCTGGTAGCCACTGGTCTGGAGCGTCTGGTCCAGGGTCAGGTCGAGCTGGGGGGTGGCGTCGTAGTCGATGACCACGACGCCGAAGTACCGCTCGGAGATCGCGGCCTGGTAGGCGTCAGTGCCGGTGAGCGTCTTGCCCTCGGCGGACGTGAACGTCATGTAGTAGGTGTCGTTCCAGACGAAGCGCTCGCCCGCGGAGCCGAGGTAGTACCGCTCCACCCACGGGTCTTCCGCCAGGATGTGCGTGCCCGCCGGGTCATCGGCCGTCGCGGCCTCGAGCTTGTGCATGTAGGTGGTCGAGGTCAGCCACTCGCCGAAGAACTCGTGCGCCTGGTTGGCGCCGAAGACGCCGAGCGCGGCCACGAGCGCGACCGCGGGCGCGATGCGGTACCAGCGGACGCCTGCCAGCTTGTCGATCAGCCAGCCGCCCATCGCCGCGGCGAACAGCAGGCCGTAACCGGCGTGCTTCTCCAGCGACGTGAGCGTGTGCAGCCGCATGTCGCCGAGTGGGGCGATCAGGGCCGCCCCGGTGAGGACGGCGCCGAGAACCATCCGGGGTTTCCAACCCCACCCGTCGGTCAGCGTCGCCTTGGACACTTGGACCTGATTCGTACTCGGACGTCGGCGCAGAGTGAACCACACCGAGCCGAACAATGCGAAGAACAGGAGGAAGCCGACGTAGACCGCGGATCGTTGCGCCACCTGGCCGACCGTGTTCGTGGCCGCCGCCCGGGCCAGCGTGGTCGACATCAGGCCCGTCACGCTCGAGGGCCCGGCGAGGCACAGCAGCGCGAACCCCGCGAGGAACATCAGCGTGCCGAGCACGGTGCCGCGCGCCGCGGCCCAACGCCATCCGACATGGGGGATCGCGCAGATCGCCGCCACGAGCACGACGGGGATCGCGTAGACGAGCGCGGTGTACTTGAACGCGACGGCGAGCGTGGTCAACGCGGTGGTCTCGAGCATGTAGACCTTGTTGCCGCCCGAGCGCACACCGTAGTAGAAGCCTGACGCCAGCAGGAAAACGGCCGGCGCGTCGAAGGTCGCCAGATGGCTCATGAACAGCACCGGCCCGCACAGCGCGAACAGGCTCGACGCCCAGATCGCGGCCCGCCGGCCGAACAGCAGCACCGTCGTGCGATAGAGCATGATCGTCGCTCCGAGCATACACACCATGCTCAGCGCGCGAGCGGCCTGAAGCCCTCCGGCCGCGTTCGCCATCGCACCGATCAACGGGTAGAGGTACGGCGAGCCTGAGAAGAACGTCGCATAGTCCATGTTCGGGCCGGTTCCGCCGAACATCCCCGCCCACTCGGTATGCCCCGCGAACAGGTAGCAGGCCTCATCGACGAACGCGGTGTTCGTCAGACTCAGCGCGATGCCCGCCTGAGCCGCGAGCACGATCGCGAGCGGAACCCGCCCGCGCGAGCGCGCACTGAGCTGGAAGCGACGTCCGGGCGGCGCGCCCGCCTCCTGCCCGCCGGGCGGCGGCCGGTCCGGCTTGATCCGCGGTATGAGGACCGTTTCAGACATCCGAGGCCTCGGACACGTCGCGTATTCTCCAGGCTACGAGCACTGATCCAACTGGATGCACGGCATCGGCCACTGGTCCACACCCTCCCAAGCCAAGGCCACGCAAGTCACCTTGCGTTGTACATCGGTTCGCAGCTACCAACCACAGTCATGGGTGAACTCAGATACCCGGGTAGCGCTTGGCGCGGCCATGTTACAGCGGCCGTCGTTCTCACGTAAAGCAAGCGTCAAGCCCCATGCGTAGATGATAAAGAGAAGCCCCTCGGAGATCGGGGCCGCACAAGTGCAAGTGGACCGCTTTCACGTGCTCTCATCCGTATGATTGCGCTGACGGTCCAGCCGGCCGAGGTACTCCGCCAGCGCCTGCTCGACCAGACATTGCGGGCTGAGGCCTGTAGCGCCACCTCGCTGGTCAGCCGGTCGTTGTGCTCGGCGAGGATCCGCACGGTCAACGGCACCCGCACCGGACCCCGCGGACGCCCGAGTCGTCGGCTCCGCGCCGGCCCCGGGTCTTCGTCCGGCGGATGGCTCGGCCGTCGGCAGAGGACGGGGAATCGCTCTGGTTGGACACAACGTGATCCTTCTGCGCTCGGTCCGACGCCGAAGCGACGTTGCAGCGGCGCCGGACCGACCGTGGCACGTGAGGGTGGATGAGGCCTCTAACATCAATAGCAAGGCACACAGTGCGCGAATTACGTGCTCCCGGAGCCGCCGCGCTCACGGCCGCGCCAGCGATCGAGCGGATTGAAGTACTCCGCGAGCGCGCTCAATGAGGTGCTGCCGGCTCAAGCCCTGAAGCTCGACCTCCGCGGCAAGCCGCCGATTGTGCTCCGCCAGCAGCCGAACGATCCGCGCGACCCGTTCGGCCCTGTCGGGCTGCCGACGCGGCGGCCGCTGTTCTCGCCGCTCCACGACGGGGGAGCGGCCCGGAGTCGCACCGGATACGTCAAAGCCGGCCTTCTGGCCTTCTCGTTCGCAACGTGCTCGTTGTTGTCCGGCGTCGGGTCGCCGGGATTCCGGCTACGGGGCTCCGAGCATCGCGGATGCCGCCTCGAATGGGGTGGGGGCGGTTGCGGAGGCGAGGGGGGTGGCGCGGTTGCAGGTGAAACCGAGGCGAGTGAGGGCTCTGATGACTTCCTCGGCCGAGAAGTCACGGCGGTCCTGCCGGGTGATGACCTCGCCTACCTGCTTGACGGGGTAGGTCCGGCGGCCGACGGTGACGGAGTCGCCGGTGACGGTCTCCGGTTTGATGCCCTTCATGGATTGTTCTACCTCGCTCTTGACGAGGTCGAAGGCGAAGCGGGCGATGATGCAGCGCATGGTGCCTCACAAGACTCGGGGAAAGTACCGCTGGGGTTGGCATCGATGGCCGTACGGGGTTGCTCGCCGTCCGATGCCGGAGTCGGGGTGCGTCGGCGCGGGGGCCGGGCGCTCCGGTGAGGCCGTCCATGTGTGTGACGGGTCTCCGGAGTCGACGCTGTGCGCCGGCTGTGGGAACTACGCGCCCGTGCCGGATACCGTGCGGGCCGGGGAGGCAGGTCGCCGGGCTCGGGTGGCGCGAGGGCGTCGGCCGCGTGTCGTGGGGCTTGTGCGCTCGGCGCGTTCGGTCGCCGGCGCGGTGATGGTGACCGGGTGGCCCGTCGGGGTCTTTGCGCCGGTGATGCGGGCCAGTTCGGCCTCGCCGGCGCGCACCTGCGTGGTGCGGGGGGCGACGCCCGCGTTGTTCATCAGACGATTCATCTCGCGGCGCTGGCCGGGCAGCACGAGGGTGACGACGCGGCCGGACCTGCCCGCGCGGGCGGTGCGCCCGCCGCGGTGCAGGTAGTCCTTGTGGTCGCTCGGCGGGTCGACGTTGACCACGAGGTCGAGGTCGTCCACGTGGATGCCGCGTGCGGCCACGTTCGTGGCTACCAGCACATTGACGTGCCCGGTTTTGAAATGTTCGAGAGTGCGGGTGCGTTGGGACTGCGACTTGCCCCCGTGGAGCGCGGCGGCTCGCACGCCGCTGGCGAGCAGGTCTGCGGTCAGTCTGTCGACGGCGTGTTTGGTGTCCAGGAACATCAGGACTCTGCCGTCGCGGGCGCCGATCTCGATGGTGGTGGCGCGCTTGTCGGCGCCGTGAACGTGCAGCACGTGGTGTTCCATCGTGGTCACCGCGCCTGCCGCGGGGTCGACCGAGTGCACGACCGGGTCGGTCAGATAGCGGCGCACCAACAGGTCGACGTTGCGATCGAGGGTGGCGGAGAACAGCATGCGCTGTCCGTCCGGGCGCACCTGATCGAGCAGTGCGGTGACCTGCGGCATGAATCCCATGTCGGCCATCTGGTCGGCTTCGTCCAGCACGGTGATCGCGACCTGGTCCAGACGGCACGCCCCACGTTCGATCAGGTCCTTCAGGCGTCCCGGGGTTGCGACGAGGACCTCTGCCCCGTCGCGCAGGGATGCGGTCTGCCGGCCGATCGACATGCCGCCGACCACGGTCGCGGTGCGCAGCCTCAGCGGCCGTGCGTAGGGGGCGAGCGCGTCGGTGACCTGCTGCGCCAACTCCCGGGTGGGCACCAGGACCAGCGCCAGTGGCTGCCGGGGCTCGGCGCGGCGTCCTGCTGTGCGGGCCAGCAGCGCCAGACCGAAGGCCAGGGTCTTGCCCGAGCCGGTCCGGCCCCTGCCCAGCACGTCGCGTCCCGCCAGGGAGTTCGGGAGGGTTGCCGCCTGGATCGGGAACGGTACGACCAGGCCCTCGAGACGCAGGGCGGTCAACAGCGGCGCGGGCAGTTGCAGGTCGGCGAACGCCGTGACGGCGGGTAGAGCGGGCGAAGTGGAGATCGGCAGCGCGAACTCCCCCTGCACGGCCTGGCGGGGCCTGCGGGCGGCGGAACGCCCAACGGCGTCCGGCTGGGCCGCGGCCGAGCGCGATCGAAGTCCGGCGCCGCGCGCGGAGCCGCCGGTACGGGGGTAGCGATCGTTCGTACGAGTGGTGCGGTTCATACAGAACCTTCCTCGATGCGGCCCGTATCAAGGAATTCCCGGCAGCGGTGCGCCGCGTGAAAGTCGCAAATACGAACCGAAGAAAAGAAAACTTCGGAGCGAGAAATAATGTGCTCGCCCACAGGCGCCGGGGTCGGCTGTATGCCGGAACCGGCCCGCCGGCCTGAGTGGATGAATCTGGCGGCGCTTTCGCCGGTACACCTTGCCGCAGCTGGCCGCTGGAACGGAGCCCGCCGTACACCACTCGCGCGTGGTTGCGCCGAGCGCACAGCCCTAAGGCGCAAACGAACGGGACCCGCGCCTTGATGGTGCGGGCCCCGGAGAGGCTTGGATGAGCAGCGTCACGCAGGGACGATGTTCTCCGCCTGCGGGCCCTTCGGGCCCTGCGCGATGTCGAAGCCGACCTTCTGGCCTTCCTGGAGCTCGCGGTAGCCCTGGGCGGCGATCTGCGAGTAGTGGGCGAACACGTCAGCGCCGCCGCCGTCCTGCTCGATGAATCCGAAGCCCTTTTCCGCGTTGAACCACTTCACGGTGCCTGTAGCCATGTGTATCTCCTTCGGGGCGGTGTCCTGGGCTCACACCGTGCGGGCCCAGTGTCGCCGTGATGATTGCCCCTCCGGAAAATAACCGGAATAACGGTAACGCTCCCACCGTCCCACGGGACCGGCAAGGGCATTTAGAAGTTTCGGGAACCACAACTGCAACTAAGCGCAACAGTATCACGGCTCGAGCAGTTGCGGCGGCATAGACCGCGAATTGGACGGCGCCCGCACAAATGTCTTCCAGAAGGCTGCTGATTTCTCCTGCCGCCGCATCAGCTTTTCGGTGCCGACGGAAAGAGGACGTGCGGTCGTTCACGGCGAACAGCCGCTGTGAGGCTGCCGCCGGCGCGCTCTTGTGACCGATCCTCATCACGCGGGGCGACGTGCGAAGCTCGTTGCGGTCCGACCGGGAAGCGCTCCTCGCGCGGCGTGCGGACCCCGATCGGCGACGAGGCCGATGCCTGCGGCGGTGAACACCTTCTCGAAGCACTGGCGTACGAGCGTGCCGCGGTCGTCGAGCACGAACGTATCGCGGTGAGCCTCTAAGTGTTCCTAACACAAATGGGTGGTTTAGCCCTGATTCGGGAGACGAGCGGCCATGCATTTGCTGATGTGATGGCATGGCCAGCCGTCCTCGCCCTTGGATCGTGACCGACGAATTGTGGGATCGCCTCGAGCCGCTGCTGCCGCGCTACACGCCCCGGCCGGACGGGCGCGGCCGGCCCCGGATCCCGGACCGGCAGGTGCTGTGCGGGATCTTGTTCGTACTCCACACGGGGATCCAGTGGGAGTTTCTGCCACAAGAACTCGGCTTCGGCTCGGGAATGACCTGCTGGCGGCGTCTGCGCGACTGGCACCACGCCGGCGTCTGGCACCGTCTGCACCGCCTGCTGCTCGAGGAACTGCACGCAGCCGGACAGATCGACTGGGACCGCGCATCCGTGGACGCCTCCCACATCAGGGCACTGAAAGGAGGCGTGAAGACCGGGCCGAGCCCGGTCGATAGAGCACGCCCGGGCTCGAAGCACCACGCGATCGTCGATGGACACGGCATACCCCTGGCGGTCACGCTCACCGGCGGCAACCGCAACGACGTGACCGAGCTGATCCCGCTACTGGAGGCCGTCCCGACCGTGCGGGGGCGGCGCGGACGCCCGCGCCGCCGGCCCCGCGAGGTGTACGCGGACCGCGGCTACGACCACGACAAGTACCGTCGCATGCTGCGGGCGCTCGGGATCAGGCCGAAGATCGCGCGCCGCGGCGTGCCGCATGGTTCCGGCCTGGGCAAAGTCAGGTGTGTCGTGGAGCGCACATTCGCCTGGCTGCACGGAATGCGCCGCCTGCGCACCCGCTTCGAACGCCGCCACGATATCCACGAAGGCTTCCTGCAACTCGGCGTGTGCATCATCGCCTTACGACACGTGATCCGCTTGTGTTAGGAACACTAAGGGCTTTGGGGCTCTCGCGCGGATCGGCGGTGGGGACTACCCGACGACCGGCTCGGCTTGTTCGAGTGCGTCGGGTCAGCTCAGGTCTGCTCGCGGCGCAGTTCGGCGTTGATGCGCAGTGCCTCTTCGAGCTGGTCTTCCAGGATGATGATGCGGCACGCCGCGTCCAGGGCGGTGCCTTCGTCCACGAGTTCCCGCACGCGGGAGGCCAGCCGCAGATGGTAGCGCGAGTAGCGGCGGTGGCCGCCGGCCGAGCGTTGCGGGGTGAAGAGTTTCGCCTCGTCCAGGCCGCGCAGGAAGCCGGGGGTGACCCCGATCATCTCCGCAGCCCGGCCCATCGTGTAGG
>Ga0310811_10001445_pt1 | contig 29872 bp, 27 predicted proteins | sample YCmetagenome_FD_207642 | JGI IMG/M metagenome (GOLD analysis project Ga0310811, IMG submission 207642) | Soil microbial communities from experimental microcosm in Duke University, North Carolina, United States - YC | ecosystem: Engineered > Artificial ecosystem > Soil microcosm > Unclassified ...
TTGACTATTCTAAAATCCATTTTATAATAGTCAGTATGGAAAGAATACAAACAAAACTAATTATCAATGACTTATCAAAAAAAATGGTCTTTTTGGCGGGTCCTCGTCAAGTTGGAAAAACCTATCTCTCAAAAGAGGTGGCGGCGGCCTTTCAGCAGTCACTTTATTTGAATTACGATAGTCTTTCCGACCGACATCTTATCCTGGAACAATCATGGCGTTCACAAACTAACTTACTTATTCTTGATGAATTACATAAGATGGCTGGATGGAAAAACTATCTTAAAGGGTTATATGACACCAAACCTGCTCATTTGCATATTCTCGTAACAGGCAGTGCGCGTCTCGATATTTTTGATAAAATCGGCGATTCGTTGGCGGGCCGTTATTATCTTCACCGCCTTCTTCCATTATCACTTGCCGAGTTAAAACAGCTGCACGAACCTTTGGACCTGGAAAGACTCATGCAACGCGGTGGCTTCCCAGAACCCTATCTCGATACCAATGCAATAGAAGCGAATCGCTGGCGTATGCAATATAGCAACAGTCTTTTATCAACAGACATTTTTGAATTCGACAAAGTACAGAATGTCAAAGCACTCAGACTGATTTTTGAATTGCTCAGAACAAGAGTAGGATCACCCATCTCTTATCAATCAATTGCTGAAGATGTCAGTGTGTCTGCGATAACAGTAAAAAAATACATTGAAATCCTGGAAGCCTTATACATTGTTTTTCGCATTTCACCGTTTTCCAATAATATTGCGAGAAGCCTACTAAAAGAACCAAAAATTTATTTTTTTGACAATGGGCTTGTGAATAACCCTGGGGCGCAATTTGAGAATATGGTTGCAGTGAGTTTATTAAAAAGCGTTTACGCAAGAAATGACTATCTCGCTGAACCTTATCAACTGCATTATCTACGCACCAAAGATGGCTTAGAAGTCGATTTCGCCTTGTGCAAGAACAATAAAATCGAAGAAATAATTGAAGCAAAATTATCTGACAGCGAAATTGATAAATCACTATTTTCATTTAGCCAAAAATATGGGCTACCCGCAACGCAACTGGTGAAAAACTTACGGTTGGAACGTGAGCTCGGAGATATTAAGATTCTAAAAGCAGAACAGTTCCTATCGGAGTTATATTTATAATGGGATTAAATATAAATCACCTACCGCGACGCAGCACTAGGCCACTCCAGCTTTTTGATTTCGTCCCAAAATGCTGCTCTGCTCTGGCGCCTATCTCTGCCTCACGCCTCGGCACACCTGTTAGAAAAATTTCGTTTGCGCGCACTTTCAAATGCTCCCACTCCTTTCTATTCCTCAGTCCTTCCGGATGAACCTCTCGAAATAAAGCAGGATCTTTTATCCTCAATGCAAATTGCGTAGGCCCTACAATAAGCGCTCTCGCAACTGAACTATCGAATGCTGCTTCGGATGCAGGAATCTCGCCTTCTCTTTGCAATTCACGCACAACGTCTTTTGCCTTTGGCAAAAGTGATTTCAAATTATCTGTCAATAAACCACTACGATAACCTAACTGCTGACGAACCACAGGATGGACAGGCGCAGGCATCTCTCCACGTAAAAATTCAGCCACCACAGGATTCAGATTTTTTAAGAAATATCCCTTCACTTCCTCATCCGAAAGTTCTTTTGCAATCATTCTTTCTATCAATTCTCGTTGACCAGCCTGAAATGCTGAAGATTTACACATATTAGTCACTAGGTTAAAAGCCGCGATTTGCTTATTCTGAAAGCCAGGTGTAACAGGAAAAGCATGTCCCATTATTTTTCCAACCGCTCTTAAGGCGAGCCCTAAAACATGCAAACTTTCTGTTTCAGACAAACCCAGCAACGCAGGGAAACCGCTTGCTATCGCAGCGTTAACAAAACTTGCTTCGCCACCGCCCGGAATGGCATATCGACGCAAATCCTCACCAGAAAAATAATCCGGAACACGAGCAGCTTTAAAATCATCTGCCAGCTCCTCTTGTCGATTTTCTATTTCCTTCAACAGTTGCATTTGTTTTTGAGTAATTCCCAGTGAAATGCCTTTTTTATCAAGCGTTGTAATCAGATCTACTGTATTCACAAAACCAGTATCTTTTCCACCAACCGTGTCTACATTTATTCTCCAATTTTGCTTTTGACAAATCGAAATAGACTCCACTAACGCAGGCAAAGCAAGGCCTGTATCATGCAGATGTAATCCCAGCTCTGTTGTTAAATTGTTTGCTCTTAGACCATCAAGAATCGCAGGGATTAGTTCTCTTGCTTTTTCAGCAGACAATTCACCCACCATATCCTTCAAACTCACACGGAAGAGATGCGATGGTATCCCACAGCGATCCGCAAGCATGGCTGCTTCCACAATACGCTCAACAAAAAAAGAATCTGGATAAGGATTGAAAGTATCTCTATAAGAACCATCACTGTACGGTATCGCAACTTCAACACTGATGGGGTAATGCATCTCTCGCAAGATCGCAACCATCCTTACCGTTGACACAATTTCTTTCATCATGCCCTGAGAGTCAAAGACTTTTATCCTCAGCAGCTCATCATACCTCCCATTTTTTAGCGCAACACCTTTAGCGAATTGTTCTAATATATAGAATAAATCGTCCAGATGTGCAGGTTTAATAAGAATGAATTTGCGCCACGCCATAAAGGTCTAATCACCGTTGATGGTGCCGCTTGACGCACAGCTCTTGCTGTTTCCGTATAGTCTTTTCCGAGAAAATTTTCGTCAACCTGCACACTGGCGCCACCCATTTCAATGATGCCAAAAAGAGGGGGTCCATTTTCATTCAAAGAATCCCACAATGAAAAAACTTTTAATACCCTGGGATGATCTAAAGGAATACGATTAGCATACTTTGCTTGAGAAAGGTCACGCATAACGTTGTTGATGACAACACGCTGAGACCCTAAATGACCCATTGTGTTTATTGTGTTTATTGTGTTTATTGTGTTTATTGTGTTTGCACTTGGAAAATACCTACGAGCACTGCTTCGGAACATCCTGATTCCTCTTCTTTACAAGAAAATAATTGCGTACTTTAGCTAACCATAGGAATAAATTCAATTATTTATTTTTGCAGTCGATGCGAAATGATCAGGTACCGCTTCCTATTTTAGTGTATACATTGACCAAAATCATGAAATTGGCTATAATAATACCATAAGCACACAAAACGAGGATGTCGGCATGCACACACGACGCGAGGCTGATTTTATTAATCTTCTTTTGAATTCAACCCCGGAAGCGCTCCGCGTGGCACTCATAAGAGATCCGGGGCTTATCACAGCGCGCAGTGATAAAGGAACGACTCTACTGCATCATGCTGTATTAATGGGGAAACGAGATTCCAAGAATACAAAAGCAGCAAAAACAATTTTACAGGTATTGTTTGACACGCCTGGTCTTGACTTCACTATTAAAGACAATAACGGTGACACAGCTATGCATATTGCCGCCCAAGCTTGTGAAAAAGACCGACCAATGCGTCAATACATTTTCCCCATGCTTGTTCAAAAAGCAGTGGAATGCGACTTTGATTTCTCTACACTCGGAGCAGCAGGAAAATCTGTTTTGCATATAGCAGCAAGCAACGGATGCATTACGCTCATACTTTCTCTCTCATCTCATGCAGGAGTAAATGCATTAAGCACAACTGGCGCAACCGCACTTTATTATGCAATAGCTGGCGCCTATCCTGAAGCGGCAATGGAACTATTAAATGCTGGAGCAAATCCCATGCTATGTGGTAACACAGCGTTTGATCCATTTACAACATTAGAATTATATCTCGCCACTTTCTTGAGAGAAATTTCATCTGACAGTAGCAACCCAAAGATACAAACATATATTCAAGGCACGATTGATGGGTTTAATGAATTGAAAGAACAGATGATGACAATAAAACTGGCCACCGAAAGCACCAACAACATAAAGCAAAGCGCGAAAGTATTATCACAAGGCGTCAGAACAGATGCTCTATTCTTACCAGATGAACTCATCGTTAAAATAGCTGCTTCTACAAGAAATCCTAGAACACATACTGAAAAAGAAGCAGAAAAAATTGCAGCGCCACATGTGAATACAAAAAAAAGATAACTTGGGGTGCAATGAGTGCATAACGACGCAACATTTTCATGGTTAAACTAACATATTCCATCAGTTTGAATTTTCTGCACCACGCTAGCAACAATATCATCTAATGATTGATTACCATCAACCGCATAATCAGAAGATTTTTTCACTTTTTCATAATACATTGTATACAGAGACCTGGAAGTAGCGAGATAAAAATCCAGCTCTTCAAAAATTTCCGCTATATCTAAATTCGACTTATCACGAAAATCGCGTACTTTTCTTGCAAGTGCAATATCAAGCGGCGTGTTTAAAAAAATTAAGTAATCAATATACTGACCTGTTGCAACATGCTTACGTCCAAGCGGTGCCTCAAAAATAATATAATCGGTAGGCGTTAATGCTTTTTCGGTAACAGGACAAATAATTTTTTTACCTGATTTTAGCTGCTTGAGAACTTCAACAAGCGCATCATATCTCCATCCGTGATAATCTCTACTCATATTATACCGCTTAGCATAATCTTTCTGATCTTGCGATATCCCATCAAAATCATCCCAGCATAGCGTCTCTGCATGTAGTCTTTTACCTAGCGCTTCAGTTAATGCAGATTTTCCTGAACCACTCATGCCACTAATACCGATAATTTTCACCATTTGCGAGAAACCTTTTAGCATTCATCCGTGGATTCCTGCATAACGATGTCTGTTTCAGCAAGATATTTTTCATGTTCTTTTTGTTTTTCTGAATCGAAACCATAATATAACTCCTTGTCTTTTATTTTTTCCTCACCTCTCAAATGTGAAATGGTGTGATCAATGGTCTTGATCATTTGCTGAGTGCGATTAAGCCCCTGTTCGAGAATGCATCTGTGTGATTTAAGCGCTTCGATTTTATCGAAATTGTCACTGCCAATGATTTTTTGAATCTCATTAAGCGGAAAATCAAGTTGACGGTAAAATAATATTTGCTGCAACATCAGAAGTTGCTCTCCTTCATAGTATCGATAATCATTATCACCAATATATGCTGGCTTTAATAAGCCAATTTTATCGTAAAAACGTAGCGTTCTAGCGCTCACGCCTGATAATTTTGCCAACTTATTTACTGTATACACCATAACAACCTCTATCAATTCGCGGCACCCTAAGGTATGCCGTAACGTTAAAGTCAAGGGGTTTTTGCACAAGCGGTTCTGCTCATTTCATCGGCCGGTCTGGATCACCCTGATCCTCGACACATGACAGCGTCACTAGAACGCTAAGGATAGTAAAATCAAATAGTTAGATTAGATGCTTTATTTTTACTGCTATTCTGTATCTTAGTTAGCGTGCAATACTGACATGATTTCCATGTCTTCACCAGAAACTCCTAAAAAACACGATTAAGCCCTCAAGTGAAAACTCTTGAAATATAACTAAATATAACTTATAATAATAAAATATAAGTGATTTAATTGCTATAGAGAAGATTAAGCCACGTGGAGGAGCCTACAAATGACCTTGCAAATTATCAAATCAATTGATGGAAAAGCAGAATATGTCTTATTGCCCTTCAGTATCTATAACTCTTTACGTGAGGAGATCGAAGAAGCTTTAAAGAAAAAATATAGCAGTGGAGATTATGTACCCTTTGAATTAACTGATTATGTAGATAACCCTATCGCTCTTGCTCGCATTAATGCTGGCATTACCCAAGAAGAATTAGCAAAGCGCATGAAAGTGACTCAAGCTTACATCAGCAAACTTGAAGCACAAAGCAAGGTCACAGCTAAAGTTTTAAAGAAAGTAAAAGCAGCAATTGAGAGTAAATAAAAAATTACCTATCAAAGGCGCTGCTCAGAAATCTCTAATTTATCTAATAAAATCACACTGTGAGACCATCTCAATTGTGCAACAACCTGTTGCACTTTTCAGTTGTTTCCAAAATGGAAACAACTCATTATAATGAATCAATTATCATTGAAAAGTTACCCCATAGGGGAAAATATGTTTGATATTAAAAACGAAGTGTTAGCAGCGGAAAAAAGAATACGCCCCCATGTAAAAGAGACGCCGCTTGACTATTCGGTTGCATTAAGCCGCATCACAAAAACCAATGTTTTCCTAAAGTGTGAAAATCTTCAATATACAGGCGCATTCAAAGTGCGAGGCGCAATGAGTAAAATATTGAGCTTGTCGCCATCAGAGAGAGAGCAAGGCGTAGTGACCGCCTCATCCGGCAATCATGGTGCCGCCGTTGCTTTTGGCTTGAGTAAATTCAATATCCAAGGAAAAATTTTTGTGCCAGAAAATGCTTCTTCTACTAAAGTAGATAATATACGAAATTATAAGGTACCTTTAGAATTTTATGGTAATGATTGCATGCAGACAGAAATACATGCCTTAGAATATGCAAAGCAACACAATATGATTTATGTCTCGCCTTATAGCGATCCACAAGTCATTGGCGGACAAGGTACCGTCGGCTTAGAACTGGCTAATCAACTTGATCAAGTAGACGCAGTACTGGTTCCCGTTGGTGGCGGAGGACTCATTGCGGGTATTGCCGGATATTTAAAATCAGTGTCACCTCAAACAAAAATCATTGGCTGTTCGCCAGAAAATTCACCAGCAATGGCAGAATCAGTGAAATTAGGACATATTGCTGATATCAAAACGCTACCAACTCTTTCTGATGGAACAGGAGGAGGATTAGAACCAGGCGCTATTACGTTTGAAATTTGCCAAAAGTTGGTAGATGATTATATTCTCGTTTCCGAAGAGGAAATTAAAGATGCCATTATCAGCTTAATCAAAACGCAACATCTTTTAGTCGAAGGCGCATCAGGCGTTCCGCTCGCTGCATTGATTAAAACAGCACAACAATTCCAAGGAAAAAATGTAGTCGTCGTTTTAAGCGGCGCGAATATTAGCTTGGAAACATTAAAATCGATTTTGTTATAAGATAAAGTAATCAATCATTACTAAACGTACACATACCAACAGCAGCGTTTGTTTGCATGACATTGTAAATTTGAGATATCTTGTTCTCTCGGATTAAATGTGAAATAGCCGGCGTTTTGCGCATCAATTCAAAAATGGCGCGTCTACCGCCCTGTTCTGTCTTAACTAAACGCTGGCAAATCACAGCCTCTAGCGAATCTGATAGCATCGCGCGCACCCATTCCTTTTCACCCGCAGGAAAGACATCAATGATACGATTAATTGTTCTAGGCGCAGAGGCAGTGTGCAAGGTCGTCATCACGACATGTCCAGTCTCTGCAGCAGTCAGTGCCAAACGCATGGTTTCCACATCTCGCATTTCACCAATTAAAATAAGGTCTGGATCCTCTCGCAAAGCTGCGCGCAGCGCGGAAGGATAATCGCTTGCATCACGACCAACCTGACGTTGATGCACCAAACTTTTTTCACTCACATGACAAAACTCAATAGGATCCTCAATTGTCACAATATGCAAGGCACGATGTGCGTTCAGATGTGCTATTAAAGCCGCTAATGTTGTGCTTTTTCCAGAACCTGTTGCGCCTGCAACTACAATTAAACCGTGCGATATATTAACCCACTCTTTTAAACAGCCTGGCAGATGTAAATCTTCAATATTCGGTACGGCACGAGGGATGACACGGAAATTTGCAGATAATCCTAAGCGTTGATAAAAAACATTAGCCCTAAAATGTGCTAGATCTGGAACGGAAATTGCAAAATCAATATCTCGTTTCTCTTCTAACAATAATTGTTGATCCGTCGTTAGCATTTCATAGATAATTTGTTTTGCTGTATCCGGTGTTAGCAGCGCGCAGTTTGGTATAACACATAAATCACCGCTCACTCTCATGAGTGGTACAGCCCCTGCAGATAAGTGCAAGTCAGATGCTTTTTGCTGAACGCTGGTTGCGAGCAATGAAATGAGTGTCATCTGTTTTTTCCTGTTATTTAAATCGCACGCTTAAACTAATTTCATTTCAGATTTATTGATTATCAAAGAAAATCAAATGTACCACTTTATTATTGAAAAATAAAGAATTGTATATTATGATATACTCATCACACTTCACTCCATTGGAAGGTGCGTTCTATGAGCGAGAAGCATGTCATGCGTATCATCATCATTGATGATAATCCAGCAATACATCAAGATTTTATTAAGATTTTAACAGCTAATAAATCCAGCTCGCCCCTCAAAAATAGTATGGAAAGTCTTGAAAATCAATTATTTAATAAGACGAGTCAAGCCGACAAATTACCCAATTTTGCAATTGACACAGCTTCACAAGGCCAAGAAGGTGTTCAGCTTATCGACAAGGCGTTTCACGAGGGGAGCCCCTATTCGCTTGCCTTTGTTGATATTCGGATGCCACCAGGGTGGGACGGTATAGAGACAATAAAGCATATATGGGAAATTGACAAGAACATACAAGTTGTTATCTGCACCGCTTATTCAGACTATACGTGGGAACAAACAGTCGATGAACTTGGCGTCAATGACAACCTGATCATCTTAAAAAAACCATTTGATAATATTGCGGTCAGACAATTAGCCTGTGCGCTAACAAAAAAATGGCAGCTATTACAGGAATCAATATCTTATACCTCATCACTTGAAAGTCGAATTGAAGAGAGAACGGAAGATTTAAAATATCAAGCCACACACGATTCATTAACTGGACTTCCTAATAGAATGTTAATGCTTGATAGACTCCATATGGCGATCGCATCCTCTGATAGAAACAATGCAATGTTCGCTGTTTTATTCTTGGACCTTGATCGATTCAAATTAATTAATGATAGTTTAAGCCACAATGCTGGAGATGAAGTGCTTCGTCATGTTTCTAATCGTTTACAGTCTGCTCTTCGCGAGGAAGATACCTTGGTTCGTTTAGGTGGAGATGAATTTGTTGTTATCATACAAAATATAAAAAATAGCAATGATGCTTCAGAAATTGCTACCAAATTATTAAACACCTTTCATGATTCGCTTTATATTAACGAACGTAAATTATCAATAACAACAAGTATTGGCATTAGCCTTTATCCGCAAGATGGAAAGAACATCGATACCTTATTGCGTAACGCAGACATTGCCATGTACCATGCTAAAGAACGTGGAACCAATCAATATCAATTTTATAAATCAGCGTTTAATGCAAAAAGTCTCGATCGCCTTGAGCAAGAGGAAGCGCTTCGGCAGGCTATTGCCAATCATGAGTTTTTTTTAAGTTATCAACCGCAATTTGACTTTGCAAGCCAGAGACTGGTCTCCGTTGAGGCATTGATCAGATGGAATCATCCTACAAAAGGCGTTGTGCTACCAATAGATTTTATCCCTTTGGCTGAGGAAGCTGGACTGATTGTCCAAATTGGAGAATGGGTTTTACGCGCGGCGTGTAAGCAAAATAAGCAGTGGCAAGAACAAGGACTGCCACACATACGTGTGGCTGTCAACATTACAACAAAACAGATTAGACTTTACAATATCGTTGACATTGTAAAAAACGCATTAAGCGAATCCAGATTAGATCCAGAATATCTTGAAATAGAACTCACTGAGAATACCGTTATCAATAATGCCTGCTCAATTAAAGCGATAAAAGACTTAAAAGAAATTGGCATCCAGATTGCGCTCGATGATTTTGGCAGCGGATACTCTAGTCTAAATTACCTGAGAGAGATACCTGTTGATCGCCTTAAAATAGATCAATCTTTTGTCCAAAATATTGATTCAAATAGAGGCGATGGTGTCATCATTCAGGCCATTATTACGATGGCGCATCACTTAAACCTTGAGGTGCTCGCAGAAGGTGTGGAAACGAAAAAACAATATGATTTCCTTAAAGAGCAGAAATGTGGTGAATTCCAGGGATTTTATTTTAGCAAACCGATTTCATCATCTGAGTGCGAAGCCATGTTGCGCAAATCATCTCCCATCTTAGCATTTGATGAAACTTCAGAGGATATGTAGACGAGGGAATATATGCTTGAAAGTTTTTTTCAGATGACAGCACTACCTGCCAATGAAATGTTGGGCACGTATGATTTTCGTTTAGTCATTTTATCGTATATTGTAGCGTCATTTGCTTCCTTCGTTGCACTCGATATCACAGGGCGCCTAAGAGATGTTGGGAATACAAGGTTCGTTACTACGGTATGGCTGATTGGTGGCGCTATTTCCATGGGAGCGGGTATATGGTCTATGCACTTTATTGGTATGCTGGCTTTTAACATGCCAATGATGACGATGAGTTACGATGAATTCTGGACTGGCTTTTCTTTGCTGGTTGCAATCATGGCTTCTGCATTTGCTTTATTTTTGTTAAAACCAAGAATCATTAATTTTATCCATCTGTTTGTGGGCGGTATTATATTGGGCCTAGCCATTGCAGCGATGCACTACACTGGCATGCAAGCAATGAAGATCAGCATGAATATACACTATATCCCGTGGATATTTTTCCTTTCCATTGTGATTGCTATATTCGCATCAGAGGCTGCACTCTGGCTTGCCTTAAAGAGCAATCAAGTTGTGGCTAACGTAAAATTCCGTCTTAAATTTGTCAGTGCGCTTATTATGGGTGCTGCGATATGCGGCATGCATTATACGGGCATGTACGCTGCCGTCTTTACCCCGCTTGAGACCGCTCAACAAATAACATCTGCCGTCGATCCGGCGTTTTTGGCTGTTGGTGTCGCTGTTGTGATATTTTGTATCTTTATGATAGCAATTCTTATTTCTACGATGATGGAAGCAAGAAATCAGAAGTTGCTCCTTCTCGCGCATCAAGCTGGTATGGCAGAAGTCGCAGCCAGTGTGCTGCACAATGTGGGAAATGTACTAAATAGCGTAAATGTGTCTGCATCCACATTGGCGAGCAAATCCGCCAATTCTAAATTAAACGTGTTATCTGAGTTAAGTAAATTGATAAACGACAACAAGCATGATTTAGTGACTTTTTTCTCTAACGATAATAAAGGTGCTGCGCTGCCGCAATATATTGAAATGCTTGCTGCGCAATGGAAAAATGAACAAAGTGAAATTGCTTTGGAGTCTGAGACTTTATTAAATAACATACAACATATTAAGCATATTATCGATATGCAGCAAAGCTACAGCAAAGTGACTCATCTAGAGCAGATTGTTTCGATTGCTAGCGTGCTCGATGAGGCAATATTAATATCTGGCATTGATAAAACCAATATTGTTGTGATAAAAAAGTATGCTTCCATCAGCGCGGTTTTGGTTGATAAAGTCAAATTGCTTCAAATATTAATTAATTTAATAACTAATGCGAAGAATGCTTTACTTGAATCCACCGCTAGGGAAAAAGTAGTATCATTGCGTATTTCGTTAAACGATGATCATCAATTTAGAATTGACATTACTGATAATGGTGTCGGGATTCGCCATGAGGATATGCGCCGCGTATTTACTTATGGATTCACGACAAGAGATGGTGGCCATGGTTTTGGTTTGCACACCAGTGCGCTGTCAGCCAAAGAAATGGGTGGAACCATCACGGTGAAAAGTGAAGGTGTTGGAAAAGGCGCTACATTCACGCTAGCGCTTCCCTATCAGGTGCCCAGGAAATAGATCCCTCGCAGACAACAATTCACTTCTTTCTCTTTCATCAATAACCTTTTCTGCTGTATCTTGTTGACGATTTAATAATTCTATTAAATACGTTTTTAAATCAATAGAAGCTTTACGTGTTCTAAGGAACTCAGCATGATATTGCCTGATCATTTCTCCAAATTCTTTAGAGGATTCTTGATTTAAGTGAGAAATACGATGCCAATTCGGATGATCCTCATCACCTATATTAATCTCCAACATCGTTTGATGAATTCTAGCATAGCCTCTCATCATTTCTGTTAATATAAAAATCAGATAAGCACCGGAATGAAGGTCATCCATTAAGGTAATTTTTTCCTTAGCATCGCAGCACTGCAGCATGGTTTTACTTGCTATTATTTGATTAGACGATACACGCAACTCTTTTTGCAAGATGCGTTTTATCGGTTCAGCTAGGCTGCCTGAATTACCAGTGGGATCTATATAAAAAACATCACAAGAAAACCTTCTACCAGGATTTCTTCTAATATACAGTGCAGAAAAGTGCGTTTCGTTGGTTTTAATTGATAAAATAAATTCTAACTCTTGATATTTCTTAAAATTTTTCAATTTCTCGGTCAGTCTTACCATAGTTGAATCTTTATCCATCCCCGTATAAAACATATGAGACACCATTTGCTTTTGTACAAAGAAAGCTATTTCATTAGTGGTATAACATGCAGCATGATTCTCGACTATGTTTATCGCTCTTTTTGCCATACAATCTAATTTTTTACTTATCATCACTCTATGTGAAAATAGCAGACCAGGAGATGCGGTAAAACTTCCACCTGGGATTGTAAGCGCAGATTTTGCAACTGTTTCCGCTTTTAGAGGAAAAATATTATCCGTGAATTGAATAATGTAAGGTATTAATTCTTGAGGCAATCCTTCTACCACATTCCCAGACTTTCGGCTTAATAGCAAGAGGCTGCTCGCAGCATCAGCTTGTTCTTCCTCTTCTTCTATTATCTTGCCTTCCTTCTCACCTTCACCTTTAAATAACTCATATTCTTTTACCGGGACAGAATCTTCTTCTATTTCAAAAGAAGAGGGATCACTTAAATCAGAGAGATGCTTTACATAACTTTTATACTTTAAAAGAAAATTTAAAACATCGGTGTGATTATTTTTTTGAGCGATTTTCATGGCTTCATTCAAGTTTTCAGGATAATATTCAGTGTCAGATTTTTCAAATTTTATCCCCTTCTGTATTAAGAATTTAACAACATGCAAATGACCCTTGCTAACAGCTTGAATAAATGCAGACTGATTTTCAGCATTTCGATGACTAATGAATACACCATCAGCCAAACATCTTTTCACTACAGCTAGTTCTCCGCTCCCAGCAGCCCGTATAAACGTGTCCGTTAACTGTATGCGACTTGTCATCAGATCTCTTATTGCTGCGCTTGGATACTCAATTTCAGCTCGTTTTCTTGTCCCGGATCGCTCTCCTTGCCATAAACAAACACCTTTCCCAATAAGATATTCTACTATCTCAAATATATTTTTTGATATCGCTTCTTTAAGATGACTGTGTTCGATAGCGATACCATAATTCACCAGGCATTTAACAATCTGAAGTTGCTGAGCCATTTTTTCTTGTTTATTAGATTGATTAAATACTGATTGAGGAATATTTATTGCTCTGCTTAGAATAGAACCATCGCAAGAATTTAACTGAACACCTGCATCTAAAAGATACTGGACTATTTCTAAGGAACATACCTCTACTGCTGCTTCTAAAGCAGCTCGTCCAACATTGCTAGTTAAAGGATTACCTCTGATGATTTTATTCTTCTTGTTAAGATCTACACCACGTTGCATCAAGAACTTCACCACGTGAAAATGACCATTTTTAATAGCTTGAATAAAGGCTATTTGACCATCTGAATTTTGATGATTGACACACGCGCCTTGAGCAAGTAATGCATCAAGTTCTGTGAGATTACCTTCCATAGCAGCCGATACAAAACGATTATTAAGTGATCTGCGTTCTTCAATAACTGCTTTTATTTCAAGCTTATCTCTTTCATATTTCTCATCTTTCTTATCAGGAAAGGGGTAATGAATAATTTTGCTTCGTATAGACTTTATATCAACGCCAGCTCCTATCAGAAAATACACCATATCACGTTCATTATGGCTTACAGCTCGTGATAATACTTCGTCCATTTCCCCTACTTTTAATGGAATACCAATAGAAATCAAGAATTCTATTATTTGAATTTGTCGAGCATTAATTGCTTCTTTTAAAATGACCTCGCCTGCATTTTCAATGTCTACATATTGTAATAAAAATTGCAAAACAGCTATATGCCCTGCTTTCACGGCCTCTTTACAAGCTTTTACGGAAATTTTTTCACAATGACTTTCATGAGTATCGCATGATTCGGCATCATACCCATCATATAATGGATATACAACTTGTTCTATATCCATTTTTCTTTTCAACAAATCCTGCAAGACAGCTATACAACCTGTAGAAGCTGCTGCTATAAAAGCATCTTTCATTAAACGATTTACGTTTTCTTCTGATGCTGTATCTAATAAACACTTTACATATTCAACTCTGTCTTTCTTTATTAACGCCTTAAAATATTCCTTATTATCATAAACATTGTATTTTACACCATATTTGTACAGTAATTGAAACATCTCAAAATGATCATTCTCTATTGCCGTTTCTATGCAATTTAATCTATCATGCGGAATCTTAAGTCCTAGTAAATATTCTGCTACTGCTATGTGACGGTATTGTACGGCTAACCGTAAAAGATTCAATCGTTTATCATATGGATCCTCTTCTAGAAAAGCATATTTTTCGCATAACATTTTTACTGCTGCAAGTTGTCCACAGATAACTGCTTCATACAACGCGCATCTACCTTCTACATCAGTACTTGTTGGATCTACGCCCATTTCTAATAGGACTGATAATAAAGAAAGATCGCCAGTTTTGGCGGCTTCAATTAACTGATTACATGGTTTGGTATACTCATCTATTATATTTTTTATTGCTTGTGAATAGGTTTCTCTACCACGAAATAGGGCATTTATCTCAGCACCATTTTTTAATAAGTATATCACAGCATCTGCTTGATCAGATTTTGCGGCCAACTCTAGTGGTTTGTTTCTTATCGATTCACCGTCAGAATAGCCTGTTATTCTGAATCCTTTTTCTCTAAGAAATGCCATGATATGTACATGACCCATGGCAGATGCTCTACTCATGGGTGCTGCTTCAGCAGCATACGATGACAGAGATGGAATAAAATCCCCCTTTTCAAAGCAAGTTTGCAGTAAAGCTAAATCACCATTTTCTATGGCTTCTAAAAATTTTTCATTCAATAATCTGCGCCTGTCAAAAATCTCCTTGAAAATCTCCTTTATTACGCTATCGTTACATGCTTTAGTTACGTCACATGCATCAATATTCATTCCTCTATCCACAAGGTATTGTACCATTTCCTGATTTTTAGCCTCGATTGCAGCACAAAGAAGATCGCCTGCGTACTGCAGCTTACCCTTTTTGTGAAAATATTCTACAACGTTCATATGATTGTGTTTGACTGCTGCTGTGAGAATTCTATCATGATGGATATAAGACAATTTATCAGAAAATTTATTCATCAGAAAATCTAGTATTTCTAAGCTACCTTGCTCAGCAGCTGCTATCATAAAAACATCATTAGCATGATACTGGTCTTCTAAAAATGTGAGAACCGCCAAATGCGTTTTCTCAACAGCAGCTAAGGCTGCTTGTGTAATCGTGTATGCTGATAAATTGATATCCATTTGCATCAAAAACGTTAACATCTCTGTATTGCCATTAGCAGCGAAGGCAATAAATAATGTCTCTATCACCGTTTTTTCATCAAATTCTCGCCTATCATTTTGTGTGTGCGCAGGGTATTTCCCATGAGATTTGCTTTTCTTTCTAATATCAAACCCTAACTCTATCAAATACTTAACTATGTCTACACAATTATTCTCAGCGGCAATGATGATTGCATCATCCATCAATTCTTCTTCAACCGCGGCATGGGATAGTAAGTATCTAATGATATTCACATGACCATTTTTCGACGCTTCCATGAAAGCATCTTTTTTTACCTTGCTTTTTTGATTAAGTGAAATACCTACCACTGAAAGTGCGTCTAATGCATCTAAATCACCTCTGCTGGCTGCATCAAGAAAACGATTATTTAACGCTACTCTCTCGTTAATTATTCTCATGACTTCTTGTTCTTTTAACGAAAGCGCAGGATTTTCCTCATACAAACAATCAATATCTATGCCATGCGCTATAAAACATGACACTACTGCTGCATTTCCATGAGAAACTGCTCGCTTTAATCCTTTCTCTGCTATTTCAGCAGGTATTTTCCCCGTACGAAACAAGAAATCTATGACTTCAACTTTGCCATCCTCGACAATTTTCATAAAAACTGTTTCTGTTTTTGGATTTTTATAATTGATGATGATACCAAGTTGAAATTGCTTTTCAAGAAATTCAATATCTCCTTGCATGACAGCTTCTAATGATTTTTCATCCTGCGCCCTACGTGCCGCTATTTTTTCCTGAATAGCATTATTAGATTGCTCGATAATATACTCAGGGATGGCATCAATGGGCGCTCCACGCTCGATAAGAAAATTCACTACTTTCTTTTTTTTCTTTTCAATTGCGTAGCGTAAAGTGCCTGATAGTGCACCTTCTCTTATTTGACTGCCAAATTCCTTAACTAAATATTCGAAAATACTGTATTCTTCACTTCTCAGAGCAGTTATCACATCAGCATCTTTAATATTGGCACCTTGTTTGACCAGATAACGCACTATTTCTAACTGACCAGAGATGATCGCAAAATGTAGCATGGAATGACTCGGTCGCCGGCAAGTTTTTTGCGCTGTCATCCAATTGACATCAGCGCCACATTTCTCAACAAAAAATTTAACTTTTTCAAAATTACCACCCATTAAAGAAATACAAAAATGGGCCTTTAGATTGCTTAGCATTTTTTGTTTCTTGGTAGAAGATACCGCAGTATCGAGTTGATCTGCTTCGCTTACGGTATCCAGTAGCGCATCAATAGCAGTACTTCCTACTGACTTGGCCAATGCCCTGATAGATTTTCCCTTATGCCTGCCGCTGCGAACATGATCATTCATGTCAGCACCATTCTCTACTAAAAGCTCAGCTAGCGCCTTGTTATCATGAATGACAGCGCTAATTAAAAATCTTCTGAGCGTCTCTCTCGAGATCTTCTCTTTAATATCAGTTTCAAAATATAATCTCACTTTTACAATATTTTCTGATAGCACAGCTTCAAACAATTGATGTCGAAATTTAGCTGGATCATAATGTACAAATTTACTAGCGTTCACACCTTTTTTCAGTAAATACGCAACTATTGGATCATCGCCATTCTTAATTGCTATTTCTAACAACTGCTCTCCAAAATCAACTTGTGATTTTAAATCGATACCAGAACCCTCTAACAACTCTCTCAGGCGATCAAATTCGCCGCTTAAAGCGGCTTCTTGTATTTTTTCCATGTGACAACTACCTTATTCTTATTGGGTATACACTCCCCGCACTTGAAATCACGGGTTTTATCGAGCCATCTTACGGTGAACTTTAAACGTTCTTCAATCGAAAAAGCTTGAAATAGAATAACTATTCCTTCACTTGATTTGATCAATTTTCATTTTCTACTCCAGTCGCAGCATTCTTTGTAAGCCGGATTCTTATTTGTAAGTGGCGCCAATATCAGCTTAGACACATTAAAGTCGATTTTGCTCTGACATAAAATAATCAATTAATTTTTTTGCTATGGTTATTCTAGACGAAGGATATCCAGGAATAGAGTCATATCTGTACCAGTTAGCCGATTCTATTTCACGAGGATCAATCACAATTTCGCCAGAATCATATTCGGCAATGAACGCAATCATTAAAGAATCTGGAAATGGCCACGGCTGCGATCCAAAATAACGCAAATTTTTTATTTTGATACCAACTTCCTCTTGTATCTCACGATGCACTGCATCCTCAACATTCTCACCAGATTCAACAAATCCCGCGATTAAACCATAGACACCGGGCGAAAAATGAGGACTTCTCGCCATTAATAAATGATCATCTTTTTTAATCAAAACAATAACAGAGGGTGAGATACGCGGGTAATGCAATAATTGACATTGAGGGCATTTTCTCTCGAATATTTCTTCATTTAGTTCAGTGACGGCACCACAGCGACCGCAGTATTTATTATTTTTATCCCAATTAATAATGGAGTAAGCACGCGCAGCAGGTTTTTGATAATCAACGCCTAATATATCGAAGGCTTTCCGCAAAGGAACAAAACTTGCATCGGACGGAATAGTAATATTTTCATCTACCTCTGCACAATAGCAATCTACACTTTCCAGTTGTCTTAGTGGGTACTGTCGAATAAAATGAGCGCTCAGGTTAAGAGCAGCCAATCCATCAGGCAATGTCATCGCAATTTCATTTTTTGCAAGCAGCAGACGGTCATTTGCGAAAATGAACCAACGCGCTTGTCTTGAAAATAAGTCAGTCTTTCTATCCATAGTATACTCTCATTGCATAGGCATTATTAATTTTATTCTGCTCCAGTCAAAAAATCATAATCCTCATCACCTTGACCCACTTCCAACATTTTTACTATTTTTTCCTTTGCTCGAACTGATCAATCTGGGACATACCGTTCCTTTAAACCTACCTAAACCTACCTAAGCAGATTTAGCGTTAAATTCCTGCTTCATCGCACCATAACTAATAGCAGCTTATGCTGCTATCCCGTTAGCGGGTGCTCCACAGGCATGTGCATCACTCTGTTTGAGCAGAGTAGCACTGACGGTAGAACTTACCGCCATGTTTTTCAAATTAATAGCTGCATTGATATCACGATCATGGGTTGTTGCACAATCAGGACAGATCCATGTGCGCACGGAAAGGGGTAAGCTTTCTCGTTTATGAGTACAATGCGAGCAAATTTTACTACTGGCAAACCACTTATCTGCCACAATGACTGCTTTACCTTCTGCTGCTGCCTTGTATTCCAGTTGCCTGCGAAATTCAAACCAACCCATATCTGCTATTGAACGAGATAACTTTCGATTCTTCATCATGTTTTTAACATGTAATGTCTCTATCCCCATGATATCAAAATCATTCACCAGTCTCGTTGTCAGCTTATGTTGTGCATCTCGACGAATATTGGAAATACGATAATGTAAAGTAGATAGCTTTTGCTTTGCCTTGTGACGATTATTTGAACCTTTTTGTTTACGGCTTAGGCTTTTTGATAATCGCCTTATTCGGCTCAACAGCCTTTTATGTGGCTTAGGTCCTTCTATTATTTCTCCTGTTGATAATGTTGCAAAGCTTAATATGCCTAAATCAACCCCAACTGCCACTTGGTTTTCGTTTGCAGAACGTGGGTTCTCATCCAGCATCTCAACACTAATGCTCACAAACCATTTTTTAGCCACCCTTGAGATCGTCGCTGATACTATCTTACCAATAAAACGCAACGACTCATGCATACGCACCCAGCCTAATAGCGGTATACGTATGCGTGAATCTTTAACAGTAAATTGGTCATTTGTAATGGTAAAACTATCATTCACCCATTTCTTTTTAAAGCGGGGATAACTTGCTTTCTTCTTGAAGAAATTCTTAAATGCCTGTCCTAACTGGATAATCGCCATCTGCGGTGCATTCTTAGTGACTGCTAGCATCCAGGGGAATTGCTCTCGCTTGATACTATTTAACTTCCGGCGTAAAGCAGCTTCTGTTGGTTTACCACCTGCCTGATATTCTTTTTGCCACTCATCTAGTCCCCAATTATAGGCCTTCCGCGCAACACCACAGGCCTTCGCAAAGTACGTCGCCTGCTTATTGTTGCACTGTAATTCTATCTTATGTGCTCGTATTTTCATCAGCAACTCGCTTCATCTCTTCTATCAGCTTCTTCGTCTTCTTCGATCGGCTACCGTATAGCCTCGCTGAAAAAACAGTAATGATTTCTAACACATCTTTTGCTAGCTCTTCTTCAAACTTCCCTTCTTCACCCTTATTCAAAATAACAACTTCTACTTCCTTCGCTTCACATATCGCAAAAATTAACTCCGCTCCAAATCGCAATAAACGATCTTTGTGTGTGATAACAAGACGATCAATCTTACCCGCTAGTATTTCCTCCAGCAATCGTTTTAGGCCTTTCTTACTATAATTCATTCCTGAACCCAGATCAGACATCACCTCAAACGTCCAGCCCTGTGACGCACAATATAATTCCAGCAACTCTCTCTGACGCGCTAAATCTTTTTTCTGATCCCTGCTGCTCACCCGTGCATAGGCAATCGTTTTGCCGCTGCTAAAAGATTTTCGAAAAGAGCATGATTTTATTTTCGATATGTCGTAACGCCGGTGACTACCCTCATTCCGTTCCTCAGGTTCAATATTCCCAGTCAACTCCCGGCGTCTCAGTGTGCTAACCGAGACTCCCAGTAATTTTGCCGCTTCGCTAATCGATACTAATCTATTCATGGTGAGTAGATTTACATATATTTAGATATATTTCAAGTAACAGATACGAACCCTCTCAGGGCTCCCTCATTAAAATTTAGCCATTAGTACGCTATCCAAGAATTAGCCAACGAAAATAATAACATCAACAGTGCGAAAAGCTTACTGTGATCCTCCCACGCTTCAGAGGTAAGCTCTATCGTAGAAAAACACGCTGTAAATACATCCATGTACGCTCGAGTTTTTCATCCCTGAAAAACACGGTTTTTCTACGATAGAGCTTACCTCTGAAGCTTACAGCAGTGGCTGGTCATTTGCGCTTAAAAGCAGCATTCTGATGAAATCCTTTGCAAATAGTTACTGCTTGGTTTTAGGTTGAGCGGGACACTGCGGTGAGCTTCATAGATAAACGTTATTGTTGAAAAACCGTGTTTTTCAGGGATGAAAAACTCGAGCGTACATGGATGTATTTACAGCGTGTTTTTCAACAATAACGTTTATCTATGAAGCGTGGGGCACCACGGTGATTGTTGTGACTTTTAATCAAATTTGCTTATTCTGTAGTGAGGGAGCCCTTCACACCCTCTACTGGGCAGTTGCAAGCGTTAAGAAATTAGATTAGGCTATAGTAATTTATATAAATGAATCAGTATTTCTTACCGCTAAGGGTATAACATAAGAATAGTGCACCTAGAACAAATTTAGAGAAACCAATAAAATATTATTCAACAATGACGACATCCTTTGAGAGAGGCGGTATGAAAAAAATTGCAATGACAGCTATAATTTTACTATTTTCAGCATCTAATACGTTTGCAGCCAATATAGAAAGACTATTTTATTTAACTCCAGATACACCTGAATCCTCTTTCAGCGCAGAACAACTACAGAAAATTAAAAACCATGCTAAATCTATTGATATTATTGCTCCTCAAATTTATCGACTTGATGAAAATGGAGTGATATGGGGAAATATTGACGCAAGACTGCTTGCCGTTGCAAAAGAAAATAATCTCAATATTATGCCGTTAGTTATTAACCTTGGCTTTAATCAAGCACAATTTCACAATTTTTTACATAACCCTCTAGCCCAAGAAAGAGCGATTTTAAAAATGCTTTCCTTATGCGAACAGTACCACTTTTATGGATTGCAGTTCGACTTTGAAAATATCAATATTAATGATAAAAGTGAATTTACTCGCTTTTGCCAATTAACCGCCAATCAATTACATCAGGGTGGCTTTACAATGAGTATTGCCGTTGTTCCCCGCATATCAGATGTTTTTTATAGTACCTATGATCGTTGGCTCTTTGAAAATTGGTCAGGGGCATACGATTACCAAGCACTAGGACAAAGTAGCGATTTTATTAGTGTCATGAGTTATGATCAACACACCAGCTTAACAACGCCTGGCCCAATAGCGACTATTGATTGGGTAGAAAAAACTATTCAAAGTTTGTTGAGAGTTGTTCCTGCAAAAAAGATTTCTCTTGGCATTCCGAGTTATTCTGGTTACTGGTCAACTGGAAAGCTTGACCCAGGGAATATTCCAGAGATGAATACCTACCGCTCAAAAGAAACCCAGATTGGCTATTCCAGAGCATTAAACTTGTTAGCAAAATTCAATCAGTCCTTGATATGGCAAGATCAATGGAAGTCTTCTTACATTATGTATAATAATGATGAAAAAAATGAATATCTTTTTGTCGAAGACGCTAAATCATTTCAAGCAAAATTAGAATTAGTAGAGCGCTATCAGTTACGCGGCATATCAGTTTGGAGATTAGGGCTAGAAGACCCAGCAATATGGGAAAATCAGACTTTAATTTAGATGATTCATACCAAAAAACCGTATCCGCTAATTCACCAGCCTACTGAGGTGGTGTACTAAAAATGGAAGGCTTACCTTATGGTATTAACATGAAAATAATGCATCTAGCGCAATCAAAGAAGTATTAAAAACAATCGATATTATACCTGCTATCGAGAAAGGATTTATTGCCTATTCAAGTGGTCGCGCTGTTGTACCACCTGTGGGCGAATTACTTTTTAAAAATCCCCCCGGGGATACTCACATTAAATATGGCTATATCATTGGAGATGAATATTATGTCATAAAAGTAGCATCAGGATTTTACGATAACCCAACATTAAATTTACCTTCAAGTAATGGTTTGATGCTGCTTTTTAGCCAAAAAACCGGAGCTGTTTTAGGCATTTTGCTCGATGAAGGCCACCTCACTGATTTAAGAACGGCAGCAGCAGGTGCCATTGCTGCCAAATATCTTGCACCATCTAACATAACAAACATTGGCATTATTGGAACGGGCATACAAGCAAGACTGCAACTTATTTTTCTAGCAAAAATCACTGATTGTAGAAATGTTATTGTTTGGGGGAGAAATTTAGAAAAACTAACAAGCTATCAAACTGAAATGAAGCAAGAAGGATTTTCTATTCAAATCACACAAGAAATAGAAGCTATCGCATCAGACTGTAACTTGATCGTAACAACCACGCCATCCACATTTCCTTTATTGCAAGCAGCCCAAATTAAGAAAGGAACGCATATCACAGCAGTGGGTGCAGATAGTCCTCACAAACAAGAACTCGATTCACGTTGTTTTGAAAAAGCTGACATTATCGTCGTAGACAGTATAGAGCAATGCATTGAACGTGGTGATACTGCTTATGCGATAAAAGAAGGTGTTATTACTCAGGAAAAATTAGTTGAACTGGGAAACATGATATCCGGCAACAGCCCAAGACGCACTTCAAACGAGCAGATCACAATCGCTGACCTGACCGGACTCGCTGTTCAGGATATTGAAATTGCTAAGGCTGTTTTTGAAGCGAGCGTTTTGTTTAAGTAAAAAACTAAATCATTCTTTCCCCACAATACCCGCCACCCCACCACCAGCGCGCTCGGCGCCAAAAAGATCCGTTGCTTCTCCTTTTGCGAGGAGCTCCTGTTTCAGCCCAGCCAATGCACGCGTCAGCTTATCTGCCGTCAACGCCACTTTCTTTTTGGTCACTCCTTCAGTAGTCAATATGTCCCTGTCATAGGCATCCAGTGAGAACCATGTGTCAGCAAACAAGGTTACCAGTTCACTATAAACTCCGCTAAAAAATCTTCTTTGAGAAATAAATCTTCAAGAAGGTTTGAATCTTGTCATGATCTATTTCTTTACCTACTGACGCATCCAAAAAATATTCTAATTGCCACTTTTGAGTTTTTTGAGCCTGACGGTTCAGCGCTTCATCCCATGGTGGATAAACACGTATAGCTCGTTTTCCACCTTTTCCATTTATAGACAATACATCTTGTTCACGTAGGACAGATTTTGGAAATATAAATTGCCCGAAACAATCATCTTTTCGAACACTAATAATAAAAAAATCAAATGGGTCAGAAATATCGTAGGGTTGAATAGGACTATTTCCAATTCGCTTCCACAGAGTGACAAATTGTCCGATTTTGGTAGGCGTAATTTTAGAAACACCGAACCTAACAGAAAAACCATTGAGCTTAAATGTGCAAGCTCCATACTCCGCACTTTCTTTTTCCATTATTGGTTGAGAACATTTCATTTTACATGGATTATAGATACGATTTTTTGCGTCAAGAAAATCTTGATGGATAGCATCAGTCGAAATGAATGGGTCTTGATGCTTGTTACTCATTTTATCCCCACATATACCACTCGCCACTGAATGCGCGAAAGTTAATGGCACTTTAATATCATAAAGTAAGAAATTTCAGCTAAAAGTTATAGCACAGCGACGCTCCCTCACGGTCGCGGCTCAGTTACACCGAGTGCTTCCCAAAGCATCTCCGATTTATTCAACAAAGCCCTTTATACTGCAAAAATATTTTTTCCTTGTCAATAATTTTTTTCTAAATTTTTTATTTTTACTGTTTGCGGTGGGTTTATGTACCATTTGTTCTTGCTGTTAAAATAGCAATGCTGCTTCGCAGCACCCAACCTTTAAATCAACCTGAGGAGGACAACCTTCTTATAGAAATATTTAATCCTTTAGATTGAGCTTTTACCTCAACAACGCCTTGCAGGTTTCTAATTGCTTCCATATCATCATCTGTTAGATATACAGAAAAACTATTATTTACGATTTTTTCTTTTGAAATAACTTTTATTTTTTTGGCATTCAGCAACACTAAAGTATGATGATGCCCCCATATAGCATGAAACAGATCCCCGCTGATTTTAACATGATTTCCATTCTCTAATTTTTTCCAATCCTCATCATTTTGCACAGCAAGCTGAATAATCTTTATATTATTTTCAGGCTCGTCATTACCCACTTGGTTTTTGGAGACCAATCTTACATCTACTGGTTTATCCAATACCAAATAAGCGCCAGTCTCTTCTGCATCACCATCCTTAATACTCTGATAATTAGGCTGACCAGGAAATGTTAAAATTATTATCGTACCTGACAAAGTAGAGACTGCCGGCTCAAAATAAACAGTTTGATTCTTTGCCATAGAAAACGGCGATATGAAAAACAAAAGCAAAGTAAGCAATCTAATAAACCACATCTATTTTTTCCTTATCAATCTGCTCTTGTGAGACATATTTTTGGTGAGATTTTTTATTATCTTCTTTAACCACCAGTTTATCCAGACTATCATTGATAGAACTCCCCGCCCTAGCTCGGAGATACTCATTACCTTGTTGCGAAAGACAAACAACCAAATCCAATTCTCCATCTTTTGTCAATTTTATGCATTCTTCCTTAGAAGCCCAACCTTTAGTTTTTATGTTGTAATCATAAATTCCATTTTTATCTTTATGAACCTGGATAACTGGAAAAACTTCAGTAATAGAACCCTCTTGAGAGCCTTCCATTGCTTCAATAGCTCGCTAAAGTTTATCAAATTCTTCAGGCGTAAAATCTTTAACTTTTTTATCATCAACAACACCGGTTTTATCACGAAGAAATTTCGTATAAATTTTAACATTATTTCCATCTTTAGCTGGAGCAAATTTTGCAACCAAATAATCAATTGCTTTATCTCCATAAGTGGTTTGCAAACAATCTATCAATGCTGCATGGCCATTTCCATAATCTGGGAATATAGCAAAATTTTGAGTTTTGCTTACTTTAGCATGCCCTATTAGATTATGTCGTGCGCTCACTGATGCAGGGAAGAGATTTCCAGGATTATGATTCCTCCACGTCCAAGTTCCTCCAGAAAATCTGAAATATCTCCCTTCATCGTCGGTATAAACAATCGTGTGATGTAATGCTAACTCAGCTTTTACATAACGTGACATCAATTATCTCCTAGTATTAGCAAATAAAGTGATTAATTCCAGAACGGCAAGTTGATCTACATGATAAATCATAAGGAATTAAATGTAAATTCAGTTTATGCAGAATTGACCGTTATTTTATGTGAAACACAGCGCTCTTTATGTTAATCACATTAAACTACGACACGGCCAGGTTACTTACATTAATCGCATAATCGAGCAGCGGGATCAGGGCTTGCAAATTGCCCTTTTCATTAGACTGTATAAACGAAATATGCAATTATGCAAGCCTGACCCCTTCCTCTTCCCTGAAGTGGTGCACTAAAAATGGAAGGCTTACCTTTGAATTAAATGCAATGATACAAACGCACGTATTCGCAAAACAGTCCAAAGCAGTTGAGGAGGAAATAGGGATATCGCACAGAATTGTATAATCCATTTTTTAGAAATTCTTTTAGAAAAAAATTATATGAGTAAAGCATTATCCCTATCAACATTCCCAGACGGGTCAATAATATCTTGCAACAGATTCACTATACATTGTGCAAATGCTTCACTTGCCTCTTTTGGAAGAACTTTCGGATAACCAGAAACGTTCATAATTTTAATGCCACGTTCTATTATTTTTATTGCATCTTGCCTGCTACCAACAACACTGCCGCCTTCGCCAGCACTAAGATCAACGATCACAGATGCTGCCGGCAAAACAGCAAAGCTTTTTTCATCAATTAACATGGGAGATTTTTCTCCGACATTTCTCGCGGCAGTGATAATGATCGTTTGATCCGCAAGGCGGGAGCGAATAAAATCTTGTTGATTTTCCGTTGGCAAAACATGGTAAATAATCCCAGCATTGTCAGCCTGATTTCGATAATGCTCTTTACGACCAAATAATTGGACAGGTAATTGCAATTTTCTTGCAGTGATTGCCGCACTGAAACCAGCAGGGCCTGTGCCTATGACCGTTACCTTTTTAGGGAATGATCCTTGATAATGTTTCAGCGCATCATGAAGTGCAAGCTCACCCGCAAAACGACTCATGGCTGCCTGCGCATTTCTTGGATCATCACCAGTGAGATGCAATAACTCTAACGCAATCAGAATAACACCTTGCGCTTTCCAGCGAGTGATATGACTCGTATCATGATCAAGAGGGTCTAAAAAACCCATCATAATCGTATTATATGAGAATAATTTATTTTCCAGAACTTCTCGCTCTGGCGAAGGACATTTAACACGTAAAATAAGGCTATTTGATGGCAACTTAGAATCTAATGTAAAAATCTTTGCACCAGCTTTAATATACTCTTTATCAGCCCATCCTGCCAGATTACCCGCCCCGCTTTCAATCATGATAGGAATCTGTTTTTTCAGTAACAATGAAACCGCATGAGGCGTTAATGCCACACGCCCTTCGCCACTTCGAGATTCTTTCAATACAATTATCTGATCAATTTTCACTTTTTACCTCAGCAGATTATTTTTTTAAATTTATTCCTGTTTTAAGAAAATTTTCAACGTGTTTCATTTTTTCTTCATTAATTTTAAATCGATTTTTTCGTGCTTCATATAAGGCGACATCAGGAAAATGGTAATAAATCTCGAGTCGCTTCATGGCTTCTTTACCAGAGATTGATTTCTTTTCTATTCCGCTAATCGTTGCCGGAGAGACATCGAATATCTCTCCAAATTCTCGAATTGTAAGAGATAAATTTTTTCGGAAATTTACTATGTCTTCATGCGTAATTGTCAACGCAGGCGCAGGAGAAAAAATGAATGAAGACGGTCCTTTTTGGCCTAACGTTGCCACCAACACAAGAAGATCTTTTTCAGTTTCCTCAATTCCTACCATTTTGCAGTATTCTTTATAGGCCGGATTCTTATTTGAAGGTATTCTGTCTACAAATGAAGGAAACAACGATGTAGACACGAATCTTTTTTTAGTTAGCGGCAAATCTGGGCCAAGCGCAATTGATCGAGCTTTATATAGATACAAATCATTATATGTGAAAATATATTGCAAATTATCGCGGATTAATTGTCCGACATACTCTCGTGTTTTTCTTTTTCTTAGATACACATCCACAGCTGTTATTTTTTTTCGACTATTCTCCATTTTCAAATTCACCTATTCGCTTTTGAAGTAGTCTTATTAATGCCTCTTTTCGTTTTTGACTGAGAATAGCATTTTGTACCAAATTTATAATGTTTGACGTTTGAGTGATCACTTTAATGATGAATTTCTTCACGCAATCATCATAACCTAATCTTCGAAATTCTTTTATATAATCGGCAGGCTTAGGATGTTTACTATTCCCTGCCCAAATTGATCCACTCGGATTTACATCAGAAACAAGAAAAAAATCTTCTTCTATTCCCAAGCAGGAGGGATTATCATACATGGGCGCTAACTTTTTCATTGATGATGTTACAATGATACCTAAATTTCTTCCGTGTCGATCATTATTGCCAATCAGTGAATCAAATAGACAAATTTCAATAAATTTAGCTACATCAGCAAGCCTCCCTGTTTGTTCTAAAATAGCCTTTATTATTTCTTCACAATTATGCTTTTCTTCGCCTTCTGGAAGATAATTGTAAATATGAACTAATGTGCCAGTATAATCTTGCATAAAGTTTCGTGTAGCAAACGCTAATCGTCCATTGAAGTCAATTAAGTGATAAGGCGGTGTTTCTATCTTTAATGCGGTCGCTATTTGATTAGATAAGTACTCTATTAGAGGCAATTCAGGATACCGCGGCTCTTCTACTTTTAAGATATATTCGATTGAACCAAGCCGAGCAGAGTATTTTAGGTATACACCGTGATAAAAGGTATTTCTTTGCTTTTTTATTTCTGGATGTTGCCTGCTGCTTGTAGTAGATGATTTCTTCGGGTCTAAATCCTTAAACTCAATATCCTCTACTTTGCCAAAACATTCGTCGAAGCAATGCCTGTGGAGACCGTAAGCGATCTCCTCTCGAGCTAACGCATTTTTACATCTCAAACATATCTTCATGTACTAAGTATAGCACATAAAAAATATGTTACAACTTTATAACAATATATTTATGTTATTAATTTATAACATATAATAACGAGAGCGATGCGTTTATTTGTTTTTACTATAAAAAACAATAAGTTAAAAAATTTTCTATACCAAAAAACCCTCTTCTCTGCTTATGAAAAATTGAACAACAATTTGACAGATATAACAAAGGGACGCGCAGCTCCATGGATCAAGTCATCAATCTGGTTGGTTACATCATGACTTAATCCCAATATAAATATCCAAGCTTGCATTAGAAGGGTCATTAGCGCGTTGATCATAAACTTCAAAATCTGCTATATAAGCTCTTTCACCGTCGAGATCATTCGCCGACATCCCCCAAATTTGCTGCCAAGCATGGATGACCACTTCTGGCATTTTTCCTGCGGGTGTTGTGAATTTTTGATATTGCGCTGCTGGAATAGTTAATTGCCGCATTCCTACTGAAATATTTTCAAATGAGCTTACTTCCTCACCAATGAAATAAGTGTAATCACCGTGTTCATTGCTATCATACTCAGTATAAACAGACAAAGTCACACCAGGATTTTTACGATTTGTTATTTGAGCAGCAACATTCTGGCTCCAGAAACGACCTGCTAACTCACCAATTTTAGAATTTTCAGGGTTCATTTCATTTTTATTGCTAGTGCGAGCAGTTAAGCCAACTAATTTAATTTCAGATTTATTCACTAATTCTTTTTTCATAAGGCGATCTCCGTACATTTTTATTGCGCCAACTTTAAAATTTTATTAACGAATTCACCTTTGGCATTGGTACATTCTTCACGATCATATAATGATATTACTTAAATTAAATTTCAATATTGGCGGATAACGATCTGGCATCATCGGAGACTGGCGCACACCAATTTTTTCACAACCCATTTTCAGGTAAAAATTTTCTGCATGAGGATCACTCCAAATAATGAACTCATTTCTACCCTGCAATTTTGTCTCTTGGCAGCATGCGTGCCACAGCATGCGACCTACACCTTTACCAATATAATCAGGGTGCAGAAGAAAGAAGGGGTCAGGCTTGCACACTTGCATATTTTGCCTATCAGTATTAAAAATGCAAGTGTGCAAGCCTGACCCCTTCCCCTGTATTCATTCCTAATCCACCTGTTGGTGGTAACCGATGTGCCGCATCGCCCACTAAAAAAACCCTACCATGACGATATTGTTTCGCGACCTGGGCTGCCATTGTCCAAAAGCTTTTATTGACAATCTTAATATCGAGATTAGGCATATCAAGAACACG
>Ga0310811_10001446_pt1 | contig 29870 bp, 26 predicted proteins | sample YCmetagenome_FD_207642 | JGI IMG/M metagenome (GOLD analysis project Ga0310811, IMG submission 207642) | Soil microbial communities from experimental microcosm in Duke University, North Carolina, United States - YC | ecosystem: Engineered > Artificial ecosystem > Soil microcosm > Unclassified ...
CGTATGACTGCATGAGGCGCCACATCTTGTTGTTGACCGCCTTGCGTTGAATGACCGCATCGGTCAGCTCCTCCGCCGTCCAGGGGCGCCGAATGAAGTCCAGGATGTGCGGCGTGATCTCTGCGGCGTGCTTGTCTGCCATCGCGCGCAGGCCCTTGAGATCTGACTCGAGCGCGACAAGCCCCCAGAAGGCACCGTAGGGATCGCTCCAGCCCGGGTGCTTCTCCTCGACGATGCAGCCCAGGTCGCGTTCGAAGACCCGTACCGCATCGCCCACGATCCGCCGAACGGCCGGATCCACCGCGGCGTAACCCCAGTCAGAACTGTAGGCGACCTTGAGGCCCTTGAGATCGCCTTTGAGACACTCCATCCAATCGAACGAGGCGGCCGGCAGGCTATGACGATCACGCGGATCGGGGCCGGCGATCACCGACATCATGAGCGCGCTGTCGGCGACGGTCCGGCTCATCGGCCCGATATGCTCCAGGCTCTCCCAGCTCGACACACCCGGGTAGCGTTCGTCCTTGGTGCCGGGATAGAGCGGCACACGCCCCATCGACGCCTTGAGGCCATAGAGGCCGCAATGGGCCGACGGAATCCTGACCGAGCCGCCGCCGTCGCTGCCGATCGCGAAGGGACACATGCCGGATGCCACCGCCGCGCCGGAGCCCGCGCTCGACCCGCCGGAGGTGCGGTCGAGGTTCCAGGGATTGCGCGTTGTCTCGAAGACCGGATTGTGGCCCACGGCGCTATAGCCGAATTCCGGTACATTGGTCTTGCCGACGATGACGGCACCGGCCGCCGACAGACGTTCGACCACGATGTCGTCTTCGTCGGGCACGAAATCCCGGTAGGCGACCGAACCCGAAACGGTGCGGATCCCCTTGGTACATACCAGGTCCTTGATGCCGATCGGCACGCCCGCCAGCGGGCCGACATCTTTTCCGGCGACGATGTCGCGTTCGATCCGCTTGGCCGTGGCGCGTGCCAGCTCCGGCGTCGGCGTGCAGAAGGCGTGGAGCTTGGGCTCGAGCGCCTCCATCCGCGACAGATGCGCATCGACGACCTCGACGGCCGACAGCTCCCTGCGCCTGATCTTCTGCGCCTGAGTGACGGCATCCATGCGACAGATTTCGTCGACGCCTGCCATGATGTCGCCTCCCTTAAAGCCGTTGAAGCGGTCGATCGAGATCAGCCGGCGAGCAGCTCCTTGATCTTGGCGTCCAGGAACTTCACATCCTCGGGATTGGTGCCGGGACCGCCGGCGAAGTGGCCCCAGATCGACGGGATCGGGATCAGCTTCGCATTTGGCATGTTGGCGACCTCGTTCTCGCTGTCCTCGGGCGGGAAGTAGAGATCGGTCTTGCCAGGCATGACGTAGGCCTTGGGCTTGATGGCGCTCAGCGCCTTCTTGTAGTCGCCCTTGAAGATCTCGTTGTTGCTGATGTCGCCGTGCTGCCACGTCCACAGCATGGTGAGGAGGTTGTTGGCGTCCTTGGGCAGGAAGAAGCCTTCCCAGAAGGCCACCAGGAAATCCTCGAGCGAGGAGTAGCCGAGCACGTTGAGGTCGAGCTCATGGCGATAGAAGGCCTGCGACAGGCCCCAGCCGGCGTAGACCCGACCCACGGCCCGCAAGCCCTTGGCAGGCTTTTCCTTGTACCAGCCGTTGTTCCAGGCAGCGTCTGCCTGCAGCGCGGCCTTCACGCCTTCGAGGAAGACGTAGTTGTGGCGCGAGCATTTGGCCGATCCGCAGAACGGCAGGATGTACTCGATCATGTCGGGATAAAGCGCACCCCAGTGGAAGGTCTGTAGCGCCCCCATCGACCATCCGGTGACCAGCTTGATCTTCTTGATGCCGAATTTCTCGGTCACCAGCCGATGCTGGGCACGCACGTTGTCGTAGGCAGTGACGTTGGGGAAGCGCGGCCCATTGTAGGGCTCGGGCGTGTTGCTCGGCGACGACGACAGGCCGTTGCCGAACATGTTCGGGATGATGATGAAGTATTTGTCGGGGTCAAGCGCCATGCCTTTACCGACCAGCCATTCATTGTCCTGGTGCTGGCCCGAATACCAGGTCGGATAGACCACGACATTGTCCTTGGCGGCATTCAGCTTGCCGAACGTCTTATAGGCGAGCTTGCATCCGCGAATCGTGGCGCCGCTCTGAAATCGCACGTCGCCAAGATCATAGATCTCATAGTCTCCAGGCATGAAGCGCTTCTCCCTTAGTCGACAGATGCCCTACGCGAGCTCGGAACGGTTGCGCGCAACGGCACAAAGCACCCAGTAGACCACGCCGGCGACCACCGCAGCGGAAATCGCCGTCGACCATTGCGGCGCCTGCGTCTCGACGAAGAACGCCACCACCGACCCGCAGGCCCACGCCACGAAGGCGCTGCCGCGCCAATCGGTCGAGATCTCCGACTTCGGCCGCGCGATGTACTGGTCGACCAGGACGATGGCGCCGATCGGCGGCACGAGGATGCCGAGCAGCGACAGCCATTCGATGAAGAAGGCCCACACATTGCCGGCGGCGACGACGATGCCGATGACGCCCAGGATCACCGCGAACAGCCGCATGTGGCTGCCCATGATGCGCGACCAGCCGGTTGCCGAATTGTAGAGACAATGCGAGCACACCGAACCGAGATTGCAGTACAGGAAGATGAAGGCGAGGATGCTGAGCCAGACCGCCTGCTTGCCGTTCATGTAGCCGAACATGTTGTCGACGCCGAACGGATTGGCATCGGCCTTCGCCAGCGCCGCCGTCATGATGCCACCGACCAGCATGGCGATCAGATTGGCGAAGGGAAAGGCGCTGAAGGTCGAGACCAGCGAGCTTTGCGTATCCTTGGCCCAACGGTTGAAATCCGCCGTCACCGTGCCCGCGTCGATGAAAAGCGCGATCACGATCGTGAGGCCGGCGCCCATCGACATGGTCGCGACGCCCTTGTTGCCGGCATAGCCATAGATCGCCGACCAGCTCGTGGTCGAAGCGGCATCGGCCGCCACCCAGATGCCGAGGATGACGAACAGGGGAACCGACACCAGTCCGATCCAGTGCAAGCCCCGCACGCCGATGAAGGTGATGGCGATGTAGAGAAGACCGGCGATGATCGTCATGGCGACGTAGTTCAGATGATACGTGCTGGCGATCAGGTTGCCGGTGATGCCGGTCTGCACGGCGTACCAACCGAGCAGCAAAGTGGCGAGCAAGCCCGACGAAAACACGTAGCCCTTGCGGCCGAACACGACGCTGGCCAGCAAAGCGAAATTGTAGCCGCGCCAGGTGCCCAGCAGGCCGAGCGCGCCGACATAGGCGAACATGATCAGATTGCCGATGATCATGGCGGTGAGCGCATCCTTGAAGCCCATCCCGAGCACAAGGACCGAGCCGGTCATCGCGCCGGTGATGATCATCGGAAAGCCGATCCACACCATCGTCACCGAGAACATGCTGCGCCGCGCCGCTGCCGGCACCGGCTTGTGCTCGTATTCCTCGCCCAGGACGTGGTCGAGTTGCTGCTCGACCTCTTCCAGGTCGCCGACGCCCGTTTGATTCTTTGTTGCCATGTGCGTTCCCCCGATCGCCGGCCGTCGTCCGGCGGTTTGTGCGACACCGGCGGTCTGCCGGCTTGCGCCAAAACAAAAAGCCCCGCGCGACCACTTGGGGTGGCCTTCGCGGGGCGGCATTGCCCTGATGTTGATTGTGAGCTGGCGGCGTTGCCAGCGTGCGCCTGCGCGCAGATGTGACGGCAAAAAGGCTACAATGCGATTTTGCGCACTGTCAACATGCGACCCAGGAACCCAATTTTGCGGACTCGCAATATTGGGTTGCGATGAGCGTTTCCATTGCCGATGCGATTCCCCCGCAACACATTGTTCGCGCCGGCAATCGCGCCAAGAATGAAATGAAAGGGAATCTACCGACCGCTCGTCGCGGCGGAGTTTGGCGTGCCGTAGTGGTCGAAAGTAAGAACTGGAGCGCAGCCCTCCAAAGACAGAGGTCGAGAGTTCGGATCTCGCCGGGCCTTGCGACGAACTCCGGGTGGTGAGGTTGACCTAGCGCGACGGCGGTTCGCTGCAAGTTCACTGCAAGCGTGTCATATCGGCCTCGAGGTGGTCACCGGCGACATACTCGAAAGACCTGGTGGGGGAATGCCCTTTGAGAAAGTCCCCCACCTGCTCGTCATCGACCAGAGAAGATCTTAGCCCTGAGAATGGTTGAACTAGCGCAAGCTGGCGGGCCAAAGCAAACCGCCGAAAATCCTGATGCGCGATTTCCAATGAGGAATCGCCGAACCGCGCCCGCTTATTACGGCGGCAGGAGCCGGGCGTGATTTACCCAGCCCACCCCGAAAGAGGTAATCCATTAGAGGTAATCCGGAGAGGCACAAATCCGCCGTTGGCGATGGGCGCAAAAATGATGCCCATGTGCTGGGGGCTTCTTCTGCCTTGCCCGCTGTGCCCCATCCTTGGGTCTAGGCCACTAGAGACATTGATTTCAACGATCGCTTCGCGGAAAATGTAAGATAAATCCATATACTTCCCCCTCTTTCGGGCTACGTGAGGCGCTCCCCCTCTTTCGGGCTACGTGAGGCGCTGATGACCCCAAAGAACCCTGTTCCGTTGGACGCTGGCGCGTCCGACATAAGTCCGGTGGACAGCAACACAGCCCTGCGTCGGTTATTGATTGTCATACATCCGCGCGAGCTGCTGCGTGGCTTCCTGTGCTACTGGCTCTGCACATTGGACCTTGATTTCGAGGTGGTGAGCGCCGCCGAGGTCACGCAGCTCATTCCATCCGATACGCTGTCGCGCACCTGCGCGGTGGTCATCGGGGAGATCGGTTCTGCATGGGCTGATACTTGGCTACACGATCAAATTGCATTCCTCCGTGCGGCTCGTCCTACAGTGCCGATCGTGGTCATCTGCGAAGAGGACAGCGCAGAAAAATATGTCGGGATGGATCTGGAGGGTTATATTCCGACCTCCAGTACTGTCGAGGTGGCGGCAGCAGCGATCAACCTCGTCACGGTGGGAGGAAGCTACACTCCCTATGCTTGGAATAAGCACCCAGATTCGAAGAGCCTCTTACCCCCATGTCCGGCCATCGAGTTGGGCGCCGCAGCGTCACTGACGCCGCGCGAGGAAGTCGTACTCGATCTGCTCCAGCGTGGCATGCCCAACAAAATCATCGCACATAATTTGCGGATATCGCACAGTACTGTTAAGGCACATGTGCACAACATCATTGCGAAACTCGCCGTGCACAACCGAACTGAGGCTGCGGTGACGGCCCGTCGCATGCAGTCGCCAAATCCGAACATGGACGGCGTGACGCAACCGCCATCGAACTGCGAGCAGCAGGTAAGCGACGTTGCATCAGGGGTCGATCTCGCGCACCGGGTCAACGGTCTAGGGCAGGTTCGTCCACGCGCCACGCGATCTGCCAAAAGGGGCTCACGCTGAAGGAGATGCCACTGACGGCTCTAATGCCGTGTCGTGTCGTACAGTTTCAGTTGTAGCGGCATTCTCTGGCCCGAATACAGATCGGTCTTGCCTTGTTGATTAACGATTATACGTCATGGCCTTGTAAGCGGCACGATTTGCGGGGTCGCGAAACCACTCGATCGTTTCAGACAGACCTCGGCGCAGACCGTCCTTGCCACCATAATTCGGCCGCCAGCCGAGTATCCTCGCTGCCTTGGCGTTGTTGGACCACAGCCGCTCCACCTCGCTCTTTTCCGGGCGAAGACGTTCTTGTTGCTGCGCAATCTCAAGTGGTACGCCGATCACAGCAGCAATTTCGTGAGCCAGGTCAGCAATCCCAATCTCGAACCCGCTGCCAAGATTGATGACTTCACCAATCACACATTCAGCTGGTGCCTGGAGGCCCGCTATTAGGCCACACGCCGTGTCGCGCACATACGAGAAATCGCGTGTTGGGCGAATAGCACCAAGATGTATTGGGCTGGTGCCGCTCAATAGCTGGGTAATGATTGTCGGAATTACTGCACGGGCAGATTGTCGTGGCCCATAGGTATTGAATGGCCGAACGACCGTCACCGGCGTCGCAAACGAAGCGTGAAAGGCAAGCGCTAGCTGGTCGGCGCCGATTTTAGAGGCGGCATACGGCGACTGGGCATGGAGCGCATGCTGCTCGTCGATCGGCACGCATCGCGCAGTGCCATAGACCTCACTGGTCGAGGTATGAACAAAGCGTTCAACTCGATAGTCGCGCGCAGCGGTCAAGAGATTGAGCGTGCCCTTGACGTTGGTATCTAGGTACGCCTCGGGCGCGGAATAAGAGAAGGGGATCGCGATCAGTGCTGCGAGATGCAGCACGCCACTGCAGCCGCTAACGGCGCTACGTACACAATCGTGATCGCGAATGTCACCAGCGAAAACGTCGATTTCAGTGCGAAAGGCCGCGGGAATGCGGTCTAGCCATCCCCAGGAGTTGAATGAATTATACATGACGAAAGCACGCACCTCGACGCTGCGAGCCAGTAGCTCTTCGACAACATGAGACCCGATGAAGCCGTCCGCACCCGTTACCAGAACCTTCATTGCCACAGGTCACCGCTTCAATTGCAACGGCGTAGGTTGGACGCGATCGACGAGCTTCGCGTGGGCGGTCTCTTCCGAGTTGCCGAGCCGCGTGCTCAAATTGCGGCGGATCCAATTCTCGACTTCTTCCGCCAAATCTGACTCGTCGTGGTGCGGAGGCGCCCAACCGAACACGGCAAAGATGCCGCGAACGATCCATATAGTGTCTCGAAGCAGGGTTCGTTCCGGGTAGTACGCGCGGTCGATGCGTGCCTTCAAGGGAAACAAAACGTCACGATAAAATCGCTCTATGTCGTGGCCTTTTCTATTTTGGAACAGAACCCCCTCGTTCCGGAAAAAAACCTGCGTCGGCCCGAAAAGGCCTGGCCTATGGTCTAATGTCCAGCGATGGCTGTCGTCGAAGCAATCCGCGAAGTCGAGCGACTCAGGGCGCGGCCCTACAATTGCCATGTCACCTCTAAGGACGTTCCAAAGTTGAGGTAACTCGTCAAGCTTCGTCCAACCAAGCAGTCTCCCGAGCCGCGTCAGCCGCGGATCATTTTTCATTGTCAAAGATCCCCCGCCACGTACTCGCCTGCGGTCGTCGAATTTACGAAACTTGTACAAGCGGAAATGCTGGCCGCGCATTCCCAGGCGGAGCTGGGAGAAGATGATTGGGCCGTGCCCGTCAACCAATATAGCGGCGGCGACTAAGGCGAAGATTGGGGCAAGGACGATAAGGCCGACAACAACCACGAAAACGTCGACCGCCCGCGTCATCGCAACGTGTCTGTTGACGCCCGCAGGTCGAACCAGCAAGGGCGGTTTAGGAACAAAGAAGGTCATCATGGAGAGTTTCGGTACCTAGGACATCCGACAACGCCCGCACGACAAATTCCACCTCGTGCTCTTCCAGTTTCGGATGCAACGGTAGCGTCAGTTCTCGGTCAGAAAACTCTTCTGTCACTGGTAACCGGGTGGAAGGGAACCTACTTCGATACCAAGAGAACCGATGTACCGGAGGGTAATGAACAGTTGTTTGTATGCCTAACCTCCACAACCTTCCCGACGTACACCGGCGGTCGGTGCCCTTCGGCAGGATGACGGGCAGTATGTGATGGGCTGAGCTGCGTAGTCCCGGGAACGGCATCGAAACATTCGAGCACTGAGCCGCTAAGAGTCTCCTATAGGCTCGTGTCAGAGCTTCGCGCCGTTCGTTCCAGCGTCCGAGTTTCTGGATTTGAACAAGGCCGATCGCAGCCCGCAGCTCATCCATTCTATAGTTGTAGCCCAACGATGTAATATCGTAGGTGACCTCGCCGCTGGACCGCCTCTGGGAGGTCCCACTCGTCATTCCGTGACTTCGCATTTGCCTAATCCGATCCCGGACCCCAGGATCACGAGCGAAGACCATTCCACCTTCTGCGGTGGTCATATTCTTGTTGCCGTAAAAACTGAAGACTGCAGCATCGGCAAGCTCGCCGCCATCGCTGACACCCGCAGCATGCGCGCAATCTTCGATTAGAAATAGCGATCGTGAATCCGCGAACTCGCGCCAGGCCTCGCGGTCGACCAGATAGCCCGCGTAGTGCATGGCAATGACGGCTTTGGTCTTGGCAGTGCATTTGGCCGCAGCGTCTTCAGGTGAGATGTGCGGCATGTCGAGTGATCCGATGTCAACAAATACGGGGGTGGCGCCTGCATAGATGACGCAGTTCACTGTGGCCGCGAAAGTCAGCGAAGGCACCAGAATCTCGTCACCAGGACCGAGCCCAAGCCCCTCGATCGCCAGATGAAGACCCGCGGTGCACGAGCTTACTGCAACCGCGTCGGCCACCTGATGTGCCGCAGCGAATGCGCACTCGAACTCTCGGACCCGATCCCCCATGGTGATCCAACCGCTGTTGATCACTTCGGCGAGTGCCAATATTTCTTCCGCGCCGAGGCCGGGCTCTGCCACCAGCAACATCACGTACCTCCGGCAAGGTCGTATGATCCGTTCCCTCTGGCATTCTTCGAGATGGCGCCTTGTTCCGGCACTGCACTCGAGACTGCAGGTGTTTCGAAGGTGAGGGGCGCAGTTTCGAACGCCGACGGCATTTCGTCCAAGACAAGTTCCTGCGCCTTGAGGAAGTCTTCGGGACGGCCGACGTCGAGCCAGAACCCGCGATGGAGAAAGGTGTAGATGGGTACACCTGCTTTCATCATCTCAAATACGAGATCATCAAAGCCAAAGGGCACGCCCGCCGGAATGTAGTTAAGAACCTCGGGCTCCATGCAATACACGCCCATGCTGACCAAATGAGTGAGGTTCGGCTTTTCCCTGAACTGGACCACCTGGTTGCCAACATCTTCGATAATTCCGTAGTCCATCCGGACGGTTCGCTGCATCGTAGCGATCGTCAAGGCACCGCCGTTCTGGCGATGGGCAGCCGCGAAAGCATTAAGGTTGAGATCCGTCAGTATGTCTCCATTGACCATGAAAAACGTGCCATCGAGCTCCTTGCGAAGGAGATGCAGCGCGCCAACCGTACCGAGAGGTTCGGATTCCTCGGTATAAGTTACGCGGAGGTCCCATTGACTGCCGTCACCACAGGCGATGCGGATCAGATGACCGAGGTACCCCGTGGTGATATACGCATCGCGTGTGCCGTTCCTTCGCAGCCATTTGAGCAGGAGCTCCAGCACCGGTTTAGAACCGACCGGCATGAGCGGCTTCGGCAAGATCGTGGTATAGGGCTTGAGGCGCGTGCCTTTGCCCCCTGACTGAATCACAGCCTTCATCTTCCTCCTCCGTTTTCTTCCTCCATCCTTCCTTTTTCCGCAGCGCAACGATCATCGTTCGGTTGCGCATTGAGCGGCACAGTAAACCAACGAGGATATTCGGCTCCCAAGGTCGGCCGGTCAAAATGGCAAAAAGATCTTGGATAAAAGCACACTGACGAAACTGCTTCGTGATCAAGGATCGAGAGCAATCTAGATCTGACGATTATTGCTCTCGGCGATCAGGTCTGGTTTCGATCAAACGGCCAATGACCTCTTTGGCAGTGGTCAAGCCGTCAACGATGAACTGTAATTTGTTGAAGAAGTTGAAGGGCGGTCCCCAGATTTTTCAGAGTGCCCGTTCCCCGCCGTTATCGCACAGCCTGCCAACTTCGCCGGCCGCGTCGGTGAAAATCGAGGATCTGGCAATGCCCGACGGTATTCCATTCGAACAACTTTTCACAATTCTGCGGCGGCGGCGCGGCACACTGTTTCTCTTTGCACTGATTGGCGCGGTTGCGGCGGGAACGATTGGTGTGTGGATGCCACCGCGCTACACCGCGAAGACACTTCTCGTCGTTCAGTTCCCGTCGACGATCCCCAACTCACCATCCACGGCCAATGACGATGCGGTAGTGCAGACGCATGTTGCAGCCCTCGAATCACCAGGCCGGCTCTATAGTGTCCTTGCTGGTGTTACCCATGATCCCGAGATCAAGGCAGCCCTCAGTGACGATCATGAGGCCCGTACAGCGGGGAGTACCACAGAGCGCACGCTCGCTCACGCCGGTCTCTCCCTCACCGATCCTGTTTCCATATCGAGCTTTGCCGATGATGCCTGGCAAGGTCTCTCCGTCCGAATATCGAGATTTGCCAATTTTGCTTGGCATGCTCTTTTGGGCGACGAGCCCGAACGGAACTTGACAGGCCTCGCGCGCCTTACTCCCGAAGATCTCAAACGATGCCTCAGGGTCCAACAGGAGCACAGTTCGCATGTCATTGCGGTAAGCATGACTTGGACGGATCCAGACCTCGCGGCAGCATTCGCCGACCGGGTGGTCCGCCTTTACCTCGAGAGCGAAAAGGAAAGAACAGACAAAGACGTCGCATCGGAGATGGCATGGATGGACTCACGTCTCCGCGAAGAACGCGCAAAGTACGAGCAGGCTCACGCTACCGTCCAAGCCTATCGCACGGCGCACGTGCTTGCTGACCAGAAGGAACTGTTCGACAAGCAAATAGCGGACCTCCAGCACCAGCTGTTCTCGGCCCAGAACGAACCCATTGGGCCTCGCGTCGCTGCGCTCCAGCAGCGGATCGCCGCCCTCCAGCGCGCTCGCGATCAGGCCACCAGAGACTCGTATGCTCTGCAAGACCTCGAGCATGAGGTGGCGAACCACCGACAGGCCTACGAAAATTTACAGCAGCGCCGACACGACCTGGCAGTTGGACAGGAGACAATCGCGCCGCAGGTTCGCCTTCTGTCTCTCGCAAAGCCTCCGAAAAGGCCGAGCTCGCCTGCCCCGATCTTGTTCATTCCGCCGGCCATCATCGCCTTCGTTACGCTCGGCAGTCTTGTCGCCATTCTCAGGGATCGGCTCGACCGATCCATCCACGGCGAAAGCGACGTTAGCGAGGCACTCGGTCTACCTTGCCTTACCTTTGTCCCACGATTGACCGCCCTCAAGCACACCAAACCTCATCAGTATCTCGTCGACAATCCTCTCGCGCCATACGCCGAAGCAATACGTTCGCTCGCCGCGGCAACGAATCTTTGCTTGGACGACGTTCAGGGCGAAGTTCTGTTGATAAGTTCAAGCCTGCCCGGCGAAGGCAAGACCACTCTCGCCACGAGCATCGCCGTGCATGCAGCAAAACTCGGTCGACGCGTTCTCCTGATGGATCTCGACTCTCGCCGCTCCTCGATCATGCGCGAGGTGGGCCTGCAGATCGACGGTGTCGTGCCATTTTACCTATCCGAGCGCCTGGCAACAAAAGTCGTCGGGCCGCTGAGCATAGGAGGCATCGAGCACATTTCTGGATTGGATATCGATTACCTGCCAATGCGCTCTCACGGGTTCGAACCGCTATTGCTGTACTCAGGAGAGAAACTGTCCCGCTTCATCGGCTCGCTTCGCGGAGTCTATGACTTCATTGTCCTGGACGGCCCGCCCCTCCTTGTCGTTTCGGAGGCGCGAATGCTCGCAAAGCTCGCCGACAAGATCTTGTTTGTTGTGAAATGGGGCAGCACGACGCGTGAGGTCGCGCAGGCGGGGCATGCGCTCCTTGCGGCCGCGAATACTGCCCATAAGATCCTCGGCGCCGTCGTCACGCAGGTCAACCTCAAACGGCATGCGAGAGGCCGCTATGGTGGGCTGCCAGAATACCTTCAGAGATATAGAGGCAGCTACTCAGCTAACGCCTATTTGCGTCAAAACACTCGGAGCGAGGCATCTTGATGCGCGTGATTTCGCACGAGCGTATTGCCGCGTCTGAAGAAGCGCCTATCGCTCCGGCTTTCAGACGTATTCTCCAGGAGTTCGATCGAACCCAGGTGTCTTACTGTTACTGGAAGAGCTCAGCTCGGGTCGCCGCAGCACTCCTGGGGGATACCGACCTCGATCTCCTGGTCGCGCAACAAGACCAGCACCGCGCAACGGCCGTACTGTTGAGCGAAGGCTTCAAAGCGTTTCCTGCCGCAAGCGCTCGCGCTCACCTCTCGATTGCGACGTTTCTTGGCCATGACGAGGAGTCCGGGCGGCTGTTCCATGTCGACCTTCATACGTGGATCGTCATAGGCGACACACTCGTAAAGGAATATAGGCTGCCCTGGGAGCACATCATCCTCACGCGCTCCACCCGCGACATGGTCTATCCGATCAACCTACTGGATCCTGTATCCGAAGCGATCTTGCTGCTTACTCGGGCTTGCCTCGAAACGCGATTTTCCGACGTTGTCGCCCTGCACAACCGCCATGTCCTAAGGCGAAAATTCGAGGCCGATCGCAAACGGCTCGCTCAACGCATCGATCGAGCGGAACTGCAAGATCTCGCCGTTTTAATGTTTCCACCAAGAACTGCACCTCTCGTCGCGGACGCTCTTTGGGATCCGCACCCGCTTGATAGGCAGCATCGGCTTCGACGGGAGATGCGCAACTCCCTCGCCCCGTTCCGCGCCTATGGCATCAGCGAAGTTCGTATCCGAAGCTGGTGGCGCGCGGCGACGTGGCTCGCCGGCCACTTTAACCAGATGCTGATCCACGCGCCGCGCTCATGGAACCGCCGCGTGCCGGGTGGAGGCCGCATCATTGCAGTCATCGGCGTCGACGGAAGCGGCAAAAGCACGTTGGTTAGGGCCCTGCGCGCCTGGCTCGCGCCTGAGCTGGATGTCATGCCGATCTATTTCGGCACGGGCGATGGGAGGCCGTCGCTGTGGCTCCTGCCCTTCAAGCTAATGATCCCAGTCTGCAGCCGTTTGACGAAGCCCAAACGCGAGGACTCCTCGAATCTCTCCATGATCAAGCCGCGGTCTGGATTTGCGTACACCGCGTTCATGCTCGTTTGGGCGACTCTCGCTGCCATCGAGAAACGGGGAAAACTGCGAAAGGCCTTCCGCGCGTCTCAACGCGGCATGCTGGTTCTGACTGACCGCTACCCGCAAAACGAGAACATCGATTTCAACGACGGCCCACTACTGCCGCGCCTGTCCAGTGCACCAGCCTTCCTCCGCCGGTTCGAGGCCACCGTCTATCAGTTTTCGAGCCGTATCCGACCAGATCTCGTTCTCAGGCACGAGATAAGCCTCGAAACTGCCGCACGGCGAGAACCGAGCATGGATCGGGCGGTCATCGAGCAGCGAATCGCCGAAGTAACTCGCTTACGCTTTGCCGGAGCCCGCATAGCCAATCTCGATTCGGAACAGCCGTTTGTCGACGTTGTGCGTGCTGCGAAACGGGAACTCTGGCGGGTGCTTTGAGGCATCATTCTAGGGGAGAGGAACGATGATCGTTGAGCTCCTTGGTGCGCCCGGCGTAGGCAAGACGACATTGGCTCGCACGCTATCTGAGTACCTAAAGCATAGAAAGATCCCGATCGCACTGTGGCTCAGCTACCGTCCAGCAGAGGGCTTGCCTCCGGCCGGTATAATGTTCGAGGTGACACGATACGTTCCAAATGCAATCGCGCGCCGGATCGCGCGCCCTGTCTTCGAAACGCTCAAAATGGCAAGCGATACGTTCGGAGATTCACCCGATGCTGCAATCTCTGAAAAGCTCATTCATATTTTGAAGCCTACTAGCACGCTGTCGTCGATAAGGCTGCGGCACTACATCCGTCGCTTGTCATACGCGCGGCGGCACGCCGCACAAGCCTCGGGCATCATGCTATTCGACCAAGGCTTCGCCCAGGCTGTCTGTTCTCTTATCGTCGTTGCTTCCGATCGAAGCACGTGGCGCATTGAACGCGCCCTGCAGGAGACGCCGTCCGCTAACCTGTTTATCAGACTGATGGCCAGCGATGAAGTTCTCATAAAGAGGCTTCATATTCGCGAGCGCCGCCAGAGCAGGATCGAGAGGGTTCTGGAGCTCGACCTCGACACTAACCTGAGAATGGCGCGGGCAGTCGACACTGTTTACGATGCGCTCCAGCGGTTAGGCCGCCCGACCATCTCTATCGAGACGCATGATTATAGCGCATTGGATCGCGCCCTGCCTCTCCTCGAGCGCAAAATCACTGAGCTGTATCAAAAGCTACAGCAGAACGAGCTTGACCGAGCGACTCCAGGCGGCAGCCTGTCAACAACCTCGCTTTGTGGCAGTTCATATGGTCAAAGATGAGGAAATCGCTACTTCTGAAAATATCGTTCGAAGCGGTTCTGTAGCGTTCGCACTCTATGCCGGGGGCGCGGGAGTCGCCTATTGCTCACAGCTCGTTGCGGCCCGTTTTATGGGTGCAACCAGCTTCGGAGTGTATGCGTATGTTCTCGCCTGGATTACCGTACTTGCCTATTTCTGCGCCCTTGGATTTGACATCTCGTTATTGCGTTTCGTTTCTGCTTATAAGGCGACGCAACGTTGGGACCTGCTTCGAGGTATTGTACGCTATGCAGAGGCGCGGGTGGCCATCGCGGGATTCTCCGTCGCTGCGATTGGCATCGCCGCTGTCCTTAATCACATTATCGGCACCAGCCAAACTGCGCGTGTTTTCGCAATAGGCTTCCCGCTCGCTCCATTGTTGGCGCTGCTCTGGATCCGCTGCTCGACTGTGCGCGCTCTTGGGGGTCTCGTCAGCGCGATTGCGCCCGAACGCATCATCCGAGACGGTGGACTGATCGTCGTACTCTCTACCTTCGCCCTGACCTCAAACCACGGCATCGGGGCGCCGATGGCGATGTTCTCGGTTGTTATATCGACCATCTTGGCCCTTGCGATTGTGACTGTTTCGCGGCGGCGCCGCTTTGTTCGCACCGTTTCTGCCGCACCTCCAGCTTACGATAGAGAGCTTTGGCGCAGAACCGCTTTTCCTCTGATGATCATCACTGCAGTCGAAATTCTGTGGAACCGAACAGGCGTCATCGTTCTTGGATGGCTCGGAGATGCACGTGGAGCAGGCTTGTATTCTCTGGCCTTCAGCATTGCCTTCGTCGTGGCGTTGCCCAGGACTGCTATTAATGCTGTCTTCGCGCCCGCCATATCTGATTTGTTCGTCCGCAATCGCCGAGGTGCAATGCAGATGCTGATGGCAAGAGCTTCATTCCTGACGCTGATTAGCGCGTTCGGCCTGGCTCTTCCGTTGTGGTTGCTTGCGGAGCCTGTTCTCCGCCTTTTCGGTCCCGAATTTGTGTCCGCCGCATTGCTCGTCCGAATTCTCCTCGTGGGCCAAGTCATCTCTTCTGCGTTCGGCTCGCAGCTCTACGTAATGACGATGACCGGTGAGCAAACCTGGGCGGCCGCGATTATCGTCGCGACTGTCAGTGTGAACTTTCTCCTCACCGTCTGGCTCACGAATCACGTCGGCATCGCAGGTGCCGCGGCTGCTACGGCGACGACCCTGGTGCTTTGGAACGCCGCCATGGCCTTTTTTATACGGCGCCGCCTCTTCCTGTGGCCGAGCGTAATCGGCTTCATTGCGCCCGCGGCTCCGTATTCGACATCCCGCATGTGAACGATGCGCCGAGGCTCTACTGGATGAAGGCTCTCCGAGAAGCGCCTCTGCTCCAACGAAGGTCAGCGCACGGTCGACTAATGGCCGTAAATGCCCATCGATTCGTGGGCTCAGCGCCTAGGGGTATCGATACGGCATCCATCGAGATGCTCGCGTTGCCATACAGAACGGCTATTCGCTTTGAGGCCGATCGCGACCCTTGATATAGGCGGAAATGACTGCCTGCAGATTCGGCGCCTTTTCCAGCGTTGTAGCTCCATTCTGTGAACCCCAGCTATACGTCATGTCGAACGCGGGGTTCTGAATGAGTACACGCCAACGCGCCAGAATCTGACGCTCTTCCCGCGCGTCGGGCAAAGCATATTGGCCACCACCGTCGGCCCGCCACTTGCCACCGCCAAACGCCTGGAAAACCGGCACCATGGCTTTTCGCGGTATCCCCCAAGACTCAGCCGCTAAGACGTAGCGATCAATCATGTCGAAGTCGCATCCGTTTAATTCCGTACGGCACGGGTACGGATCGATACCAAACAAGTCTATGTGTGAGTTGACAGGATTGTAAGTGTTCTCAAAGGACGGCGTTCTCGATGACGAAACGTTCATCAGGACGATGAATGTCTTGGCGCCCCGAACGTTGACATGAATCCAGTCCGATTCGGCCTTTAAGTCCTCGGCTTTGCAAGCATGAGTATGCACGCGCGCAATTGATCTGGGATCAGGATCGTCCGCGAGATAAAAGCCAAACAGTTTTGGGTTGCCGATGTATGGTCGCACGCTATCGAGGAATGCGGCATCAACGCCGTTGCATCGTCCAATCCACGCCAGCCCTTCTACACCATCCGGTAATGCGTCGAGTTGTCTGATGTTACTGACGTCAGCCAGGTTGAAGCCAATCTTACCAGGCAAATAGCTCCCGCTGCCATCGAAGTTGCCGTTGGGAGCGAAGTGGAGACCGCGTTTAGGTGCAGTCTGCCCTGCAGCGCAAACGCTGATGACGACGATAAGCGCAAACCATGCAACTGAGTAACCTGCTCCGCGTGGTAGGGCCGCCCTATGTTGCACCGCGCCCGTCCCGCTACATCGTTTGTCGATGCGATCCATGATGCTTCTCATTCCCTGGTCTTGCTCAAGAGTTTCGGGGCGAGCTTGTTTTTCCAACCCACACGATCTTCGTGACCAAGCAGAGGGCGATCGCGAACCAGAAGAAGGGCTGTCGAATTACGAGGTGGAACATCCCAAAAACAAGCAGCCCACCGAGCATTATCAAGAGAGCATCACACTCGTTCCGGTATGTGATCCAAATCGTCGAGCCCACCAGCCAGACGAAACTCAACGCCGCGAGCAGTCCACCCTGAACAAAGAGATCAAGGAGCGTGTTGTGCGCCTCGAAGTTCGGCGCAACTCCGGGATCGGGGTGCACGATATTATAGCGCTGGCGCGAGATCGCCCTTCCCTGCACAATCGCATACGGCATCTCAAGATGCGGGCCGGGTCCACGCCCAAGCATAGCTGAATCGATTCCTCTGGAAATCGCTTGGCTCCAGATATCAAACCGCAAATCGGCTTCTTCCTTCGCACTTTTCCCATGGTCCTTTGCTATGTCCTTGGCGAGGTCTATGGTACCAGCCTCAATCACTTGGCTAAGCGGAGCAGCTGCGACCAGGCTCAAGGGCAGGGCGCAAATGAGTACCCATGCGAATGCCGACCGGGCGCTGATTACGCGGGTCGTTACACGGAGCGATTTCCGAATCTTGAGAAAGATATAGCTCAAGCTTCCGATCACGAGGACAAAAGCGAAGGTATCGCTCCTCGTGAGGCAGCCGACGACGATCGGCAGGGGCATGCACACGATCGCCCCTACCCTTCGAGCGCCTCGACTCGTCTCGGCGAGGTGGAGAGACAAGGCACCGAGTGCGACGCAAAGGAACGCAAGCTGATTGGGATTCTCCGACCAACCACGCATGCGATCCCAGAACCAGGGATCGATCACGGAAAACTCGAGCAGATGCTGAGCGTTTGCGAGCTGGAGCGCCAGCAACATACCGCCACCCACGGATACCAACCAAGCGACGCGGCGCAAGCGCAGCTCTGCATTCGGTCCCATGAGAAGCAGGCAGCTCAATGGTGCCATCATGGAGTACGCCAGGATATCGTGCCGGACCCACATGGCGTCGTGCCGGTCTTGGACAACAAATCCCGCCAACGTTCCAACGCACTCTGCGATGACGAATAGGGCCCAGAAGATGAGTAGGCGCGAGAGCGGAGGCGTCAATATTGGGCCACGCCGGACAAGCTCCTGGATCGACGTCAAGACAAGCCAGAGCAGAAGACTGCCTTCTCCCGGCCCGATGTCCACTACTCCGAGGACCCGAAGCTGTGTAAACGACGTCAACAACAGCCCAAGAGAGAGAAGGACATCCAGGACCATCGGCTGGCTCCACCATTACGCCTGCCATCCGCTGCGAGACCTGGCATCGATGGCGACTGATGCCTGCCGCTAGATTACGCCGATCTCGGTATCAAACTGACATGGGCTTGGCCGTTCCGGCGGACTACCACGGTCTCCTACAGATCGTTGTAGAGCGCGGCATAGTGGTCGACGACGACTCGTAAACTGAATTTTGCTCTGACCAGCACTCGTGCACGCGCAGCCATTTCCTGTGCTGCCGTGCGATCGCGCAGCATCTCGAGGATTCGCTCCGCCAACACTCGCGGCGAATGCGGCGGCACTTGAAAGCCGTTCCAACCATCCCGGATTACTTCGCAGCAACCCGGCATGCTCGTTGTCACGGTTGGCACCTCAGCGAGCGCCGCTTCGAGGAGCGCGCGAGGGATGCCCTCGCGATACTCCGTCGGAAACGCGAATAGGTCAGCGAGCTTCAACAACGCCGGCACATCCGACCGCGGGCCGATCGCCACGACATACGGCGCGTGGTCGTCGATCTCCGCCTGCGAAACCGCTAGACGACCCTCAGTTTCACGAGGCCCGACAAGTACGAATCGTGTATTTGGCCGCTCTTTGCAGACTTGAGCAGCAGCTTCGAGTAGCGTCGGAATGCCTTTCTGCCGCGTTACCCGAGTAACTGTCATGACCACATCAACTTCATTGAGACCAAGCTCGGCGCGGAGCTGAGACGGCGGAGGCGCCTGTGCTAACGCATCATCAAATCTCTCGACATCTATCCCGGCGCCAGGAATCACAAGGCTGCCTCCACTTCCAATCAGCCTATGGCGCTCGAAAAACGCCTCATCATCGCGGATCTCAAATACCGTTTTGACCGTGGAATGGGCTGCCACTTGATGCAACACCCGATAGATCGGCCGCAGAACCAATGCCGCCGGCGAACCCGAGGAATAGAGCCAGCCGCGACCGTTGATGTTTCGAACGACGCGCACGCCGGGCACTTGGCGCGCAGCCAACGGCACCAGCACACTTGGCTTCGTGTCGCAGGTCTGAGCGAAGTCAGGCCGGACCTCTGCGAGAAGCTTTGCAAGATCCCTGATCGCGGTAAGATCTGCCAGCGGGTTGACGTACCGTTCAAACCTGAAGCGACGAAATTCCAGCCCGGCCTGCGCGAATGGCGCACCATCGCCAGTGCCTGCCGCGGTCACTCTAAATCCGCGCTCGCGAAGCAGAAGCATAAACGGAATGCGCAGATTGTGATCCTCGCCGCCGATATAAAGGATATGTGGCGTCAAGAACGTTTTCTCCCACCGCACGGAGGCCGTCCGTTTAGAGACTTTGTCGGGTGACCAGCACTGCCAATGCCGTATCCAAAAGCGATGATTGCGTAACCGCGAAAGTGTCGGGCTGCTTGATCTGGGTCAATTCATCAAACAGTCTAGTTCGAAGGATCGAAGAGCACTGCCGTAGCATTTTAGTCAGTATGGGCAGCGCCCAAGGACGGCTATGGCCCATCGGCTCTCAGCTCTCAGCACCGACAACCGACTGGTAGGTCTCTTCGTACAGGATTTTCGGCCTTGAGGTCGTCGTCCGACCGCCCACGCGACATGCGGCCGATCAGAAGTCGAAGGCGCCGCGGTTCATGGCGGTGCGGATATTGGCCATGTCGCCATAGGCCGAGACGATGATAGCCCACACCGGCAATTGGCGCTCCTGCAGCAGTCCACCACGTAGCGCACGCCGAGCTCGCCGCCGATCTGCCAGTCACCCCTCTAAAGACGGGTTTGTTGAAAAACATATTCGAGCGCCTTTGGTGCAGAAGCGCACAAGGCGGCGTGCGTCGGCCAGCGCATCCGCATGGACCAGCTCGACGGCATGGTCCTGACGCATCTGTCCGAGCGGCTCTTTACTCCGGAAAGGCTCCAAGGGTTGCTCGCGGGCTACATGGCCCAGACCATTAAGGGTCAGGCTGGTCTTCGCGAGAAGCTACGGCAGAGCCGCGAAGCCCGAGGTGGCGGCCGCCTGTGCCGCGGGCGAACGAACGGGCGAACCCTTCGGCTTAGCTCACGGCGGGCGCCGTTCGGCCGTGGGCCACGACAGTTAACTTGTGAACTTGGACGCCTAAAGCCAGGCCGCGTTCCTATCCACTTAGTCTCCAAGAGCGGCACCAAGTGCGCGATCCCGCGGCTGGTGGAGAGAGGCCGAGCAAGATTGGCCGAACAGCTTTGGGTGCTCGACCGAAGAGCGTCCTAATTCCCAGGAGCCAAAACGGATGTCGTTGTCGGATCGGCGCGCAGCAGCGCGCGTCGGGCCAGTGCATGCGCCGAGGCCATAGATGGCGGATCGGCCCACGCCGAAGTGTTCTTGGCAGCAGGCACGAAGCGTGCCCTCCACTTGCGAGCCCGCAACCCCGACGAACAAGTCTGACGAGATCGATACTTTTGATTTCATCACGTTCCGTGATGGGAAGATCATCGATTTTCATCAATGCACAGACACGGCTCTCGTGCTGTCCCTTGCGGCGCCGGAGTAGGCTGCTGGCAACAGCGATAGAGGGCAAGCATCGGTGTCGCCTGCATGGCCCCAGGGCTCCAGTTCAGGGCCCGCCTAGGTCGCCCATGCAACCTCGATGCCCATCGCCTGTTGCACACGGCACCCTAGTCGAACATCCTGGGCGCGTTCGACGATGCCTCGCCAGTCCAAGGCTGGCCGCCTGAAAATAGCGGCGTCACAATGGTGGCCTCGACGATGGGAATGACATTCGGCTCGATCGTCTGCTCTTCCGCGTGACGTTGGCCGCCCGCACGCAGAACAAGACCGATCAACGTTATCAGCAAAAATACCCAGCGCCGCCGCAAGCCACGCGGGGACCACGATGGGCGCATTGGCGACGCGAAAGATCGGGGGCGCTGCTCCTTTGAACTCCTCCTAGTAGCCAACAAGAAAAACGAGTAACGCACCCAGACCGGTCGTGATCCCGCTAGCGATCACTTTACTCCAGACGCTGTCGTTCCAGGCCTTCTTCAGAAATGCCAATGGCGTCATTTCATGCCCTCCGATCACTCTCTGCCGATGCACGAGCAAACCGGCTCAGGCAGCATCGCCGACTCATTCAATTCAAGACGGCCGTAAAGATGAGCTCGAGCCGGGCGCAACAGGCGTTGGAAGCATAAGCGCGCTTCGCAGGGCCTACGACAAATGAAACTCGTCGTAAACGATCCTGAGATGCGATCCATGCTTTGGGTCGTGCCCAAAGATGCTGACGCACCTATGGCGTCGCAGCCTGCCGCTCCACTTACTCGGTTGAGGAGGTCGCGAAAGGAGAGCGGCAAGGGTGACCTTCGGGTAGCCACTTCGGAGGTGTGTAAGCCGGCGCGGCTCCTCACTTGCAACAAACAGCGAAGAGCGTCGGTTCCTTACCAGATTTTTCCAGCCCGGAGGTCTTTGGCTAGAAGTGTGCGGGCAGCCCCGATTAGGGGGCTTGCCGGCGCCCGGCGTTATGTCGTGAGGAGGCCGAGCTGGGTCCGCCGGCGAATCAATGGTCACTTTGCGATGCGAGTTGGGCGCGTTGGGAGCGACCGACTTCAGCGTGGGACTTATGGTGCAAGCAGTGTGATCGTCACCTCAAAATCTTGATCGGGCACCGAAGCGGTTCGCACTCCTGAGCTAAGGGGAACCGGATAGAAGTGCCGAACATTGCCTGAGGGGAGATGCTCATTCCGTCTAAAAACGGGAGCGTGACAAGCGTCTTTGGGACAGCATTTTTTGGAGGAACCTTCGCAAGGGAGGATCACGAATGATGCAACGCACTCTTCAGGCGGTACTCATCGGCCTCACGCTCGCCACTCCCGCCATGATTCAGACAGCGTCAGCGCAGTCGGATTGGCGGCAGGCGGTGGGAGGCTTGCTTACGGGCGATCGGGATCGCGACAACGCCGTACAACAAGCCTACGAACGGGGATACCAGCGCGGTCGCAACGACGAAGCCCGTCAATCCCGGACACCTCGCCAGCCGGGCTATGACAATCGCGGCTACAATCAAGATCGGGGCGATTACTACAATAATCGTTGACCCGTATTGAGGAGCGCTGCGATGAGCGTGTCCCGAGCGCAAAGCGAGTGATCTGGCGCTGTTAGCTGGATTCCTCGCCGCGCTCGGGATTGGCTCAGGTCAGGCACCCACAAGCGATCGCGTAACGGCTCGCCAGCGCACGCCGCGCAGCATGAGGCCGCGGCGGTCCGGGTCGTCCCAGGGCGTCCTCCGCGGCGACACCGTCGGCGGGAGCGGCAAGAGCGGGCCCGGGCGTCTGCTGGGCTCGCAGCAGCGAGGCCCGCGCCTCGTGCAGGCTCCGGAACACGTTGATCGGTCCTTCGCTTGCGGTCTGCTGCGCGAAGGCGCGCGCAAAATGACCTCGTTGCGGATCGACAATAAAGGCGACGGGTCCACGCTTTTCGCTGCCATCGCCGCGTAGAAGCTCGGCCACATGCGCGATGTGCTCGGGAGCCAACTCGGCGGTCGCGGTTGTGACATCTACGATCTTAGCGAACGGACGGACGCGCGCGTCGGCCAACTGTTGCGCCATGCCTCTCACCTCATCAGGCGCGATCCTCCCGCGCGCCACGATGGTCACCGTCCGATGCAAACGGGAGGTCTCCATGTAGATCGGCAATGTCCAGCTCCGCCGCAAAGAACCCAAGGCTAGCCTAAAGGGCGCCCAGAACGAAGATAGCTGTGCGCGGCGGCCGCAGTTGGTGACCTAATGCCCCTGCAAGGCGCGACTGACTGTTGCAGGAATTCGGTGGGCACGTCGCCAGCATCTGAGCCCTTCGTCCAGGCCTCCATCGAGATCTCGACACATACCGCAACATTGGGCGGCGGCGACTTCAGCACCCGCACGTCGCGTTGGATCACTTCGCGAAGGCGAATCACGACGGCTTGCGGATCGTGGTCGACCGGCAGGGTGACGGTCGCGACTATCGTTGCGGTGCCCTTTGTCGGGTCGCCCTCGAGCAGGCCAAGTACGTCGAGGAATCCCATCCGGACCTTCTAATTGCCTTCCTACGGGACCATCACAAAGAGGTTGCCGCCAATTGCCGACTTTGCTCACGATCAGGGCAACTGCGATGGGCCCGGAGGCGTTTGCCTCAATGCCCGATCAGCCTGCCCGCGGGCCAATAGAAACGGCTCCCGCGGAAGTTCTTCGCGAAGAGGGCAAGTCTAATCAGCGGCGCAATGGCCCATGACGACGCTGACGCAGGAGCATCGAAACCATACCGTTGCGCCCGGACTGTGGGCTGCGCTGAGGGCTTCGGTCGCGCAATGGTCAGCTCACAAGGACGCCAGAGTAGGCGCTGCAATTGCGTATTACTCAATCTTCTCGATTGGCCCGTTGATCGTCGTGGCGATCTCCATCGCTTCCCTTGTCTTCGACCGCGAGGGCGTCCAGAGAGAGGTCATTTCCTCGTTGCAAAGTCTGATTGGCAACAAGGGCGCCGAATCTGTCAACTCGATGCTGGGGGCCGCCGGTAGCCAGGGCGAAGGTCTGTTTGCCACAGCCATTGGGGTCGTCACCCTCCTATACGCCGCCATAAGCTTGGTCGTGCAACTCAAGGAGGCCATGAACAGCGTCTGGGAGGTGGAGACTACGCCCGGGTCAGGATTGTGGGGATTCGTGCGCATCTATGTCCTTTCGCTCGCTGGCGTTGTCACGGGTGGATTCCTGCTGCTCGTCTCAATGTTGCTAGCTGCGGGCCTCGCCGCCTTCGGCAAATACATCGGTACTTTCATCCCCGAGGCGCTGCTGCAGGGCGCCGGGTTTTTCGTTTCCTTGGGGGTCATCAGCCTCGTGTTCGCGCTGATGTTCAAGTGGCTGCCGGACGCCGACGTTTCATGGCGAGATGTCTGGCTGGGTGCGGTCGGCACGGCGGCGCTCTTCGAGATCGGCAAGTACGTGATCGCCTTCTACATCGGGAAGCAGGGGCTCGAGTCAAAGTACGGTGCCGCCGCATCCATCGTGGTTGTCTTGGTCTGGATCTACTACACGGCCCAACTCATTCTGCTCGGTGCCGAGTTTACGAACGTGCGCCATCGCCAGCATTCAGTTCATTGACCGCGTTGCAGCGCGCTTTGCTAGCGAATGCCGTTGCCGTCCGGGCAGGATTGTGTATCTGCCGAACTGGCGGCCTTCATTGTACAGATCAGGGGAGGAGAAAACCCAACAACGCACCTGCCCAAGGACTGTCGGGAACTCCGCTTGGCGAGCCGACAGGGCCACGATCCCACATTGCGGGCAGCGCTGGGCCGCCACTGGCAGGCATCGAAGACCCGGAGCCGATGTTGACCAAGAACGACGGGCACCCGGCCGCCCGGTTACATGACGCTGAGGCCGAATGTTGCTGCGGGAACCAGTGCCGTCATAATGTGGCGAGGGGATCGAGCGGGGGCTCACCATCGCCTTATCGCCAATTGCGGTTGCGCAGGCGTGCGCGGCGGACCGCCCGATCGTCTCCGTCGCGTTGCAGCGCGTATGCGGTGACGAGAAATGCTGCTGCCATGGCCTACGACCTCGAGGAGTGACGCTGCATATCCGGCGATAGCTTATCTCGCGCTCTACGGTCTCGCGATCACGCTGCCGCTACTCTTCTTGCTCGGCGCCCTTCTCCTTCGCTCCGCGACCCTGGAGAGAGAGCGATTGGAGCAGCGCATGTTGCAGAGCGTCGACGCACTCGTTGACGATCTCGACCGCGATTTGGAGCGCGATGTCACAATTTTGCGCACCGTTGCAACGTTCCAATCGCTCAAGGATGAGGACTGGGCAGCATTATACAACCAGGCGAAAGCTGCTCTCCAGGGGCGTGCCTATATCGTTCTGGTCGATTCGAGCGGCCGACAGCTCGTGAATACTTACGTGCCCTACGGCGAGCAACCGCAGGTGACGGGCGATCCCGAAACGGTTCGGCGCATGGCGGAAACCCGAGCTCCAGTCATTTCAAATCTGTTTACGAGCCTGGTGGTGAAGAAGCCGGTCTACAACGTCTCGATCCCCATCTTGCGGGACAACCAGGTTCACTTCGTATTGAGCCTGGGCTTGCTTCCCGGCGATCTGACTCCACTCCTCGCCGATCAGGGATTGGGGCCGCAAAGGGTGATCACCATCTGGGATGCCAATTCCGTCATCCTGGCCCGCTCTCGCGACAACGAGCGCTTTGTCGGGATGACGGTTCCGGTGCCGATGCGCGGACGCGATCAACGGTCCGTATTCAGGACGTCTAATTTAGATGACACCGACGTATTGCAGGCGGTCGCGCGCTCACGGATCGCAAATTGGACCGTGGCGGTGAACGTACCTTACGCTTCCATCGTTCAGGCCTGGCGAATGTCGCTGCTTATATGGATGGTGGCGACGATTCTCGCCGTCGCGTTTGCGCTCGCGTTGGGCGTCGGGTTCGCGCGCCTGATCACGCGGCCGTTGGCGGTCGCTTCCGCTGCCGCGGCGGCTCTCGGCCGCGGGGAACCAGTCACTCTTACGACTTCATACCTCAAGGAGGCGGCTTTGTTTCTGCGAGCGCTGGCTAAAGCACAGGGCCAGCTAGCCGATCGCACCGCGCAATTGCGCGAGAGCGAGGCGCGTCTTGCGGCCGTGCTGGACCAGATGCCGTGTGGGGTCGGCCTCATGGACCACGAAGGGCGCTGGATCATCGCCAATGCGATCATGCGGCGGTTCGTCCCGCAGCGGCTTCCTTCGCGTGATCCGCAGCGCCTCTTGCAATGGAAAGGCTTCGATGCGGAAGGCCGCCCCGTAGACCCATCACTATGGCCCGGCACCAGGGCGCTGCGCGGAGAGAGCGCCGGCACCATCCTTGATTTCATCTACACGACCGACGAAGGCAAAGATCTCTGGGTCCGGCAAGCTGCCGCGCCTTTCCGAGACAGTGATGGGAAGGTCACCGGAGCCGTTGTGGTCGTGGAGGACATCACAGAGGAAAAGCGTTCGGCCGAAAAGGAGAAAATGCTGGCGCGCGAACTGCAGCACCGAAGCAACAATCTGCTCTCCGTCGTTCAGGCGATCGCGCAGCTCAGCCTGTCGGATGCCGATACGGTCGCGGCAGCCAGGACCAGGTTCGAGGCGCGATTGCAAGCGCTTACGCGTGCGTATGGACGGTTGAGGGCATCGGACTGGTCAGGCGTAGGCCTGGCCGAGGTCGTCCGCTCCGAGCTGGAGCCTTATGCCACGCACGCCACCATCGAGGGCCCGGACGTCAGTCTGGGTCCGCAGCAGGTGCAGGACATCTCTCTCGTGGTTCACGAGCTTGCCACCAATGCGGTGAAGTATGGGTCCCTTTCTACTCCGGCCGGAAACGTCAACGTTTCGTGGCAGCTCAGTGATAACGGTGGCGCACTGAAGTTCCGCTGGCAGGAGGGCGGCGGCCCCGCAGTCGTCGCACCGACCCGCCAGGGCTTCGGCACACTCCTGATCAAGACTTTATTCCGCAAAGCGCGGTTCGCTTATGCATCAGACGGATTCAGCTGCGAAATCGAGCTTCCTACCGTCCAACCGGAGCCCGACACGCGCGCCGCCCCCACGGACCCCGACCAGGAGGCCGCCAAGGGCTGACCCTCGGCCTGCCCGTCTGGTAGACGGGCGGTTTGAGTTAGTGGTGCTTAGGCGATGAAGTTTGCGCTTGTTGCTCGAGGGCGGCGGCTTTCGCTTCCTCTTGGTCGGCATACCGACGCAGATTCTCTTCGTCCGCCTTTTGTAACACGAGCGACGCCATATCACGCGCTCGTCGCGCCAACTCACGAGCAAGCTCAGCCTGCTTCAGCAGATCAGTAGCAGTTGGCATGATACACCTAGATTGGTGTCAATTCGTTCACGTAACGCGCTGGTGTACTTTGGGGTTTCAATGCGGCGTCCCGGAAACCACCTAAATGCGCCGCTCATCAACTACTACGAGCACGGGACCTTCCTGACGCTGAACTATGCGCATACGTCGCTGTTCGGCGCGTTCGGCCTGCTCGCAATCGGTCTGATCTATTTCTGCCTTCGCTATATCGCCGCCGATCGCGTGCCGTTCGGCGAGCGGGTCGGGATGTGGGCCTTCTGCCTATACAATGCCGGCCTGGTGCTGTGGATCCTGCTGAACTTCTTCCCGATCGGCTGGCCGCAGCTCGCTGAAGTGTTCGAGCACGGGCTGGCCGCGGCGCGCAGTGTCGACTTCTACAACACGACGCTCATCTGGCAATGGATGCGGCTCCCTGGCGATGTGGTGTTCGCCGCGGCGGCGCTCCTCATGGCATGGGATTTTATCGTCAAGGCGAGCCCTGTTCTGCCGCGCTTCGTGACGCGATGGACCGGCATTCAACCGGCCACAGCCCAACGCGCTGCAGAGTGATGCTCCGCAATGTTCATCCGACGAGAATCCTTCGGCGGCGGCCTTCCGACAGGCCTGATAACGCGCTTCTTCGCGACGCCGCAGGCAAAGCAGCGCCGCCCTCGTCACCGATCAGCCTGAACCAATTTCAAACACGCCAACCCACAGTGCCATCAACTTCAATGAGATGCCTTGGCGGCGGTATCTCAACTACCTGTCGGATGCGCGTTTCCGCTGCCCGGCCTGTCGGCGGCTGATGGTGATGCATGTCATGGACTACGACATCCCCGGCACGGGCGGCGACAAACCGGCGTACGAATAGCACCGGGGCAAAAGGCCCGCTTCAGCATTCACGGTTTCGTCAAGCCTCCTCGCGCCTAAGCTATCGCTTAGCCACGGTCTTCTCGTTTGGCTTTTCGCTGGGCCGCTTGCCCGAGACAGGATCGACGAGGTGAAGGCCTCCGCAGACGGGACAGTTCTGGACCACATAATGGTCCGGTTTGACAGGCGTGAGGACACTGCCTTGCACCATCACTCCGGTGACTGGGCAGCTATAAAGGAAGTTGCGCATCTCGCCGCCTTTCCCAAGAGTGCGGGTGCGTTCCTGATAAAACCTCAGCCTCATAACTTCAGGAAACAGCATTCCCAGTCGTGAGCCATTGATTCAGATCAAGCTGCAGGCTTATCAGGCCGCCTTCTCGACGATCCTGATGGCGTGGTGATGATCGAGAACAGTGATGTTTACGGATTTCGCTTTTCAGGGCTGGCTCATATTGTCGAGCCAGCGGCGCCCTTCGTGCCACTCCCGAAATATTGCAAGGGGTCGCTTTACCTTAGCCGCATCGGCAAAGAGCCTTGCCTGCCGATAGCCTCAATCGATCGGAGCGACGATTGCGACCGGGCCAACCTTACCTTGCTGCGCGTATTCGCGGATGATGTCGCCGAGGGCGACGATGTTTTCCGGCGTAAGCGTGTTCGCAATGTCGGCTATCTCGAATAGCTTTCCATATGCCATCCCGCCTTCGCGGGTGACGCAGGACCACGAGCCTGGAACCGCACTTGGTTCCGCCCCATAGGCGCGCGCGACAGTACGCAGGGCCGACTTGTAGTCTGATCGAGTGCGAGGCCTGAGGCCGGACAGGTCGTCCACGAGTTGGATAACGTCGTCGATCGTCCTGGTGTTCGTGACGATCGAAACCGGCTCTCGTGCGACCACCACGACGGTGTCGATATGATTCATGATGAACTCGAACTGGGTGAGGATGCCCAAGGCGACCTGATACGAAAGATCTTCAACGCCTTCGACGAGCACCAGTCCCGCGAGAATGCCAAGCACACCCACCGCGCCATGCTGGAGAACGCGCGGCAGGGCTACTGGAACGGCGCCGTCCCGCCCTTCGGATACACCACCGTCGTCAAGGAGCGCCGGGGCAACAAGGACAAGAAGATCCTCGTGATCAAGGAAGACGAAGCCCGCCTGGTTCGACAGATCTTCGGTCTCTATCTGGGCGAAGACGGACCACCAAAGGGTCTCAAGGCCATCGCTGTCTACTTCAACGAGCGCGGCATCACCCGCCGTGGCAGGCGCTTCGGCACCGGAAGCCTCCAGGACCTCCTGACCAACCCCGCTTACTGTGGCCGCCATTACTTCAATCAGACCAACAGCCGGACCGGCAAGAAGCGCCCGCCATCGCAATGGATCGAGATGGCCGTTCCACCCATCGTCGACGAGGAAACCTTCAATCGAGTGCAAGCGACATTGCACGCCCGGTCGCCGCGGGTGACGCCGCCGCGCAACGTCAATGGTCCGACGATGCTGGCGGGGGTAGCCCGCTGCGCCCGGTGCGGATCGGCCATGATCCTCAACACCGGCAAACGCGGAGCTTACCGCTATTATTGTTGCTCTCGGGCCATGAAACAGGGCAAGACGGCGTGTGTCGGTCAGCGCATCCGTATGGACCAGCTCGATGGCATGGTCCTGACGCATCTGTCTGAGCGGCTCTTCACCCCGGAACGACTGGAGAGCCTGCTGGCGGGCTACATGACGCAGGCCAGCGAGGGCGAGGCCGGTCTTCGTGAAAAGCTACGGCAGAGCCGCGAAGCCCGAGGTGACGTCGAGGCCAAGATCACCCGACTGCTGGCCCTGGTCGAGAGCGGCGCAATGGAGCCTGACGATCCGGCCCTGAAGGAACGGCTGGTTGGCTTGCGGCTGCAGAAGACCGAACTCGATCGCGAGATCGTCCGCCTTCAGGAAAGCCTGCAGAACGGCGAACTCACCCTTACGTCGGAAAAGTTGGCGACACTGTCCATCGAAATGCGCAAGCGACTTGCCGAAGGGCCCCAGGAGCTCCGACAGGCCTATATGCGCCTGATCCTCAGCGCCGTGACCGTTGGCCAGCACAAGGTCCGGCTCGAGGGGTCACCGGCCGTTCTGGAGGATCTTGCGCGAAAAGGCGCCTCAAAGTCGTTGCCGGAAGTTCCCTCTTTTGCATGTGCTTATCGAGAGATAGCTGACGGTTCATTCCGGAGACAAGGTTTACACATCGCGCATTTGGGGAGCTCCCGAATGCCCTGGAACGAGTGTAAGCCCATGGATGAACGTCTTCGCTTTGTTGCC
>Ga0310811_10001452_pt1 | contig 29806 bp, 29 predicted proteins | sample YCmetagenome_FD_207642 | JGI IMG/M metagenome (GOLD analysis project Ga0310811, IMG submission 207642) | Soil microbial communities from experimental microcosm in Duke University, North Carolina, United States - YC | ecosystem: Engineered > Artificial ecosystem > Soil microcosm > Unclassified ...
GATGACGGCGTCGGCCTCCTGCTTGCGGCCATGCGTCATCAGCCAGCGCGGCGATTCCGGCAGCCACATCCGCATGAAGAAGACGATCAGCCCGAGAATGGCGCCGATGAAGAACGCCGCACGCCAACCGTGTTCGGGATTGATAATGGCCGGATCGAGCAGCACCACCGCGCCGAGCGCGCCGAGCGCAGCGCCGATCCAGAAGCTGCCGTTGATGACGAGATCGGTCCAGCCACGCACGCGCGCCGGCACCAGTTCCTGGATCGTCGAATTGATCGCGGCATATTCGCCGCCGATGCCCGCGCCGGTCAGCATCCGAAACAGCAGGAAGCTCCACAGGTCCCACGAGAACGCGGTCGCGGCGGTGGCGACGAGATAGACCGAGAGCGTGATGAAGAACAGCTTCTTGCGGCCGAGCCGGTCGGTAAGCCAGCCGAAGAACAAGGCGCCGCCGACCGCGCCGACGAGATAGGCGCTGCCCGCGAGCCCGACATCGGCATTGCTGAAATGCAGCACCGGGCTTGCCTTGAGCGCGCCGGCAACCGTGCCGGCCAGCGTCACTTCGAGGCCGTCGAGGATCCAGGTGATGCCGAGCGCGGCCACGACGAGGGTATGAAACCGGCTCCACGGCAGCCGATCGAGCCGCGCCGGAATATCGGTCTCGACCACGCGGCTGGCGATGCCGTCATCACCTGCAACGGCTTTGTCGAGACTGGCATCATGCATCGGGAAAACCTTCCGGAATATCGGGGCAACGCGGTACAGCCCGATCCGTTCGCAGATCCGCTTTTCATGACAAAAAACCCCCGCACACAGTGCGGGGGTTTTTTCGAATCAGACGCCAGTACTCAAAACACATCTGGCGCGAGAGCAAGACGCACGATCAGGGCATCACGTAAGCGTAGATGCGCGCACCCTGATATTTGGACTCGGCGACGCGGTGGCCGTGATTGCCGGAAATGATGATCGGATTGCCCTGCGGATCGATGCCGCTGACGACACCGACGTGACCGCCGCCGCGCCGTGACATGACGGCGATGGCGCCGACTTGCGGTCGCGACACGCGATGACCGTAATGCGCGAAGGAGCGCGCCATATCCGATCCGGTCCCCTGATGACCGGTGCGCTTGAGCACGAAGTTCATGAACGTGCCGCACCACAGGCTGCGCCGATGGGTCGGGTTGGTGCCGAGCCAGCGGCGCGCTTCCGCGACCACCGAAGAACCGAAGCCCGAAACGGACGGCGCGGACGGCGAACCGAACAGGCCGCCGGACGCCGCCTCCTGCTGACGCACAAGCCGCCGACCATAGCGCACATGCGCGTGGTGCCCGCGATAATGGCCCGCATAATGGCTGCGATGGCCGCGCGCATGACGCCGGCTGGCCACATGCGAATGCCGCTGATGGGCATGGCGGGACGCGATATGGTGCCGCGAATGGCTGGAATGGCCATGATGGCCGGCTTGATGGTGGTGAGGTCGAGCCAGGGAAGGCGTCGCGAATAGCGACAAGGCAAGAAAAAGAGAAGACGCAAGAAGAACGCGGGAACGCGTAAACATGTTTATAGGACCCCCGATGTCCGTTTAGTATTGGGAACCGATGCAGCAACAACCGACCGGCAATACGGGGCATCCGCCAGAACAAAGTGACCATTTCCGGGCAGCTCAGACATCTTTCGATGAATCTGATCAGAAAGTTCCATCACGTAATATTTCAAAATACGGCCGAAAACGTTAATTTATGCGGTTTTAAGGATTTGTTTACGTATTTTTACCACCAAATCACGTCACTAATACGAAAACTATACTGTATAAATTTCTCAAATACGCATGTATTGCACTGCAATACAGTGGCGCCGTGTATTTCCGGCCAATAAAAGTCAAATTGTGCCCAATCCCGCATGCGGGGGCATGTTCAACCCGTTGTGATGAGAGCGGCGGTCCGGCGCCCGACGAGAGTTCCAGCCGGCGCGATCAACGCGGGATCAGGGTATGGCGTCAGGATTTTCGGGTGAGAAGAAACACCGCCTGCTCGCCAAACAGGTTCCAGAACCACCAGGGCGCGTTCAGACGCAACGGCCGACCCCAGGCGTCGAAGGCGACGGCCTTTTCCAGCTTGGCGCCCAGCGCCTCGCTGAGCTGCAGGAAGTCCTTGATCGTGCAGAAATGGATATTGGGCGACTCGTACCAGGCATAGGGCAGGTTGTCGGTCTGCGGCATCTGCCCATCGAGAAGGATTTTCAGGCGTATCTTCCAATGTCCGAAGTTCGGGAACGAGACCACGACCCGTCGGCCGATACGCAGCATGTTCTCGAGCACCTCGCGCGGCTGGCGCGTCGCCTGGATCGTCTGCGACAGGATCACGTAGTCGAAGCCATCGTCCGGATAGTCGGCAAGATCGGTGTCGGCGTCGCCCTGGATTACGGCGAGACCCTTGGCCACAGACTCGTTCACGCCCTCGCGCGACAGTTCGATGCCACGGCCGTCGACATTGCGCTCCTCGACGAGCAGGCGCAGCAATTCGCCATCACCGCAGCCGACATCGAGCACGCGCGCGCCGGACTGGATCATGCTGGCGACAAGCAGCAGGTCGACGCGCGAACTCCCCGGCGTTTGCGCCGCATGCATGGTCAGATCGCGGGGACGGCGGGACAGCATCATGACGTCCCGTTGAGGCCGCGCGCCTTGGCGGCGGCGTCGAGGAAGCCGCGCACGATCGCGAAAAATTCCGGCTCGTCGAGCAGGAACGCGTCGTGCCCCTTATCAGTGACGATCTCGGCAAAGGAGACGCGCGCGCCGCCGGCGTTGAGCGCGTGCACGATGGCGCGCGAATCCGATGTCGGAAACAGCCAGTCGCTGGTGAACGACACGACGCAAAAACGCGACGGGGTATCCTTGAAAGCGTTCGCAAGCACGCCGCCGTAGTCCGCCGCGAGATCGAAATAATCCATGGCGCGGGTGAGATAGAGATAGCTGTTGGCATCGAAGCGCTCGACAAAGGCGATGCCCTGATGGCGCAGATACGACTCGACCTCGAAGTCGGCGTCGAACGAGAAGGTCGGATTGCTGCGGTCCTGCAACCGGCGGCCGAACTTGCGATGCAGCGCCACGTCGGAAAGATAAGTGATGTGCGCGCCCATGCGCGCGACGGCCAGCCCACGTCGCGGGCGCGTGCCCTCGAACAGATAACGGCCCTGGCGCCATTCCGGATCAGCCATCACAGCCTGGCGGCCGACCTCATGGAAGGCGATGTTCTGCGCCGAATGGCGCGTCGCCGTCGCGATCGGGATCGCGGCGAACACGCGCTCGGGATAGCTCGCGGCCCATTGCAGCACCTGCATGCCGCCCATCGATCCGCCGACCACGGCAAACAACGTCTCAATGCCAAGGCGGTCGAGCAGCATCGCTTGCGCGCGCACCATGTCGCGGATGGTGATGACGGGAAAGTCGAGGCCCCAGGCGCAGCCGGACTGCGGATTGGTCGAAGACGGGCCGGTCGATCCGATACAGCCGCCGACGACATTGGTGCAGATGACGAAATAGCGGTCGGTGTCGATCGGTTTGCCCGGGCCGATCAACGTCTCCCACCAGCCGGGCTTGCCGGTCAGCGGATGTGTGCTGGCAACATGCTGGTCGCCGGTCAGCGCATGACCAATCAGCACCGCGTTGCTGCGTTCGGCGTTGAGTGCGCCATAAGTCTTATAGGCGATCTGGAATGGCGCGAGTGCAACGCCGGCATCGAGCGCGAGCGGCTGGCTCTCGTCAAAACGCACGACAAGCGAGTCCTGCGGGTGGTCCGCAGCGCGAACCTCCGGAGGTATCGTTTGTTGGGTGTCGAGACCGACCTCGACCATCGCGTCCTTCTCCACACGCGCAAATGACCGGACCCAAAGGATCGAGCCATTGTCCGTCAGTCGATCGGCTTGAAGCGGTTTGCCGCCGAAATGTCAATGTTTTCTTTGATTTTGCCGCTCCGGCTGGCCTAAACAAGGGGCTAGATTGCGCGCCACGCGCGCCTCATGCCCTGGGCGAATGATGACCAAAGACAAGATGCCGCCTTCGCTGGCCAAGCTGCGCGAGGAAATCGATGCGATCGATGCCTCGATGCACACGCTGCTGATGCAGCGCGGCGAGATCATCGACCGGCTCATAGCTGTCAAGCGCACGCAGGAGGTCGGCTCCGCATTCCGCCCGGCGCGCGAAGCGGAGATGATGCGCCGGCTCGTCGATCGTCATCACGGCATCCTGCCGCTCGACACAGTCGAAAGCATCTGGCGGGTCATCATCTCAAGCTTCACCTATGTGCAGGCACCGTTCTCCGTACACGCCGATTTGACCGCGAGCGATGCATTGATGCGCGACACAGCGCGCTTCCATTTCGGCTTCACCGTACCGTTCGTGCCGCATATCGGCGCATCGAGCGTGGTTGCAGCGCTTTCGGAATCGCGTGGCGATCTCGGCCTCATCCCGGCGACAAGCAATGTCGGCGCCTGGTGGCGGGCGCTGGAATTCGACGCGGCGCCAAAAATCATCGCCCGGCTTCCTTTCATCCAGCGTGCGGACCATCCGGCGGCGCTCCCCGTCTTCGTCGTCTCGCGCGTCGCCGCCGATGCCTTCGTCAAGGATGTCGAGATGTGGAGCGTGCGCGTGGACGTCTGGAACGAGGTCACGGCCGCCGCGATCGGCGGCCTCGCCGAGGTTCTGGTGGCGCCGGACGCCGAACTGGATGGCGTCGACCTGCTCCTTTCGCTGCGGACCGGCACGTCTTTCGACGCCGTCTCCGCTGCCCTGGTCAACGCCGGCGCGACCATCGGCTCTTCGGCTCTCGTCGGCAGCCACGCGGCAGGCTACAAGGTGCCGCGCTGACTGTCCGGCCTCCCCGCCTGGGGACGTGAAAAGAGTCCGATCTGGAGCCTGAGTGAATGACTGCCGCCCGTCCCGAGCCGCGCGCCGGCATCCTCGACATCGCCGCCTATGTGCCGGGCAAAAGCGCGGCGCCTGGTGTCGCGCGCGTCTTCAAGCTGTCGTCGAACGAGACGCCGCTCGGTCCGAGCCCCGCCGCCGTCGCCGCCTATCACGCCGCAGCCGCCACGCTGCAGGATTATCCGGAAGGGTCCGCGCGGGTGCTGCGCGAAGCTATCGGCCGCGCCTTCGGCCTCGATCCCGCGCGCATCGTCTGCGGCGCGGGGTCGGACGACCTGCTGAACCTCCTTGCCCACGCCTATGTCGGCCCTGGCGATGAGGCGATCCATACGACGCACGGCTTTCTCGTCTATCCGATCGCCACCAAGGCCGCGGGCGGCACGCCGGTGGTCGCGGCCGAGCGCGCGTTTACCGCCGACGTCGATGCCATTCTCGCGGCGGTGACGGCAAAAACCAAAGTGGTCTTCGTTGCCAATCCGAACAATCCGACTGGCACTTATCTGCCGTTCGACGAGATCAAGCGCCTGCACGCCGGCCTGCCGGCGCATGTGCTGCTCGTGCTCGACGCCGCTTACGCTGACTATGTGCAGCGCAACGACTACGAAGCCGGCATCGAGCTGGTGGCGACCACGGAAAACACCGTGATGTGCCGAACGTTCTCGAAAATCCATGGACTCGCGGCGCTGCGTCTCGGCTGGCTCTATGGGCCGGCGCATGTCGTGGATGCGGTCAACCGCATTCGCGGGCCGTTCAATGTCGGTACGCCGGCGATGCTTGCCGGTGTCGCCTCGATCGAAGACCCGGCGCATGTCGAGCGCGCGCGCGATCACAACACGCAATGGCTCGACTGGCTCACACAAGAGATCGGCAAGCTCGGCTACACGGTGACGCCGAGCGTGGCGAATTTTCTGCTGATCCACTTTCCCGAGACGAAGGGGAAGACGGCAAAGGATGCGGATGCGTTTCTCGCGTCGCGCGGGCTGATCCTGCGCCGCGTCGAGGCCTATCACCTCCCCAACGCGCTGCGCATGACCGTCGGCAGCGAAGAGGCCAACCGCCTCGTCGTCGCGGCGCTTGCCGAATTTTCCGGGAGGCGCGCGTGACGGATGCTCCGCTCTACGACCGGCTGGCGCTGATCGGCTCCGGCCTGATCGGGTCCTCCATCGCGCGTGCCGCGCGAGCCAAGAATGCCGTGCGCGAGATTGTCATGACGGCGCGCTCGGAAAAGACGCGGATGCGCGTCGTCGAACTCGGCATCGCCGACCGCGTGATGGCGACCAATGTGGACGCCGCGCAAGGCGCTGACCTCGTCATCCTGTGCGTACCCGTCGGCCAATCCGGCGAAGTCGCGCGGGAAATCGGTCCGCATCTGCAGCCCGGCGCGACGGTGTCGGATGTCGGTTCGGTCAAGGGCGCGGTGGTGCGCGATATGGCGCCGCATCTCGGCGCCGACGTGCATTTCATCCCGGCGCATCCGGTCGCCGGCACCGAATATTCCGGCCCCGACGCCGGCTTTGCCGATCTCTTCGTCAACCGCTGGTGCATTCTCACGCCGCCGGACGGCGCTGACCCCAAAGCCGAAGCAAAGCTGCGGGCGTTCTGGGAACGGCTCGGCGCCAATGTGGAATCGATGCCACCCGATCACCACGATCTGGTGCTGGCGATCACCAGCCATGTGCCGCATCTCATCGCCTACACCATCGTCGGCACGGCGGAGGATCTGGAGTCGGTGACCCGTTCGGAAGTGCTGAAATTTTCCGCCGGCGGCTTTCGCGACTTCACACGCATCGCGGCATCCGATCCGACCATGTGGCGCGACGTGTTTCTGGCCAACAAGGATGCGGTGCTGGAAATGCTCGGGCGCTTCAACGAGGATATCTCAGCGCTCACGCGCGCGATCCGCACTGGCGACGGCGACACGTTGTTCGATCTGTTCACGCGCACGCGCGCGATCCGTCGCGGCATTCTCGCTATCGGACAGGATTCCGCCGCGCCCGATTTCGGCCGCCCGCACGGTCAGACTGCGGACAAGCCCACCGAGTGAATTAGCCCCAGTAACGGCCGCTCGCGCCAATGATGACGACGATCAGTCCGAGCGGCAGATTGACAGCGATCATCTGCCGGATGCGATTGAGCTTCGGGGCAGCCGCCGCGAAGTCGCCGGCGTCGACCGCGCGCTTGAAGGCCAGCCACGGCCCGTGGAACAGCCACGCATAAAGCGCGATCATCACCCAGCCGATCCCCTGCATGATGTGAACGTGCAGACCGATATGGGCGAAGCCGCCGAACAGTTCGAACACCATCCAGTAGCCGCTCAAAAGCAGGAGGATGATCGCGGCCCAGACCCAGGGGAAGAATGCCGCCAGGGTGTCGCGCATCAGCCGCATGCGCTGTGGCGGATCGAGCGTGCCGAGAGCCGGACGCAGCGCCATGTAGATCGCGAACATGCCACCCACCCAGACGACGGCACCAAGGACATGCGCGGCGATGGCCGCCGATGCAGTGTAGGTCATGGGAAGCTCCTTAGCGTTAGAACAGCGGCGCCACCTGCCCGACGGGAAAGGCGCCGAGGGTCATGGCGCCGTCCTTGAAGCGCAGCGGCAGCACGACGGCGCTCTTGCCTTCGAGCTGCGTGCGCGTGCCGAGAAGGCCGATGGCCGCGGCCAGCGTCGAACCGCCGCGATCGCGCGCGATATTGCCGAGACCGGGCGCGATGCGGTCGAGCGCGCCGGCGACGCGGCCCATGCTCGGACTGGTCTGGATTTTGTCGAGGCCGAATGTCGAGATCACATGTTCGATTCCGGCAACCGTCACCAGCAGTTCACCCTCAAGCCGCCCCTGCGCGTTCAGCGACAGGGAGCCGGTTGCAATCGCCACCGTATTGCCCTGGGCGACACGCGCGCCTGAGATGGTGATGCTGCCACCATTGGCCTGCATCTGGCGAAACCGCGCAGGCCACGGCTTCGGCGCAAAATCCTTCAGTCCGCGCAGCACGAAGGTGATGTCGGAATTGAAGGCCTGGGCGGCGAGCGGATTGATCGTCGGCGCCACGGCGTCGGTCAGCCGCAGGCCGATGCTGATAACCGGATTGTCGACCGCCGAGCCCTCGATGATGCGCCCCTTGATTTCCGCCCGCTCGGCGCCGAACAGCCGCTGTGCCTCGGGCGCGCCCGCGCGATCGAAAGTCGGCTTGTCGAGAATGATCGACGCGCCCTGGGGCAGGATCGGACCGCCTTCCACCGCGGTGTCGAGGTGCGCCCAATTGGCAATGAATTGCGGCTTCTGCGCCTGGTCGCTCAAGGTCAGCGGCCCGATGAAGCGGCTTTCGATCAGGGTCGGACGCCAGACCTGGGCGCTCATGATCAGCGATGCCGCCTGCACGAACACGGTCGGCTCGGCGCTGCGCCATTCCATCTTCGCCGGCGTGCAATGCACCTCGATGCTGAACGGAAATCCGTTCACCGGCGACGAGCCACAGGCATAGATTCGCCCGGCCTTCGCCTCGCGCGCGATCCAGCCGTCGATGGTCTTCTGCGTCAGTCCGGCGGCATAATACCAACCGACGCTCCAGGCGGCCGCCAGTGCAACCAGGAGCATGATCGATGCGACCCAGGGCCAGGTTCGACGGCGGACAAGCAGGGGGTGGGTCATCAATCCTTTTCCGGCTGTGCCGGTTTTCCAATGATCTGGTTTGCGAAACGCCGATTTTCCAAGGATATGCCTTAACTTGGGCGAGTTTTCGGACCAAGCTGACGACTTGTAAAGCTAACAAATGGCGTAAAACGAGGCGCTGCACCGTATCGGTCGCAGCCGTGTCCCCCAAGCCACAATGATTCAGGCGATCCGCCATTGCCCGTGATGCCCCCCGACTTCGATCTGTTACCGGAAGACCTCTGGATTTTCGCCTACGGCTCCCTGATGTGGCAGCCCGGCTTCGAATTCGTGGAACGCCTGCCCGGCCGCGTCCTCGGTGCCCACCGGGACCTCTGCGTGCTGTCGCACATCTACCGCGGAACGCCTGAACGGCCCGGCCTCGTACTCGGGCTCGATCGCGGCGGCATCTGCCGCGGCATCGCCTATCGGGTCGCGCCGGCCCAGCGCAAATCCACCATGACTTATCTGCGTGAGCGCGAACAGGTCAGCATGGTCTATCGCGAGTGCCTGCGCACCGTGCTGACCATGGGCAAGAACGAGCGCCGCGTCACCGCCGTCTGCTACGTGGTGGACCGGTCACACGCGCAATATGCCGGCAATCTCACGCTGACCCAGCAGCTTCACTATGTGCGCGAGGCGCATGGGCGGGCCGGATCGAACCGCGACTATGTGGTCAATACCGTGGCCGAACTCGAGACCCACGGCATGCGCGACGCCAAGCTGCATCTGCTGGCCGAAAAGCTCAAAGGCGTGCACGAAGCCGCGCTTTGAAAATCAAGAAACTCACATGCCCGCTTGCGCACGCACGATGCCGTGCGCGGCCAGTTCGGCACGACCCTCCGCGACCAACCGCGCCGTCGCCGTCTCGATCCGCTCCTGCAGCGTCGCCGCGAATTCCGCCTTGTCGAGGCCAGGCATGATCGGGTCGAGCACCTCGATAACGATCGTTCCGGGATAACGCAGGAACGAGCGGCGCGGCCAGAACAGCCCGGAATTGAGCGCCATCGGCGTGCACGGCATGCCCGTCTGCGCATAAAGATGCGCGATGCCGAACTTGTAGCGCGGCTCGGCCCCCGGTGCGCGGCGGGTGCCTTCGGGGAAAATCAGAATCTGCCGTCCCTTGCTCAACTCAAGCTTGACGCGCTCGGTCATCGTCGCAAGCGCCTGCGTGCGCGCCCCGCGGTCCACCGGGATCATGCGCCCCTTCCAGGTGTACCAGCCGAAAAAGGGAATCCAGCGCAGTTCGCGCTTGAGGATATAGGCCGGGTCGTCGAACATCGGCAGCAGCGCAAACGTTTCCCAGATCGATTGATGCTTTGATGCGACGAGGGCGGCGCCCTCCGGGATCTTCTCTTTCCCGCGTACCTCGATCGAGATGCCGCAGATGACGCGCATCAGCCACTCATTCGACCGTCCCCAGGCTTGGGCGACCCTGACGAGTCCCCAATAGGGCATCACGAATGTCGGGATCGCCGCCACCATGTAGATGGTGAGATTGAGATAGAAGGCGATGTTGAAGAGAAGCGAGCGCAAGACCAGCACGAGAACCTGTTCACCCTTCCATGGCGCACATCGACGACGCTGCGCGTGGTGTCGCCGCATCGCGCACGTCGCTCTGTTGCAGACGCCGCACTATCCCGCTTCGCGCACCGTCGGCGACGGGTCGATTTGCATGCGGGCAAGGGCGACGATGTACTTCAAATATTCGGACAAAAGAAGCCGTGCCGTGGACGGGCTTGTCCACCACGGCTCGGCCTTGATCGTCTCGGACACCACGGGATAGGCGATCAGCCGCACATCGGGCAATTGATGCGCGATCTCCGCCATGGCGCGGGGCATGTGGTAGTTCGACGTCACGACGATGAGCGATTTGAACTGGCGTTCCACTGCCCAGCGCCGCGTTTCAAGCGCGTTGCCGAATGTATTGAGGGCTGACCTGTCGAGATCGACGCAGCAGGCAAAGCTGGTCTGGTATTTGGGAACCTTGTGCGCGATTTCGGCGAGCCGCGTCTCGGGATAAACGCCGGTGATCAGCAGCCTGCGCCCCTTGCCGGCAGCGAGCAACTCCATGGCGTCGTTGATACGCGAGGAACCACCGGTCAGCACCACGATGCCGTCGGCGCTTTCAGAAATCTGCCGCTCGGACTGGGCGACTTGTTTCGCGAAGTACAAAAACCCGATCGGCAACGCAACGAGAGCGACGGCGAAGCAGGCGGTCACGAGCCGGCTGAACACCCGTGACAGACGCGCAAGGATACCGACGCGCGCGGGCGCGGGCCCGTTCTCGGTTTCCCTGTCCATATCCGATCCCACTCGTGTCATGACGTCCGTCTGTTTCGCGCCACCATAGCCGAACCGCGAGTCCGGCAAAAATCGAAATTCATTCGATGGCGGCCAGCGTGCGATAGACGGCATGGCGCGAGGTGAGCGCCGTGAGCGCAGCGATCGCCGCCGCCTGAACCACGACCGCAACATACCCCTTGAAACCCAGCGCCAGTGCACCGAACAAGGCAGCCGATTCGTCACCGCCGGCGGTGCCGCGAAACAGCGGATTGAGGAGGCCCATCGCCAGGAAGATGAGAATCGCGCCGCAACCGCCGATGGCCGCGCCTTTGAGACCCAGTACCAGAAAATGCCGCTGGAAATGCCGGGCAATGAAACGGTCACGCGCGCCGGTGAAATGCAGCACCTCGATGATCGGCCGGTTGCCGGCCATGGCGCCCCGCGCCGCAAAGGTGACCGAGAGAATGGTCGCGGCGATGACCAGCGCGAGGATCGCCATGCCGGCGAAGACCGCCGTGCGGCTCATCGTCCGCATGCGCTCGGTGAAAGCGCGGTGATCGTCGAGCGACGACGGCGGCACCGCGTCATGAAGTTGCTGTTGGAGACCGGCGGGTTCGAAAGCCTGATCTGCGGAGATCTGGAGCACGATCAGGCGCGGGATCGGCAGATTATCGAGGGAAAGCCCGGTCCCGAGCCATGGCTCGAGCAGGCCCATCGCCTCGGCCTTGTCGATGACATGCACATCGGCAACGCCCGCGTAACCCTTGGCAAGCGCCGCGGCGCGGGCGATATCGGCCTGCAGGTCGCGGCCGCTCTGCGGCTTGACCTGGATCGTGACCTCGCGGGCGATATCAGATTCCCATTGCGCCGCGGTCGTCTGCACCATCATGACGAAGCCGACGGTGAGAGACGCCAGAAAGGTCATGATCGCCACCACCGCGATCAGCGCCTGTCCCGGCACCGATTCGCCGGGCACGATCGGCGCTTCAATCCGCGGCGGCGTGCGCGCAACCGTGGTCGGCGGCACGCTGACCGCCCCGTCGCCGCGCAAATCGGGCCGCGCGCCCGTGCGTAAATCGGGGCGCAGGTCCGGGCGCTTGTCGGGCCGCTTGCCCGTTCGCAAATCGGTTCGGTCGTCCATCATTCCAAAGGTCGTTCCGAGACATGATTCAGGGGCGTTATTCCAGAATTTCATCCAGCTTCACTGAATCAGCGGCGTCAATCGTAGTCGTGCAACCGCCCCTCGTGAAGGACAAGACGGCGGGCATCATATTCATCCATCAAGGCGATATCATGCGTGGCGATGACGACCGACGTGCCCGACTTGTTGAGTTCGATGAACAGGCGCAGCAACCGCTGCGCGAGGCTCGGATCGACGTTTCCGGTCGGTTCGTCGGCGAGCAGGATCTGCGGCCGCGTGATCACGGCGCGCGCAATCGCCGCGCGCTGCTTCTCCCCGCCCGACAGCACTGGCGGCAGCGCCCACATGCGCTCACCGAGCCCGACCCATTCGATCAATTCCATCACCTCGTCGCGGTAGCTCTCCTCGCTGCGGCCGGCCACCCGCAACGGCAAGGCGACGTTGTCGTAGGTCGTCATGTGATCGAGCAGGCGGAAATCCTGGAACACGATGCCGATGCGGCGGCGCAACGCGGACAGCGCATCCTTGCTCAGGCTGGCAATGTCGTGGCCGAAAACCGTGATCAATCCGCGCGATGGCCGCAACGTGAGGAACATGAGCCGCAGCAGCGAGGTCTTTCCGGCGCCCGATGGACCGGTAAGGAACTGGAACGAGTTCGGCTCGATGCGGAAGGTGAGATCGCGCAGAACCTCGGGCCCGAGCCCGTACCGCAAGCCGACATTTTCAAAGCGAACCAATCCGTTCTCCCACCTGGCCGGAGCGCCCGGCCGGCTGCAGCTTAAACACCCCTCCGGGGTGGCGTGATCATGGTTTCCATTCCGTTAACGGATCGGATGCTACGGTTTGCGCCATTCGTCACGACCGCCGACGAAGATGCAAGTGACACCCCAAAAATGCGGCAAGACCCATGCTGATTGTCTGTCCGAACTGCGCCACATCCTATCAGATTGAAGCGGAACTCGTTGGCGCGCCGGAGCGATCGGTTCGCTGCGCCCGCTGCCTGACCGTCTGGACGATGGACACGCGTGCAGCCGTCCCCGCCATCGTGCGGGCGGAGGATAGCGAGATTTTAGCGCAGGGGCCGCTGATTCCGCCGCAGGAGCGCCACGTCAACGCCGCAACCCCGGTGCGGGCCATGGCGGCGGTCGCGGACAGCGACCTGGCCAGAGCGGCAGATCAAGCGCCGCGCGAAGCGACAAGGCCAGAAGGCGTCGCCGCCGATCAAGCGGAGCCAGCCAGCGACGCTGCGCCGCACATGTCCTCCGCTTCCGACGCGGAGGCGGCACGCGATCTCACCACTGCGGATGCTGAGGCCGCTCATGCGGAGGCGGATGCCGACGCCGACGATGCGACGGCAAATGAGGCGGTTCGCCCCTTCGACACGGACGCCCCCTCGATCGTCCCGTCGCAAAACCCGGACGACAGCATACGGCCGTCCGGCCGTTCACCGCGGACTGCGCGCGTCACCAGATTTCTTCCCGATTGGTACAATGCAGAATCGGATGCGCGGAGCCGCAAGACGCGGATCAGGCTGGCGGGCCTTGGCCTCGCGCTGCTCGCCATTTGCAATATCGCGCTCATCAGCTATCGCGACGCGATCGTGCGCAAGCTGCCGCAAACGGCGTCGCTCTATGCGGCCATCGGCCTGCCGGTCAATCTGCGCGGCCTCGCTTTCGCAGACCTGCACACCTCCTATGAGACGCAGGACGGCGTCGACGTGCTGCTGGTCCAGGGCGCGATCATAAGCAAGAGCGAACAGCCCGTTGCCGTTCCCCCTGTCCGCCTGGCGGTACGCAACGGCACGCATCAGGAAATCTATGCCTGGACCGCAAAACCGGAGCGCGCCTTGCTGCGCCCGCAGGAGCGGCTTCCCTTCAAGGCGCGCCTTGCATCACCGCCACAAGACGCCAGCGACGTGCTGGTGCGTTTCCTCAACAGCCGCGATCTCAACGGCCGGTCGCTCTGAACACATGGCCCATATCCTCGTTGCCGATGATGAAGATGATTTGCGCAGGCTGGTGGCGCGTGCCTTGCGCGACCGCGGACATACGGTCACCGAAGCCGACGATGGCGGCGCGGCGATGGAATGCCTCACCCGCGCCAATGGCGGCTTCGATCTGATCCTGACCGATATCAAGATGCCGGTGATGGACGGCATCGCGCTGGCGCTCGCCGCATCGCGCGACTTTCCCCATATCCGTATCTTGATGATGACGGGTTATGCCGACCAGCGTGAAAGAACCCACGGGCTGGAGGCCATCGTGCACGACGTCATCAGCAAGCCGCTGACGCTCGACGGCCTGCACCGCGCAGTCGATGGCGCGCTAAAAGCGTAGCGCTGCAATCGGTGCTTTAAAAATCCTTGAGCAAACGCTCGATGTAATCGAGTTCGATCTGCGGGCGCTGCGGATCGGAAAAGCGGCGGCGCAATTCCTCAAGGATGCGGCGCGCGCGTTGCGCGTCGATCTCGCCCGGCACCTTCACCGTCGTGTCGTCGCCGTAGTCGCGGCCACGCATCGGGCGGCCGAGCGGATCGGTGTTCTGGTCGGCGCGGGCGCGGCCGAAACGGCCCGGCTGACCCCGTCCCGGTCCGTTGCTTTGCTGTTGCTGCATCGACTGCGCGAAATTCTGCGCGCCCTTGCGCAGCGCATCAAGCGCACGGCCCTGGGCATCGACGGCGGAGTCGGCATTGCCTTCGCCCAACGACCCTTCGGCTTCGCCCATAGCCTTGCCCGCTTCGCCAAGCTGCGCCATGCCGCCGTCGCCCTGCTCGCCCTGTTGGCCTTGCTGCCCTTGTTGGCCGCGCTGACCTTGACCCTGCTGGCCGCGCTGCCCGCGCTGGGTCTGCTGCTGCCCCATGCCGCCCTTGCGCATCTCTTCGAGCAGCTTCTGCAATTGCTGCCGCAGCGCCTGCTGGTTCTGCTGCAACTCGCCCATCTGGTTGCCCTGCTGACCACGCTGTCCACGCTGGCGATCGCGCTGGTCCTGGCCCTGCTGATAGGTGCGGTCGCGCAGGCGCTGCTGGCGCCGGATCATGTCGGCCATTTCTTCCAGCGACTTCATCTCGGCGCTCTGGTCGCCCTGCTGGCCCATCTGACCCATCTGCAGGTTGTTCAGCATCGCCTGCAAATTCTGCAGCAATTGACGTGCAGCATCCCTGTTGCCGGAGCGCGCCAGATTTTCGAGTTGGTCGATCATCGCCTGCAAATCCTGCGAGCGCAGCATCTGCGTATTGGGATCGAGCGGACGGTTGAGCGCCTGCGGATTCTTTTGCAACTGCTCGGCCAACGCTTGCAGGAATTTGTCGAGCGCGGCACGCAACTCGTTGGTGAGGCGCTTGATCTCGTCGTCGCTGGCATTGCGGTCGAGCGCCTGGCGCAGCCGTTCCTCGGCCGCATGGAGAGCCTGTTCGGCATCACCGACAGTGCCGTCTTCGATGTTCACCGCCATCTGCCACAGGCGATCGGCGACGCCGCGCAGATCGTCGTCCGACTTCGCGTTGGCGAGATTCCAGTAGATCGACCGCAGGCCGAGATAGACGCCGGCTTCGGGCGTGAACTTCTCGGGCGCGATCGAGAGCGCATCGAGCCCGGCCATGATTTGCGGCCGCGCGTCGGCGTTGAGCGCGAGGATGCGCCGCAGATCGACGAGCGCACGCGCCAACGGCTTGATGAAAATGCGCTGCGGCAGTTCGAACGTGACCGGCTCGCTGCGGCCTTCATTGCCGCCCTGATCGCGCGCGACAAGCGTCATTGTGACTTCGGCGCCGGCCCACGGATGCTGCGTCAAATCCTTGACCGTCTTGCCCTCGCCCTTGCGCGTGCGCGCCTGCGGCATCACCAGTTTCACATCCGGCGCGTCATAGAGCGGGCGCGGTTGCGCTTTGGCATCGCCATCGGCATTTGCAGTCGGCGCGGCAGTCTTCACCTCCGCCTTCTTGATCTCGGCTTTGCCCTCGATGACGCCGTAATCGTCCTCGACCGCGTAATTGAGTTCGAGCGCGCCGCGCACGCCGCTCTGCGGCTCCTTGGTCAGCTTGATCGTCGGCGGCTTGTCGGGAATGGCGTTGAACGTCCAGGTCACCGGGCCCGCCGGTCCGCGCACGGTGGCGCTGCCGGATTCCGCGAGCGTGAAGCGATGCTCTTCGGTCCCGGTTGGAACATGGTCTTCGCCCTTGCCGGGCGCCAGACCGCCGGTGGTTTGGACATCAACGCCTGACTGACCGGTCGCGCGCACGACGATGGCACTGCCGACCGGCAGGTCATAGGTCGGAGCCGCCGCGACGGTCTCGCCGCGCTTGAGGCCGGGCAGGATAATCGGCGAGCGGCCGGTATAGGCCGGGGGGCTGACCCAGGCATCGACGCGGAAATTCTCCGGCGTCATCACACCGGTCCAGTCGAAGGCCGCGACGATGCGCTGCCAGCGTTCGCCGCCCGCGGCCACGAAAGTGGCGGCGACGAGGATGAACGCCAGCGCCCGCAGTGCCGCCGGATCGCGCAACGCCAGGCGCGGGAACGGCAGACCGGCGCGCAGTCCGCGTGCGGCCTCGAGCGCACGCGCGACATGGGCGCGCCACAGCGCGACAGTCAGCGGATCCTCGGCCTTGGTGGCGAGATTATCGGTGACGGCGGTCGCCGGACGATGCGGCAGGCCGCTGCCGCGATCGAGCCGCCGCAATCCTTCGGCCGGCGTCGGGAAGCGCAAGCGCCAGGCCGGGATCGCCGCGAAGATGAAGATAACGACGAAGGCAAGCAGCACCACGCCACGCGCGAGCAAAGGCAGCCACAGCCAGACGCCGAGCCACGACGCAGCAAGGAAGAAACCGAATGCGGTCAGAAGGCTCGCGAGCGCCGGCCACAGCCGTTCCCAAAAAATCGACCAGCGCGCACGTTGCGTCGCGCGCGCCAGCAGCACATCGATGCGCGCCGCCGCCCGTCCCGCCTTGCCCAAACCCGCATCCTGTGGCGGTCGATCCGAAGATCGCTCCGGAGAATCCGTCATGCCCAAACCATATCACGCTGCCCCGCCGCCGCCCCATGGCGGGGATGGTCGACGGCCAAATATTTCGTGATCGGCATAGCGCAATTGTCGGGCGGATTTGCGCCCATTGCAGGGCGCAAAAGGTGTCCCGCTCAGAGCCAGTCGGGGACGCGGTCGAGCGCAATCAACTCCGAGACGTCGGGCCGCGGGCGGACCACGGCCCACTTCTCGCCCCGGACCAATACCTCCGGCACCAGCGGCCGACTATTATAGGTTCCCGCCTGCACGGCCCCGTAGGCGCCAGCCGTCATCACCGCCAGCAGGTCTCCGGCCTTCACTGCCGGCATATCGCGGTCGGTGGCCAGGAAATCGCCGGATTCGCAGACCGGCCCGACCACATCCGCCGTGAGCCGCGGCGCGTCCGGCCGTGGTTCGGCCAGCAGGCGGATGTCGTGATGCGCGTCATAGAGTGTCGGGCGGATCAGGTCGTTCATCGCCGCGTCGACGATAACGAAGGTCTTGCCATCGCCGTGCTTGACGAACAGCACACGGGTGACGAGCACGCCGGCATTGCCGACGATGAGCCGGCCCGGCTCGAAAATGAGCGTGCAGCCAAGGCCGCGCGTCGCGCGCTTGACCACGTCGGCATAGGCCGTGGGGTCGGGCGGGGGATCGTTGTCCTCGCGATAGGGAATGCCGAGACCACCGCCGAGATCGACATGCTTGATCGTGTGGCCGTCGCCGCGCAGCACGCCAACGAATTCGTTGAGCAGGGTAAAGGCATCGCCGAAAGGCTGCAGATCTGTGATCTGGCTGCCGATATGCATGTCGACGCCGGTCACCGCGATGCCGGGCAACGCCGCGGCATGACGGTAGACGTCACGCGCGCGGCTGATCGGAATGCCGAACTTGTTCTCGGAACGGCCGGTCGCGATCTTGGCGTGAGTTTTCGCATCGACATCGGGATTGACGCGGATCGACACCGGCGCGCGGCGGCCTTTCGCGGCCGCAATCGACGACAGCAGGTCGAGCTCCGGTTCGGATTCGACATTCACGCAAAGGATATTTTCATCGACGGCAAGGGCCAGTTCGCGCGCGGTCTTGCCGACCCCGGAGAACATGATCTTGTCAGCGGGAATGCCGGCGGCACGCGCGCGCAACAGTTCGCCTTCCGACACCACGTCGGCGCCGGCGCCGAGCCGGGCGAGCGTGGTCAGCACCGCCTGGTTGGAATTCGCCTTCATGGCGTAGCAAACGAGCGAAGGCACGTCGGCAAAGGCGGATGCAAAAACCTTGTAATGGCGCTCCAGCGTCGCCGAGGCATAGCAATAGAACGGCGTGCCCACGGCATCGGCGATTGCCGCGAGATCGACGTCTTCGGCGTGCAGGGCGCCGTCCCGGTAGGCGAAATGATGCATCGTCGTTTGTTGCGTGAATCGGTTGTCGCGTGAATGAATGGGACGGCAAGCGTCCGGGATTGGCCGGTCCGTTCTATAACGCGTCGCTGCACTCCGGCCTAAATAAAAAACGCCCGGCCGCATGCAGCAGGCCGGGCGTCCGAATGGCGCGGCAGACCTGGGTCAGCCCTTTTTCTTCATGTATTTTGCAACAAGTTCGGCCGTGAGCTTCACGTTCGGATCGTATTCCGGCGCGTCCTCAATCTGCTCGAGATCATTGAGCCCGCTGTATTTGTAGATGCGGTTGATGGCCGAGATCAGCCGCACCGGACGGTCTGGATCGCCATTGAAGTGCTGGTGGATCGTGTTCGGCGGCAGATAGATGAGATCGCCGGCTTCCCATTCAAAGCGCTTGACCTCTTCCTGCGGCTTCCAGTGATAGGTGTCGGTGATCTCGACATCGCAGTCCTGATGCAGGTCGTAGCCGTAGCCCTCGAGGACATAGACGCATTCCTCGGCGAGATGGCGATGCTTGCCGGATTTGCTGCCCGGCGGAATGAACTGCATGTAGGCGTCGACCGTCTCCATGCGCACGTTCATCTCGTCGTTGAGCAGATGCTTGAGCAGGCCCTGACGCGACATTTCCCAAGGCATGTCCTCGGGCGTGACGATCTTCTTGCGCTTGGCGTTGCGCGCCGGCATTTCCGTCGCGTCGTCGAGCAGATTTTTATAGATGCTGCCGGTCAGCGAACCCTGCAGCCACGCCTTCGATTCATCCCAAGCCATTGTTCTTTTCCCTAACTACGCATTCCGTCAAAACCGCGCGAACGCGGATCAGTGATTGTAATCTTCTTCCGATTCACGCGGCACGAAGTTGCCCTGCGTCGGCGACGGCGTCTTCGGACGCGGTATAACCGTGTTCTGGAACAGCATGTTCATGAACAGGTACATCGGCTTGGTCTTGATGACCAAGGCGCGCGCCGGCTCTTTCGGGTTGCTGTTGAAGTGCTGGTGAACGCAGTTGTTATGGACGATGGCGACGTCGCCGGCCTTCCAGTCATGACGCACACCGTCGTGGATTTCGTAGCCCGCACCGTCGAGGATGTAGAACGCCGCCTCGTTGACGTGGCCGTGCTTTTGCGTCGTGCCACCCGGCGCATATTCCTCCAGATGGATGTGCAGCGTCTGCCCGAGACCGTCCTCCGGCTCCATGTAATGGCGGCTGAAGTGCTGCGGCCCGCCCATCTGATGGCGCTCCTTGCCCTTGATGACGCGCGGGATATCGCGCAGGCGCCGGAGTTCATCCTTGAGGGCGTACGCCCCTTCTATGGAGCGGACAAAAACGCGGTCTGATGCATTCGGATCGTGATCTTTATTTCCCATCGTCGCTTCTCCTCTTTCTTATCGGGCCTGGTCGAGGAATATCTGCTTGTAGAGTTTTTCCCACTTGTCGTTCTCGTCGAGAATTTTCGCGGGATCGATGTAGCTCAGCTTCATCGTCAGCGGCTTGACCTTGATGTTGGTGGGCAGGAAGTCGCGCTTGGCGAGAATTTTCTGGCCATCGGACAACAGCCAGTCGACGAACAGCACGGCGGCATGCGGATGCGGCGCCTTGGCCGCGACGCCGGTGCCCTGGAAGCGGCCGATTTCCGGCGGAAGGACGAAGCCCTTGATCGGCGCACCGTCCTTCTCAAGCTGCTGCACCTTATAGAGATATGTGGTCAGCGAGATCGGCACTTCGCCGGACACCACGAGATTGGCGAGCAACGTGTGCCCCTTGCGCACCGAGATGCCGTTCTTGGCGACGATGTCACGGAACAGCTTGAGCCCCTTCTCCTCGCCCATCGATGTCACGACCGCAGAAAACCAGTCGAGATCGGCGGCTTCGATGCCAAGCTTGCCCTTGTATTTCGGGTCGAGCAGATCCTGATAGGACTTCGGCACCTCGGCGTCCGTCACCGCGTTGGTGTTGTAGGCAGCCGTGAAAACCTGGATGCGATCACCGATCCAGTCCTTGCTCGGACGGATGGCCTCGGGAATGAGATCGGCGAAAACCGGACTTTGCAGCGGCTGGAGAAGCTTTTCGCGATGGAGCGATTCCATGATCGGTCCATCGGTTTCGAACGTATCGACAGTGAACCGGTTGCCGCGCGCTTCGGCGACGGACCGTTGCAGAACGCCCTCGCCGCTCGAACGCCAGCTTACGACCTTGATGCCGTATTTCTTTTCGAACGCATCGGTCAGGGCCTTCTGATCCTGCACGGTGGCCGACGAATAAAGGCTCAGCGTGCCTTCCTTCTTGGCGCCCTCGATCAGCTTCTGTTCACGATCGGGGCCGGAATAGGCTGCGATTTCTGCCAGCGTCTGCGCCTGAGCGTGACCCGAGACGGCGACGATGGAAACCGGCAAGGCGAGGCAAGACAGCGCGGCAGCTACCGCGATCAATCTGCGCCGGGGTGAAATCATTTGATTTTGCATCATCGTATGCTCCTCGGTTTCCAGCCGCACCAACGCGCATCAGCAAGGCGCCAGCCTTAGCGCAGCGAAGCAACGCCTCGATCATTCGCCGATTTTCACCGGCATTTCGCCAGAAAGGCATCGCGTGGCGGGGAGGCCGCACGGGCGCCGAATGCGCTGATAGGGGCTTATAGACATGGATCGCGGACGGCTTCAACTGCCGTTACCGCACCCCAGATCGCCCCCAGGCCGCACCCCAAGACCAAGGCGTCACGGATACCGAAGCGGTTTTAATCCAGCATGCCGTCGAGGATGGAGGTGCGATTGGTTTTGGCCGGTGCTGTCGGCTGGCCCTTTGAATCGAAGGCTTCCGGCTTTTTCTCTTTCTTTTGGCCGGACTGCGTGGACCCGCCAAGTGCAACCAGAGGATCCGTCGTCGCATTTTCGGCGGCGCGCGTGTTGGTGTTTTGCGGAGTTTGGGCCGACGGCGGAAGTTCGAGCGGGCCCTTGCGGCCACAGCCGGACAGGGTCAACGCCACGCCGATCGAAGCGAGCGCTGCCAGTTTCCAGAGGCGGTCCGAGCCGAAAGTGTCCACGAAGCGTATTCCCCGAATTGCGCCGCACCATATCAGATCGCGAAATGGATGCGAGTGGTTTGGATGCGAGAGGATTGACTGTGAGAGGTACAGAAGGACGGTCGAGCTCCTTACCTCTGCTCCTTCTCCAATCTTTTGAGCCATTTTCGGGCCTGGCTGCGGACATTGCGCGGCGCCGTGCCGCCCTCGCTCAACCGGCTGCCCACCGAACGATCGACAGACAGCACCGCGAACACATCATCGGTGATGCGCGGCTCAATCGCTTGCAGGTCCGCGAGCGCCAGCCGGTGCAGCGCGACGCCCGTTTCCGCCGCCTTGGAGACGATCCGTCCGGTCACGTGATGGGCGTCGCGGAACGGCATCTTCAGCGTCCGCACCAGCCAGTCGGCCAAGTCGGTCGCGGTCGCATAGCCCTGCCCCGCCGCCTTCTTCATGCGGGCGGTATCGGGCAGCATATCGCGCACCATGCCTGTCATCGCGGCGATCGACAGGCTCAGCGACGACAAAGCGTCGATGGCGCCTTCCTTGTCCTCCTGCATGTCCTTGCCGTAGGCGAGCGGCAGGCCCTTCATCACAACGAGCAGCGCGGTGAGCGCACCGATGATGCGGCCGGCCTTGGCACGCACCAGTTCGGCGGCATCGGGATTGCGCTTCTGCGGCATGATCGAAGAGCCGGTCGTGAATTTGTCCGACAGCGCCACCAGTCCGGCGAGCGGCGAGGTCCAGATCACAACCTCCTCCGCGAGCCGCGACAGATGCACCGCCGTGATGGCGGCCGCACTAAGCGTCTCGAGAACGAAATCGCGATCCGACACCGCATCGAGCGAATTGGCCGCGACGCTATCGAAGCCGAGCGCCTTGGCGGTATGGCCGCGATCGATGGGAAAGGATGTGCCGGCAAGCGCCGCCGCACCGAGCGGCGATTCATTGAGCCGCCTGCGCGCATCGGCAAAGCGACCGCGGTCGCGCGCCGCCATCTCGACATAGGCGAGCAGATGATGTCCGAACGTCACCGGCTGCGCGACCTGCAGATGCGTGAAGCCGGGCATCACCGTTCCGGCATGTTCGAGCGCGCGCGCGGCCAAGGCCTGCTGGAACGCAGCCAGCATCCGGTCGAGGTCGTCGATGGACGCCCGCACCCAGAGCCGGAAATCGGTTGCGACCTGATCGTTGCGCGAGCGCGCCGTATGCAACCGCCCGGCCGCCGAACCGATGAGTTCCGCAAGCCGGCTCTCGACATTCATATGGATGTCTTCGAGCGAACGCTTGAATGTGAACGCACCGCCCTCGATTTCTGACAGAATCGTGTCTAGACCCTGACCGATGCGTTGGGCATCGTCCGCCTCGATAATGCCTTGCTTGCCAAGCATTTCGGCATGAGCTTTGGACGCAGCGATATCCTGCCGGTAGAGATGCCGGTCGAAATCGATGGAGGCGTTGATTTCCTCCATGATCGCATCGGGTCCGGACGCAAACCGCCCACCCCACATCTTGTTCGTCATCACACGCTCAAAAAATCAGATTGATTAAACCGTGACCCAGCCATCCGACACACCGCCGCCGCCCAGCCAAAGCCAGAAGCGCCCCGCCAGACAATGGCCCGCCGGCCCCATTATGGCCGTCGTGGTCGCCGTTGTCGTCGCTGCGGGGATATACGGGATTGGCGCGCGCAAGGCGAGTGGCAACAATGAGTGCGCGCCCGCCCTCGCCATCGCGCAAAAAGCTTCTCCTCTGGCGCGCGGCGAAGTCGCCGCCGTGGCGATGGCGACAAAGCCGCGGCTTCTGCCTGACGTGCATTTCAAGGACGCCGACGGTACCGACCGAAAACTGTCCGACTGGCGCGGCAAGACCGTGCTGCTCAACCTGTGGGCGACCTGGTGCGTGCCCTGCCGCAGGGAAATGCCGGCGCTCGATGCGCTTTCCGCCAAGCTGGGCGGTCCGGATTTCCAGGTTGTCGCCGTCAATATCGACACGCGGGATGCCGACAAGCCGAAAAACTTCCTCAAGGAGGCCGGGATTACCCACCTCGCCTATCATGCCGATGCGAGCGCAAAAATCTTTCAGGATTTCAAGGCCATAGGCCTCGCTTTCGGGATGCCGACAAGCATTCTGGTCGGCCCCAAGGGCTGCGAAATCGGGGCGCTTGCCGGTCCGGCCGAATGGGCGAGCCAGGATGCGCAGGCCCTGATCCAAGCCGTCTCGGCGCGCTAACGCGTCGGGATCGGCTTCTCACCGCGGTAATCGTAGAAGCCGCGCTGCGCCTTGCGGCCGAGCCAGCCGGCTTCGACATATTTCACCAGCAGCGGACAGGGCCGGTATTTGGTATCGGCGAGGCCATCATGGAGCACCTGCATCACCGAGAGGCAGGTATCGAGACCGATGAAATCGGCCAATTCCAGTGGGCCCATCGGATGATGCGCGCCGAGCCGCATCGCCGTATCGATGCCCTCGACGTTTCCGACGCCTTCATAGAGCGTGTAGATCGCCTCGTTGATCATCGGCAGCAGGATGCGGTTGACGATGAAGGCGGGGAAATCCTCCGAGACGGCGATCGTCTTGCCGAGCCGGGTGATGAATTCGCGCGCGGTCTCGAACGTGGCGTCATCGGTGTTGATCCCACGGATCAATTCCACCAATTCCATTTTCGGCACCGGATTCATGAAATGAATGCCGATGAAACGTTCGGGACGGTCGCTGATCGCCGCAAGCCGCGTGATCGGGATCGACGAGGTGTTGGTGCCGATGATGGCTTCCGGCTTGAGCACGCCGTGCAGGTCGCTCAGCACCTTGCGTTTGGTTTCTTCCTTTTCGGTCGCCGCCTCGATCACCAGATCGCATTGCGCCAGCGAAGACAGCGCATCGCCGGATTTGATGTGGCCGAGTGCCGTCTTTTTCTGCTCTTCGGTGATCAGTCCGCGCGAAACTTGCCGCGTCATGTTGCCGTTGATCGTCGCGAGCGCCGATTTGGTGCGCTCGGCCGACATGTCGTTGAGGACGACATCGATGCCGGCCAGCGCGCAGACGAGCGTGATGCCGCTGCCCATCTGTCCTGCGCCGATGATGCCGACCGAATTGATCTTGGAAGCCATTCTGTGTGATCCCGCTCAACGGCCCTGCTTGCCGAGTTGCTCGGCAAGTTCGGGCAGCGCTTGAAACAAATCGGCCACGAGGCCGTAATCCGCGACCTGGAAGATCGGCGCCTCTTCATCTTTATTGATGGCGACGATCACCTTGGAATCCTTCATGCCGGCGAGGTGCTGGATGGCACCGGAAATGCCCGCCGCGATGTAGAGGTCGGGCGCGACCACTTTGCCGGTCTGGCCGACCTGCCAATCATTCGGCGCATATCCGGCATCGACCGCGGCACGCGAAGCACCCATGGCAGCGCCCAGCTTATCAGCGACCGGCTCGATATATTTGGTGAAATTCTCGCGGCTCTGCATCGCCCGTCCGCCGGAGATGATGATTTTTGCCGATGTCAGTTCCGGCCGGTCGAGCTTGCTCAACTCCTCGCCGACGAAACTGGAGAGCGCCGGATCGGCGACGGCCGCCACCTTCTCGACTGGCGCCGAACCGCCGGCTCCGGTGGCTGCAAAGGCCGCGGTGCGCACCGTGAGGACCTTCTTGGCATCAGCCGACTTGACCGTCTGGATCGCGTTTCCGGCATAGATCGGGCGTTCGAAGGTGTCCGGACCATCGACCTTGAGCACATCGGAAATCTGCATCACGTCGAGCAGCGCCGCGACACGCGGCATGAAATTCTTGCCGTTGGTGGTCGCCGCCGTAACGATGGCGTCATAGGCCGGCGCCAGCGACACGATCAGCGCGGCAATGGGTTCGGCCAGCGCGTGTGCATAATCTGGCGCGTCGGCGAGCAGAACTTTCGCGACGCCGTCGAGTTTCGCGGCAGCCTCGGCGACCGCCTGCGCGCCCTCGCCGGCGACAAGCACATGCACCTCGCCGCCGAGTTGTTTTGCCGCCGTCAGCGCCTTTGCCGTCGCATCTGCGAGGTTTTTATTGTCATGGTCGGCAATCAGCAGCGTCGGCATCAAATGACTCCCGCCTCGTTCTTGAGCTTGTCGACAAGCTCCGCGACCGAGGCGACCTTGACGCCGCCCTTGCGCGTTGGCGGCTCCGCCGTTTTGAGAACCTGCAGGCGCGGCGCGATGTCGACGCCAAGCGCGTCCGGCGTCTTCTCGTCGATCGGCTTCTTCTTCGCCTTCATGATGTTGGGCAGGCTGGCATAGCGCGGCTCATTGAGACGCAGGTCGGTGGTCACCACCGCCGGCCCCTTGAGCTTGACCGTCTGCAAACCGCCGTCGACCTCACGCGTCACCGCCACGGCGTCGCCGTCGAGCGCGATTTTCGAGGCAAAGGTGCCCTGCGGCCAATTCAAAAGGGCGGAGAGCATCTGTCCGGTCTGATTGCAATCGTCGTCGATCGCCTGCTTGCCAAGAATGACGAGGCCGGGCTGCTCCGCCTCGACGATCGCCTTGAGAATCTTGGCGACCGCCAGCGGTTCGACCGGCGTATCGGTCTTGACCAGAATCCCCCGGTCGGCGCCCATCGCCAGTGCCGTGCGGATCGTTTCCGACGCCTGCGCCGGACCGATCGAGACGGCGACGATCTCGCTCGCCTTGCCCGCCTCCTTGAGACGGATGGCCTCCTCGACGGCGATTTCGTCGAAGGGATTCATGGACATCTTCACGTTAGCCAGTTCCACGCCTGAGCCATCACCCTTGACGCGAACTTTGACGTTGTAGTCGACCACCCGCTTGACGGGGACAAGTATTTTCATGCGTCTTCCCCCTCCCAGGGGGTCAGGCGCGCAACGTACTGGTGCAGCGCAATGCGGTCAACGTGCGGCGTGCCGTGCTTTCCACCGTGGTGAAGAACGCCATTTTTCACTTGCGGCTCAGCGATTCTGCCCCGGCGCCCACAAGACGTCGGCCGCGCCGCGATCATTGGCGTGGCGGCTGGCGACGAAGAGGAAATCGGAAAGCCGGTTCACGTAACGCATCGCCTGCGGGTTCACCGTCTCGCCGGCAGCATCGCTGAGCGCAACCATGTCACGCTCGCCACGCCGGCAGACGGTGCGCGCCAGATGCAGCCACGCGGCGGCCGGCCGTCCCCCGGGGAGGACGAAGGAGCGCAAGGGCTGCAGGCCGTCATTGAGGCGGTCGATCTGCGCTTCGAGCCAGGCGACCTGGGACGCCGTGACCGCGAGCCGTGCGCCTCCGGGGCCCTTGCCCGAGCCCTCGCCGGCGTCGGGCAGGCAGAGATCGGCTTCGACGTCGAAGAGATCGTTCTGGATGCGCGCCAGCATGGCATCGAGAACGGCGTCGTCTGCCGTCTGCAGCCGCGCGAGGCCGAGCACGGCGTTGACTTCATCAAGCGTGCCGTAGGCGACGATACGCGGATCGTATTTCTTGCGCCGTTCACCGTTGCCGAGCGCCGTCGTCCCGTCGTCGCCGGTGCGCGTATAGATCTTGTTGAGAATGACCATGGATGCGCCCTAGAGCATTTTCCAGCGAAGTGGAGTCCGATTAGCCACGAAAAAATTCTCTCTTTTAACACTGACGCGTATTCCGATCGCAAAACCGGTTTCCACTTTTGCGAAATACGCGTCAGTGTTTAACGAGCCAGGCGACCAGGACGACGACCACGATCACCAGGAACTGCAGGACCACGCGTAGCCGCATCAGTTTTTGCGAGACGTTCGGCGAGCCGCCGCGCAGCATATTGACCAGCCCGAACAGCAGTACGATGAAAACCGCGCCGACCATGAACGGCGTTGCGTTGTAGAGAAATTCTGACACTCACGTTTCCTATTGCTTAGACCTCGACCGGCGGTAGCCGGCGGAATCATCCACCGTCCCTATCCGGTCACGGAATTCCACCCATCCCCGAGGATACCTTCGATCCTATCAGAGCCGCCCGGGTTTGCCTTTAGTATAAGTTTTTAATCAGTTTGTTAACCAATTGCCTTCTAAATGGCTAACACTTCTCGGCCCTGCCCGGCGAATCTATCGCATTTGGATGACGGCGTGTGAAACTGGCCCTTCCGAAATTCTCGGTGCGCGCGCGTATCACCGCGATCGCATTGATTCCGGTTGTGGGGTTCATCGCCAACGGCATGACGTTTTCCGGCGGTGGTTCGGAAGTCGCGGGAGCGTTTGCCGAATTCAAGCGCGCCGCCGACATTTCCGAAGCCAGCCATCGCTTCAAGGACGGCGTGGCCACGATGCGGATGAGCGCACGCGATTTCCTCATCACCCCGACGGAAGACATCGTCAACAGTTATGGCAAGGGCCTCACTGAAGCCCGCGACAAGCTTAAAGTCGTCAACGCACTGCTGCCGCCAGCCGCGCGCAAGGAATTCGCCGGCCTGTCCGACCGCCTCAATCTCATCCAGAAGCAGTTCAACTTTCTCGTCGATGAACAGCGTATCCTCGGCTTTTCCGATGATGATGGCCTGCGTCGCAATTTGCGCATGGATGTTTCCAACATTGAACTTCTGATCAATTCCGGATTGAAGGTCGACAACGTAACGGTATTCGATCCAGCGGACGTCGCCGCGTTGAATCAAATGCTGCTCAGCATGCGCCGCTATCAGGCGGAATATGCAGCCGATCGGCGAGCCTATCTGCCGCAGCTTTTCCTCAGCGATTACGAAAAATTTCAAAAGCAGCTTGCAGGCGCGAATGCGACACCTGCTGCAAAAAAAACCATCGGCGCAATCGTCAAGAGCTATGCCGACACGTTTTCCATATTCGTCGCGAACGTCGACAAGATCGATCCGACCGTGTCCTACCTCGACCTTGAAACGCAATCGATGCTGCCGGTGGCCGACCGCATCATCGCATCCATCGATGCTGTTGCCAGTTCATCGTCGGCGGCGCTGTCGCGCTCGCAGACCCGGACCAAGGCAGAGATCATCGGCGTCGGCGTGCTCGCCATATTCATTGGTCTTGGCTTCAGTTGGCTCATCGGGCGCGGCATCACGGCGCCGCTCGAGCGCCTGGCCGCCGCGATGAAGCAACTCGCCGGCGGCGATACCGCCGTCGAAATTCCCGCAAGCCGATCCGATGACGAGATCGGCGTGATGTCGCGCACGGTCATTGTTTTCCGCGACTCGATGATCGAACGTCAGCGTCTCGCACGCGAACAAGCGCAAGCCGGGCGAGCCCGCGAACAACGCTCCGACGTTATCTCGAGCCGGATCGCCCATTTCGAAGTGACGGTCGAGCAGACGCTGGCGAACCTGCGCAACACGTCACAGCATCTCGAACACGCCGCCGCCGATCTCCACGGCGCGGCCGACGCCGTATCGGCGGAAGCAAAGACAGCCGAGACACGGGTCGACAACGCCACCGAGAACGTCGCCGCAGCGGCAAGTTCCGTCGAAGAACTGGCCGCTTCCATTTCGGAAATCGCGACACAGGCCACGCGCTCCAAGGATGTCGCCAGCGCCGCCGTAGCCGAAGGGTCGCGCACCGCGCGCACGATGGCAGATCTCAGCCGCGCCGCGAGCCGCATCGGCGAGGTCGTTGGCCTGATCCAATCGATCGCGGGACAAACGAACCTGCTGGCCCTCAACGCCACCATCGAGGCAGCGCGCGCGGGCGAGGCCGGCCGCGGCTTTTCCGTCGTCGCCGCGGAAGTCAAGACACTGGCCGGGCAGACCGCAAAGGCGACCCACGACGTCGCCGAACAGATCGCTACCATCCAGGCCGCGGCCGTTCAGGCGGTGAGCGCCATCGAACAGGTCAACAGCATCATCGAATCGATTTCCGAGATTTCGTCCACAGTTGCAGCGACTGTCGAAGAGCAGAGCTCGGCTGTGCAGATCATCGCCGAGGGCGTCAGCCTCGCATCGAGCGAAGCACGCGACGGATCGGAAGCCATGAGCCGCGTTGCCGGATCGAGCATGAGCGCGCGCATGACCGCGTCCGATGTCAAGGCGCTGGCCGACACACTGGCGTTGGCGGCGCAGAACATCGAGACGGAAGTCCGCCAGTTCCTGCACGAGGTCCAGGCGGCCTGACATTCATTGGCACGTCCTCTTTCCACGCACCCTTGAATTTCGCCCCGCAATGGCCGATGTCCATACAGACAACGGGACTTAACTTCTTTGCGGCTGCTCATCCGTTTTGTCCGCATCGCCTACGACGCGTTCATCCGCTTCAATGCCGATGACGGCTGGGCCGTGGCGAGCCATATCGCCCTGTCGACTCTGCTTGCGATGTTTCCCTTCCTCATCGTCGTGACGGCGCTGGCCGGCTTTGCCGGTTCGAAGGACCTGGCTGATCAGGCGGCAGTCCTTCTGCTGCAAGCATGGCCGCCGGAAGTGGCCGGTCCGATCTCGGGGGAAATC
>Ga0310811_10001453_pt1 | contig 29782 bp, 20 predicted proteins | sample YCmetagenome_FD_207642 | JGI IMG/M metagenome (GOLD analysis project Ga0310811, IMG submission 207642) | Soil microbial communities from experimental microcosm in Duke University, North Carolina, United States - YC | ecosystem: Engineered > Artificial ecosystem > Soil microcosm > Unclassified ...
GCTGACCGAGATGCTCGGCGAGCTGGGCTGGCAATTGAGCGTCGAAGAAACGATGCGCATTTTCGTCGGCAAGATGGTCAAGGACGAAGCGCCGCTGATCGAGGCACGCACCGGCTTTGCGATCACCTCCGACTGGCTCATGCAGTTTCGCGAGCGCCGCAATGCGGCGCTCGATCACGAGTTGCAGGCTATTGCGGGCGCGGCGTCGGCGGTGCGAGCGCTTCATAGCGTGCTGGACGGACGCATCGCGGTCGCGTCCGGCGCCGACCGGATCAAGGTCGAATTGCAGCTGGCCAAGGCCGGCATTCTCGATTGCTTCGAAGGACGCATCTTCAGCGGTCACGAATTGCCTCGCGGCAAGCCGTTTCCCGATGTGTATCTGGCGGCCGCCGCCGCGTTGGGCGTGAACCCGAAACGTTGCGCGGTGGTGGAAGACACGGTGACGGGCGCGACCGCGGGCGTCGCTGCCGGCGCGACCGTGTTCGGCTATTGTCCGGCGGAACTCGGCCATAGCAACGCGCCCGCGCTGCATGGTGCGGGCGCGCTGCACGTCTTTCAGGACATGGCCGAATTGCCTGCGTTGCTCGCGCAATGGCGCGGGCTCACCACGGGCTGAGGTCGAACGCTCTTTGATGTGTGGAATCGAGCGCGCGGTTCAGCGCTCGTGAGAATCGTGAGAAGAAATGTCGGCGCCGTCACGACACCGGCGCTTCGCAAGTTGGTTCGTGGCTATCACTTTGCGCGCGCATGTTTGCGTGGAGTGAAGCCCGCGCCGCTTTTGCGGCGCATGGCATGGTGTGTGCGAATGGAATGCGTGAGCGCGGCATTGTCCGAGCTCGTTGCCAATCCAACATTCCAGGAGATCCACCATGACAACCCTGATCCTCAAAGACCTGTCCCGCTTCGACGAACTCGACCACGCGGCATCGCAATCCGTGCGCGGAGGCATTGCCTACATCACGCGTGGCGCCCCCGGGGGATGCAACGGCGGTGTCGTGCCGCCGGTTTTCGTCCACCCCGGCTGGGGCGGGTACCCGCCGGTTCACGTCGGTTGCGGCCCTGTGCTGAAGCCTTACGGGCACCCGCCTGTGTATCCGGTGGGAGTGATTACGCCAATGTGAGCGGCGCGTACTCGACACTTCGGTATGTGAAAGTTGCGAAGCAGGCTCCGCTTATGGCGCTTCTGGTCTGAGGCGGGTGCCTGCTTTGTTCTGGTTTGCTTTTCCTTTTCTCGCTTCGCGGCGCACGCGGTTGGCGAGTTTGCGATCGGGGCATTACTCGAAAGCCGGGTCGATCGGCACGCGATACCCAACCGCGAGACGATTGGTTTCGTTAGCCATCCCAACTACTGCCATCAGCTCGCCGAACATCTCGTCGGTCATGCCCGCGCGGCGTGCGGCGGCCGTGTGACTCGCGACGCAGTAGCCGCAGTTGTTCGTCACGCTCACCGCGACGTAAAGCAGTTCCTTGATCAACGGATCGAGTGCGCCAGGCGTCATCACGTCTTTCAGACTGTCCCATGTGCGCACGAGCGTCGGCGGATGCTGCGCGATGTACTTCCAGAAGTTGTTGACGTCGTCAACCTGGCGGGTCTGCTTGATGTCGTCGTAGACGGCTTTGACTTCGGGCGGTGCGGCGGAGTATTCGACGGCTTCGGGCTGGGTCATGGGTCCTCCGATCGGGGGATGGGAAATAGCGGCACTATGCGTGGGTAGCCTGCGGCCGGATATTGCGGGCTACGATGTCGTTTAGTTTAGCGGGTGTGGGTTGGGTTGTGTTTGGCGGAAAATACGCATGGCAAATGCCGAGGAATAAAAAAGCCACCAGTCTTGCGGGTGGCCTCGGTAAGCATGCTAAACCTACGAAAACGAGTGAAGCGAACTCCGTTAAGCCTTGGCTACACGTCCATAGGTATCTTCGAAACGCACAATGTCGTCCTCGCCCAGATAGGCGCCCGACTGCACTTCGATCAACTCCAGCGGAATCATGCCCGGGTTCAGCAACCGATGTGTGACTCCCACCGGGATGTACGTCGACTGATTCTCGGTCAGGATGATTTCCTTGTCGCCGTTCGTAACGAGCGCGGTGCCCTTCACCACGATCCAGTGTTCCGCGCGATGATGATGCATCTGCAAGCTCAATTGCGCCCCCGGGCTGACGACGATGCGCTTGACCTGGAAGCGGTCGCCGCTGTCGATGCCTTCGTACGAACCCCATGGGCGCACCACACGACGGTGCGTGACGGATTCGTGGCGCCCCATTTCATTCAATTGCGCAACGATCTTCTTCACATCCTGCGCCTGGTCGCGATGCGCGACGAGCACAGCATCCGCAGTTTCAACGATAACGATGTTATCCAGACCGATCGCCGCCACGAGGCGATGTTCCGCGCGTATGTACGAATTGGTCACGGCATCCGTCAACACATCGCCGATCAATGCATTTTCTTGCGCATCGCGCTCCGCAATGTCAGCAAGCGCGGTCCAGGAGCCGATGTCATTCCAGCCAAGATCAGCTACCGCAACGACCGCCGACCGCTTCGTTTTCTCCATCACTGCATGATCGACGGAGATGTTCGGGCAGGCGGAGAAGGCTTGCGCATCGAGGCGTACGAAGTCGTTGTCGTGCTGACCGGCCTCGAGTGAAAGCCCCGCCTGTGCAGCGATTTCGGGCTGGTGGAGGCGCAGTTCCTCCATGTACGTGGAGGCCTTCAGCATGAACATGCCACTATTCCAGTAGTATCCGCCATCTGCAAGGAAGCGCTCCGCCGTCGCCGCATCCGGCTTTTCGACAAATGTATCGACCGCAAACGTCTTTGCGCCTGCGACGAGTTCGGCGCCCGCACGAATGTATCCGTAGCCTGTGTGCGGTTCAGTCGGAGTAATGCCGAAGGTCACCAGGTAGCCATCTTTCGCGATCTGCGCGGCTGCCTCGACTGCCTTCACAAAGGCCGCTTCGCCAGCGATCACGTGATCGGACGGCAAAACGAGCAGCAATGAATCGGAAGAGTCGCGCATGGCAAGGAGCGCTGACACCGCGATAGCTGCCGCCGTGTTGCGGCTCACCGGCTCAAGTACGATCGCCGACGACTTGACATTGACCTCACGCAACTGCTCGGCAACCAGAAAACGCTGCTCAGTATTCGTAACGACGATCGGAGATGAAATGTCGTTGATTCCTCGCAGGCGCAATGCGGTCTGCTGAATCAGGGTATTTTCGCCCGTCAACTTGAGATACTGCTTAGGGTAGCCACCGCGCGACATCGGCCACAGTCGCGTCCCGCTTCCACCGCAAAGAATCACCGGATGAATGTGCATCGTCTAACTTCCTTTCTACCTATTGTTTTAACGGACATTGGTACATCACTCCGACGGCACTGCTTCTGCTGACGGAGCCTCTCGAGCCGTACCGGCGTTACATCTTCTATTCGCACGCTGATTTCTGAATCACATTGACCAGGCTTATCCTCGAACCACGCGCTCATCCCCTTCCCACAAACCCCATTCGCACCGATTCAAGTTCACGCGGCAATCGCGGCGAAACCGGGCCACGACGCGGCAATTCGACAAACCCCAAACGTCGATACAGATCGTATGCGCGCGTATTGCTGACCAGCACATCCAATACGATCTGCCGGCCGCCGTCGCCATCCATTGAGCCGGCATGCAACGCGTTGGTGAAAAGCGCACTAAACACCCCGGTGCCGCGCATCGTCTCACGCGTCGCGCAATGGGCGATCAGCGATTGCGACGACTTCGGCGCCGGCAATTCGCTCTCCAGCACAAGCCCGCGCAACAGCATGCGAACGGTGCGGCGCACACCAAAAAACAGCAGCAGCATCAGCGCGACGTGAGGATCGTCGAACCGGGTCAGATGGCCGTCGTGCACCGCGAGTACCGCGTCCACCTGATCGTCGCCGGCAACAGCAACACGGTGGCGCCGATACGAGAAGCGCCCGAATTTCGACGTAAACGCGAACGCCAGAAACTCGATGCACGCGTCGGCGGGCTCGCCGAGAAAGAAGCCGAACTCGCGCACCCCCGATGCGAAAATCAGCGGCGCGCAAACCTCCGCATCTTCCGCTCTCGCGGGTCGAAAGCGCAACGGCCCCCTTTCGTGGTCACGATGAAGCGCTTCGGCGCGCACGGGTTCGACGGCATACATGACAGATGTCTTTTCTTTAGCGAGGCAGACGCTTGAGCGCCGCAACGGTCCGGCTGATCTGCTCGGGCTCGTGCGTCGAGCAGATAAAAAATCGCAGACGCGCCGCCTTCTCTTCGACAGCCGGATAGAAAATCGGCTGCACGTTGATGCCGTCCGCGAACATCGCGTTGGCCCATTGCGCCGCCTTCAGGGTGCTCCCCGTGATGATCGGCACGACCGCATAGCCCGCGCTCTTTCCGGTATCGAGACCCGCCGCGCGCGCTTCGTCCAGGAACTGCTTGCCACGCGCGCGCAGGAGCGCCACGCGTTCGGGCTCGGCGATCAGGCGCTCCAGCGCGGCCAGCGACGCTGCCGCGAGTGTCGGCGCGAGGCCCACGCTATACAGAAAGCCGGGCGCGAGATGCCGCAGAATATGGATCAACGCCTGCGAGCCCGCGATAAAACCGCCGCATCCGGCCAACGTTTTGCTGAGCGTGCCCATCCAGATATCGACATCGCCGCTCGCCACGCCGCAATGCTCGCGAACACCCTTGCCCCGCTCACCCAGCACGCCCAGCGAGTGCGCTTCGTCGACCATCAGAAACGCCGCATGCCGGCGCTTGATATCGACGAACTGCGCGAGATCGGGAATATCGCCGTCCATGCTGTACAGGCCTTCGATGGCGATCAGCACGCGCCGGTAGTCGTGCCGCACGCGCGCAAGCAACGTATCGAGCGCTTGCCAGTCGTTGTGCGCAAAGCTCAGCCGTTTCGCGCCACTTAACTGCGCGCCCTGCACGATGCTGTTGTGCGCGAGCGAATCGTGCACGATCAGATCGCCGGGACCGAACAGTGAGCCGATCACCGTCACGTTGGTGGCGTGACCACTCACGAACGCGACGCAATCGTCGACCTCGTAGAACGACGCGAGGGCCGTTTCCAACTCGCGCTGCACGGGCCGTTCGCCGGCCACCATCCGGCTCGCCGAAGCCGACGTGCCATAGCGGTCTATAGCCTCTTTCGCGCGCGCGCCAATCTGCGGATCGCCGGCCAACCCGAGGTAATTGTAGTTCGCGTAGTTCAGGTACTCGGCGCCGCCGATCCGGGTCATCGCGCCTGCAATCCCTTCATGCACGCGAAAGAACGGTGACCGCACCTGTAGCTTCTCGCCCATCTGCCGCAAGATCTCGACCTGCTGATAACCCGGCATCGTCTCGAAGCTGCACAGCGCGGCGCGCTCGGCGTCCTGAGCCGCGCGTGCGCCGGTCGCGGAGAGCGGCGCGCCCGGCGTTTGTGCCTCGTCGGAGACGCGTTCCAATTGACGCATCAACGCCTTTGCGGCAAGTTGCTGACGAATGTGATCGCCCAGTCCCATAGTGTTCCGATAATCCTGTGTGCCGGCCCGATCGCGATGATCAGCCCGTAAATTCAGCCCATTCCCACGCATCGCGCGTCGCGAGCAATTCGGCAATGAGCCGGTAGTTCATCTCGTGACTCGGCCGTAACGCGCGCACGCGGCCGAGCAACGGTGCGCCGGCCATCGCCATGTCGCCAACCAGATCGAGCACGCGGTGCCGCACGAATTCGTCGGGCACGCGCATGCCACCCAGCACCCGCTTGCCGACAATTGCGGCCGTGCACGACAGACGCGCGCCCCGCAGAATCGGCATGCCGCGCACATAGCCGGCGAGAATCGCGGGAATCGCCCACTTGACGCGCCCATAGGAACGCGACGGCGCGATGTCGGCCGCGAAACTCGCGGGCGTCAGCGCACCGTCCCAGCGCAATTCGCCAAAACCCTTCAGCTCGTTGTGCACCGCCATTTCATAGGCGGCCGACGGTTCGATCGAGATGCTGCGTTCATCGGCCGTCCCCACGCCGTCGCCGATCTTCACGGGACGCAGCACGCGAATGAAGCGCTTCGCATGCGGCAACTCGATCCGCCCGCACGCGCGAATCGCGTCGAGCCACGGCTGTGCGCTGCCGTCGAGAATCGGTACTTCCTCGGCGTCGAGTTCGACCGTCGCACGATCAATCTCGCAGGTCAGCAGCGATGCCAGCAGATGTTCGACCGTACGCACGCGGATACCGCCCGGCGCTTCGAGCATTGTGCAGAGCGGTTGGCCACGCCGCAGAGCAGGACTCACCGCGAGTTCGGCCAGCACGCGGCCGCCCTGCACGCGCCGGAACACGATGCCACGCGCACTGCCCGCGCCGCCCGGAAGAATGCGCACGTTCACGCGCCGGCCGGTATGCAGCCCGTGGCCGCTCAACGTCAGCGCACGCGCGAGCGTGCCTTCCCGATGACTCCAACCGGCGGGTGCGCGCATCAGACAAGCTCCGTCGAAACCGTCTGCGCGGCCACCGACGACGCGGGCGCCGACAGCGCATCGGCGACATCGGCAAGCGCATGCGCGCCCACATCGAGCGCATGTTGCGCAGCGACGGCCGCCACTTGCGCCGCGACGCCGTTAGGCTCGGCCGCCTCGTCCTGCGTCTGGACCGATTCGACGATCCGCTGCGCAAGGGAATGCACCGTCGCGCCTTCGGCCATCGTCATGATCGACAGCTTGACCTGAAAGCTCTCTTCGACGGCCATCCCCAACTCCATCCCCATCAGCGAGTCCATGCCCATGTCGAGAATCGAGCGGCCGGTTTCGATTTTCTCCGGCGACATGTGCAGGATGCGTGCGATCTGCGCCTGCAAGGTCTCTTCAACGAGGTGTAGCGCGTCCGCGAACGGCAGGCCTGCGATCTGCTCGCGCATCTGCACGCCGCCCTGACGGGCCGGCTCGTGACTGCCGCGCGCATGCAACTCGGTGTAGCGGCGCGCGCGCGCCGCGGGCATGCCAAGCGCGAGCGCCTGCCAGTCGAGCCGCACCACTGCCTCGCCCGCGTTCATCTCGAGCAGCGCGCGCTCCAGCGCAGCGAGTGCTTCAACCGACGTGATCGACAAGCCGCCGATGCGCGCCTGTAACGCTTCGCGCGTTTCGGCATGGCGCGCAAGGAAGCCGACGTCGTCAAGCGGGCCCCATGCCATGTAAGTGCCGGCCAAGCCAGCGGCGCGCCGCTGCGCGATCAGTGCTTCGAGGAAGCTGTTGGCTGCCACATAGCTGGACTGGCCCGGATTGCCGAGGAAGGTCGTAGCCGATGAATAGACCACGAAGAAATCCAGCTTCGCGTCACGGGTAGCGCGATGCAGATTCCACGCGCCGGCTAGCTTCGGTGCGAGCACAGCCGCAAAGCGCTCGTTGTCGAGATTGCGGACGAGACCGTCGTCGATCACCATCGCCGAATGCAGCACGCCCTTGAGCGGCGTGCCGCGTTGCGCGATGTCGGCGAGCAATGCGTCGAGCGCAGTGGCATCGGTGACGTCGCATGCGGCCGTGTGCACCAGCGTGCCGCTTGCCTCGCGCCAACGTGCGGCTTCCTGCGCAAGCTCCGGCGCGAGCGTGCCGGAACGGCTCGCGAGCGTCAGATGCCGCGCGCCGCGCGACATCATCCAGCGCGCGGTGGCGAAGCCGAGTCCGCCCGTACCACCGACGATCAAATACGCAGCAGCCGGATCGAGTTGCACAGTGTCTGCGGTGCCAGTCGCGCGCGCCGGGCTCGGCGTGCCGTCCGGATAGGTCACGAGGATCTTGCCGATCTGCCGCGCCTGCTGCATGTGACGGAAGGCTTCCTCGACCCGCTCGGCCGGAAACGCGCGATACGGCAGCGGATGCAGCACGCCGTCCGCGAAAAGCTGCATCACCTGTTCGAACAGACGCGCGGTCAGCTCCGGCAGCGCGCTCATCAATTGGTCGGCATCGATGCCGAAATAGCTGATGTTGTTGCGGAACGGCCGCAGTCCGATGCGGCTGTTTTCATAGAAATCGCGCTTGCCAAGTTCAAGGAAACGGCCAAACGGACGCAACGTGTCGATACTGCGCACCATCGCTTCACCGGCCAGCGAGTTGAGCACGATATCGACACCGGCGCCTTGCGTGCGCTCGCGGATTTCGTCGGCGAAAGCGAGGCTGCGCGAATCGAACACGTGGTCGGCGCCGAGCAGGCGCACGAATTCGCGTTTCTCGCGGCTGCCCGCCGTGGCGAAAACTTCCGCGCCGAGATGGCGCGCCAGCTGGATCGCCGCGATGCCGACGCCGCCCGCCGCGCCATGCACCAGCACGCGCTCGCCGCGGCGCAGGCGCGCCAGCTCGCACAGCGCGTAGTACGCGGTGAAGAAGGTGGTCGGCACGGTCGCCGCTTCTTCGAACGTGAGCCGCGCGGGTTTGTGGGCAATGGCCTCTGCCTTGGTGCGAACATGGCTCGCGAACGACGCGGGCGCGAAACCCAGCACCGCATCGCCGGGTGCGAAACGCTGCACGTCCTGTCCGACACGCACGATACGCCCGGACAGCTCCATCCCGATCGTGGCGCCAGCAAAGCCGTTTTCAACCGCTTCGTCGGACAGCAGACCCATCGCGTACATCACATCGCGGAAGTTCAGGCCCGTGGCGACCGGTTCGATTTCGACTTCGTCCGCCGCGAGTTCGCGTTGCGGCAGCGCGAACCATTCGAGGTTGCGCAACGAACCCGGCGATGCGAAACCGAGTACTGTGGCTTCGTTATGAGCGCGCACTGGCGTGGCCGCCGCGCTGCGCAAAGCCGCGCTCGCTGCCGGCAACATGCGCGGCACGTAGCGGCCGTTCGGCGTCAGCAGCACTTCTTCCTCGCCATCGGACGCGAGCAGTTCACGCGCTAACAGCGCAGCCGCATCATGGCCTCTCACCGCGACGTCGATCAGACGGCACGACAGTTCCGGGTGCTCATTGGCGAGCACGCGGCCGAGCCCCCACATCGCCGCATGCTCGGGACGCAGCGCAGCGGCGTCCGCGAACGGTGTGGCGATCGGCGCGCCACCGCGCGTGACGATCCACAGTTGCGGCTGCATCACGCCCGCCACCGCAACGAGATCGCGCACGAGTTGCGCAAGTGCGAGCGTGGTCTGCTGCTGCACGTGCATCACTTCGGCGCCGTCCGCGTCGGCGGACAGGTGTTGGTCCGGCGCGATGAAGACCACGTGATGCGCGCGCACAGCCGGCGCGGCCAGCTTGCTCATGTCGTGATGCAATGCTCGCAGCGTGCTGGTCGTCGTGGTATGACCGGCGGCCCGCAGGGCCGCGGCCAAGGTATCGCCTTGTTCGGTGTCGGCTGCGTACAGCAAGGACCAATGCGCGGGCGCCTGCGTTTGCACACCCGTAGCCGTCGACGCAGTCGCGATCGGCTCGCGTGCGACGACCAACGTCGGAGCGCCCTCGAGATCCAAACCGTGTTCCGTGTGCCGCGTGATCTGTTCAAACCCGGCCGCTTCGAGATGCTTCGTCAGCGCGAGCGGCGATAGCCATGCCGCGCGGCGTGCGTTGGCATGCGCCGCATCCGCGTCGAGGTCGAACACAATATCGGCGAAGCGGCTATTGCGCGGCTCCGCGATCACCACCAGCGCGCCCGGCGCCAGCCAGCCGCGCAGCGCGGCGAGCAGCGCGCGCGGCTCAGTCTGCGCGGCGAGTACGTGGCTTGCGACGACGACGTCGTAGTGCTCGCCCGCTTCGATGCCGGACAGGCGCGGCGTGTCGCCGAATTCGACGGTGGCGATCCGGATCGACGGATGTTCGCTGACATCGAACCCGCTCAGCTGCTCCCGGGTGCCCGCGATCGTGTAGTCGCAGCGCGACACCGGCACATGGATCGCGAGCGGTTGCAGCACGTCGCTCAGCGGCGAATCCAGTTCGAGCACACGCAGACGGCGCGGCTCGCTCCATCCTTCGATAGCGCGATGCAGGCATGCGCCGGTCAGCGCATTGACATGCGCCCACGTCGGCGATGCTTCAAAGAAGTGTTCGACCAGACTGCTGCGCGCCGGCGGCAGAATCTCCGCGCCACTCACGTCGCCGCGCAATACGGCCGGCAGCGCCGCGCCGCAATGCGCGAGCAGCGTCAGTTCGGCGACGTGCGCGGGCGATTGCGCGAGCAGTTCGCGCCAGAGTTCATCGATGCCCGGCAGGCTCGCGCAGGCATCAGCGTCACGCACGAGACGCGCGCCGTCACGACGCGCGAGACCGTCTTCCACGACGATCTGCGTAAGCCGTGCAAGCAGCGCGGGATGCGCGCAATCCAGCAGCGATGGCTGTTCGAAAACATTCAGCGCATTGAGCGCCTGCAATGCGTAGGCGCCGGCAAGCACGTCGATGAGCGGCAGCATCTCGGTCAGATGCGACTGTCTGCGCGACTGGTCTTCGTGCACCTCCAATGCGGCGGCGGCATCGTCTAGCAACGAGGCCGGAGCGGGCAACGTGCGCGCGTCGAAGTCGCCCGCGAGCGGCTTCGCTTCGACGATATACGCGTAGCGGCCTGGCGCCTGCTGACGGCGGCCCATCAGATCGACGCGGCGGAAACGGCACGCACCGAGCCGCGCGACGATCACGCCCTGCGCGTCGGCGAACTCGAACGACGCGACCACTGAATGCGGGCTGCGTCGCTCGATGCGCGCCAGTACATAACGGATCGCGTCGCCGCGCAAGTAGTCGATGCGGCCAAGTTGCACCGGCACATAAGCTGCGTGCTCGATCTCCGCCTGATCCGGCGATGCAAGCAACGCGAACAGCGGATGGAAACCACTGTCCATCAACGCCGGATGCAATGCATACGCATCGGCTGCCATTGCGGATTGCGCGAGCACCGCGGGCATTTCCACTTCAGCGAGCGCGATATCCGCGTCGGCATCGACATGCACGGCGCGCACCCACTGGAACGCCGGCCCGTAGCTCAGGCCGATCGCGGTGGTGTTTTCATACAGCGTGTCGCCCGACATCGCCGGTCGAGCGAGCAGATCGTTTAGCGTCCTGACCGGCAGCGTCGCCGCTTCGGCGTCGGTGCCCAGCGCGCAGCCGCTCGCGAGCAAACGGCCCGTGACGTTCAGCGACCACGCCTCGTCGGACATACGGTCGCGCGTTTCGATCGTGAAGCTCGCGGTGCGCACATCGACCGTGAAGCGGAACAGCTTCGAATGCTGCGGCTGGAACACGACCGGCAAGCGGATTTCGAGGTTCTCGACCGCGCAGCTTGCCGTGCCGAAATGCACGCGCGCGGCGGCTAGCGCCATCTCGACATAGCCCGCCCCCGGGAACGCCGCGCCGCCGTCGACGACATGATCGGCCAGCAACGGCAGGCCGGCCGGATCGAGCTGGTTCTCCCATGCGAGCGCGTGTTCATGCAGACGATAACCGAGCAGCGGATGTTCGCGGCGCCGATTGACCAGGTTGTAGGCCTCGGCGGTCGGGCCGAGCCAGTGGCGTTCGTGCTGCCACGGATAGGACGGCAGCGGCACGCGTGCGCCGCTCGGCGCGAAGCGTTCGGCGTCCACGCGCGCGCCGTTCGCGATCATCGCGTAGATCGCGTGATCCAGCATCTGCGCGCTGTCGTGATTGCGCTTGAGCGTGGGCAGCGAGCGGCCGGCGACGCGCGCGTCGTCGAGCGTTTGCGTCATGTAGGTGCGCAAGATCGAATGCGGACCGACTTCGAGGAACAGGCGCACGCCCGTTTGCGCGACCTGCGCCACGGCATCGCCGAAACGCACCGGCTCGCGAATATTGCGCCACCAGTAATGCGCGTCGAGTTCAGTGCCCGAGAGTTCGGCGCCCGTCACCGTCGAGACGAAGCAGCGCTGCGCGGCGTGCGGCGCGAGATCCGCGAGACCCGTCAGCACGTCCAGCTCGATCGGGTCCATCTGACGGCTGTGGAACGCGTAGTCGAGGTCCAGCATCTGGAAGAAGCGGCCGCTTTCCTTCACCGCGGCTTCGAGCGCCTGCAACGCGCCGAGCGGGCCGGCCAGCGTGACCGCCTGCGGGCTGTTCACACCAGCAATTTCCACCGCGCCGTCCACGCCGAGTTGCGCCATTAGCGCGCGCGTCGCGGTTTCGCCGAGACCGGCGGCGGCCATCCGGCCCGTGCTACGTGTGGTGGCTTGAGCACGGCTGCGGATCTTGATCACGTGCACGGCCTGCGCCAGCGTCAACGCGCCCGACGCCCACGCTGCCGCGACTTCGCCGACGCTGTGTCCGAGGCACACGTCATAGCTGACGCCGCGCGCTTCGAGCACGCGCACCAGGCCGACCTGAATTGCAAACAGCAACGGCTGCGAGTGCTCGGTTGCGGCGAGACACTCGGCGCTCACGCCTTCGCGCAGCACCTCGACCAGCGACGGACTGCCGTCGGCGCGCCAGAACGCGTCGATCTCGTCGAGCGCGGCGCGAAACACCGGTTCCTGCGCGAGCAACTGCTTGCCCATGCCTGCCCACTGCGAGCCATTGCCGGAGAACACCAGCGCGAGACGTGTGTCGTCGCCGGGAGTATCGCCTTGCACGAGTGCCGGTTCTGTATGATCGGGCGTCGGCGCGACCAGCGCGTTGAGTGCCGCGCGTGCTTCAGGCAGCGTCGAAGGTGCGACGATCGCGCGATGCTTGAGCCATTGGCGCCGATGCGCCGCGTTGGCGGCCAACGTATTCCACGGCGTGCCATTGGCAAGCGAAGACAGATAGCGTGCCGCGAGTTGCGGCAGCGCGGCTGCGGAGCGGGTCGAGAGAATGAGCGGCAGCAGCGGTGCCGTTTCGCTTCTGGCTGGCGCTGAGTCGGCACCGGCCACGGTTGCGACGGCCGGTGCCTCGCGCAATACGATATGCGCATTCGTGCCGCCGAAGCCGAACGAGTTGACGCCGATCACGAGCGGCTGCCCGTCGTTGTCGAGCGGAGTCAGACGATCCACGACGCGCAGTCGGCCGCCGACAAAATCAATCGCCGGATTGGGCGTTTCGAAATGCAGCGTCTTCGGCACCGCCCGGTGTTTCAGGCACAGAATCGCCTTTATCAAACCCGCCATGCCCGACGCGGTTTCGAGGTGGCCGACGTTGGTCTTCACCGAACCGATCAGCAAAGGCCGGTCAACCGGCCGCCCCGCCGACGCGACCTCCATCAACGCGCGCGCCTCGATCGGATCGCCGACCGCCGTGCCAGTGCCATGCGCCTCCACATAGGCAAGCGAGCGTGGGTCGACGTCCGCGCGTTCGTAAACCGTGCGCAACAGCGCCGCTTGCGTGGCCGCGCCTGGCACGCTGATGCCGCCTTGCGAATAGCCGTCCGAGTTGACGCCCGAACCGGCGATCACCGCGTGGATCGTGTCTCCGTCGGCCAATGCGCGTTCCAGCGTTTTGAGCATCACCAGCGCGCCGCCTTCCGAACGGACATAACCGTCGCCGCTTGCGTCGAACGCACGGCAACGGCCGCGCGGCGACAGCATCGACGCCTTCGAGAACGTCACGAAGCCGAACGGATGCAGCAGCAGATTGACGCCGCCCGCGAGCGCCACCTCGGCGTCGCCTGACTGCAACGCCTGACACGCCTGATGCAACGCGACCAGCGACGACGAACACGCGGTGTCCACCGATACGCTCGGCCCGCGCAAGTCGAACAGATACGACAGACGGTTCGATGCGATGCTCAGCGTGTTGCCCGTCGCCGAATACGGATCGATCGCGTTCAGGTCATCGACGAAACGATTGCCGTAGTCAGGACTCGCGACGCCGACATAGACCGCACAGTTGCTGCCTTGCATGTCGCGCGGACGCACACCCGCGTCCTCGAAGGTTTCCCATGCGAGCTCAAGCAGCAGGCGCTGCTGCGGATCCATCTGTTGCGCTTCGCGCGGTGAAATACCGAAGAAGGCCGCGTCGAAACCAGCGACGTCGTCGAGCACACCGGCGGAGAGCGTGTAGCTCTTGCCCGCTTCGCGCTTGGACGGATGCTGATAGAACTCCGTGCCGAAACGATCGGCCGGCACCTGGGTTACTGCATCTTTTTCATCGCGCAGCAACGCCCAGAAGTCTTCGGGTCCCTGGACATGGCCGGGGAAGCGGCAAGCCATCCCCACAATAGCAATCTGTTTGGTCATCATTCTGTTGTTGGGTGAAGCGTGCGCGCCGGCGTCCCGCGCGGCGTAGCGGTCTCAAGAGTCCGAACGAGGGCAACGCCAAGTTGCTCGGCGCAAAGATCTTTCCGGGTTGCGGGCGCATCACCGTAGTTGCGCCAGATAAAGTAGTCGCTGCGCGTCGGTTCACAGCCGAGCGCCGCATACACGTGAGGCAGCGCCGGCACGTGATCGCCGTAAAAGCACAGCACCGTATCGCGGCGCCGCCCGCGCAACGCGGCCAGCAGTTGGCCGAGCATCGCGTCGGCGTTGGCGAGGTGACGCAGATAAGCGGTCAGATCGCGCCAGCGCGCGTCGTCGCCGAGTGAATGGAAGGCGGCGCCCTCGCCTGCGTCGACCGACTCAAGATGCAGCGGGCCGTGGTTTTCCATCGTCATCGAGAAGATGAAGGCCGGCTTGTCGCGTGGTTCGTCGAGCGCTTTGACGATCGCGTCCGCGACCGCCAGATCGGACACGTATGGTCCGGCGCGCGGTGCGTTGGCGAATGCGGCGATATCGAGGAAACGGTCGATCTGCAAATGTTTGAAGGCGCGCTCGCGGCCGAAGAAATCCGCGTAATACGGGTGGATGGCGAGCGTTTTATAGCCGCCGCGTTTGAACCAGGAAGCGAGCGACTCGCAAGCGTGCCGCACGAAGGCGTACGGATAAAAGTGCGCGTAGCCGAGTTGCGTCTGGTCGATGCCGGTCAACACCGCGAACTCCGTGCGCATCGTATTCGCGCCCCATGCGGGCACCGTCAGTTCGCCGTGCTGCACGGACTCGCGGCGGGCGGTGTCGAAGTGGTCGAGGATGGACCGGTTGATCGGCGCGGAAAGGCGCCGCGCGTCGAAGAATGACTCGCTCTGGATCAGGATCACATCGGGAGCCGATTGCGGCGCGCCGCTCGCGAATGGACCGGCGGCCAATGCGGCGCGCAATTGGCGCGACGTGGCCGGCTTCATGCCGTTCAGCAGATACGCGACGAATACGGCGAAGAAACCGTGACGTTTCTGATCCTCGACGGCGTTCAGTTTGAGCGGCAGGCGTGCGGCGCACACGTAGGCCGTGCCGAGACAGGTACACGCAGCGGCCAGAAGCGCGCCGATTGGCTTTTGCGCTAGTGGCTTGTCCGCGATGAATCCCGCGAGCACCACGACGATACCGATAACGATCGCCGCGACCGTGCCTATGCTGAGAAACGGCAGATAGAGACGCGGATGGGCGAAAAGCTGGCTGAACAGACTGAGATCGGTGAAGACGAACGGCTCTTGCAGCGACGCGTATTTGGGATTGCTGACGCCGGCCAGGAGCGCGACGAGCGCGATCGCGACGAACGCCGAAAACCTCACGCGGCCGGTGATCAGCAATACGCACAAACCGATGAACGCAATCGTGGCGACATGCAACGCGAACGCAACCGGCGAACGGCGCAGCGACGCGCGCGGCAGCGCGATCGCTTCGGGCAGAAGCGCGAGGCCGGCTGCGACCGCGAAGCTGAGCGCGAGCGTTCCCTCCACTCAACGCTCCTCGCGCGGCAGATAGGACAGTTCGCAAAGAATCGCGTCGACCAGGGTCGCGGGCATCAGCGGCAGAAGACGCATGCCGAACGCGAGTAGTCCTGGGAAAGCGATTTCCGCGCGGCCGGACGCCAGTTTGCGTTGGATGTGCCGCGCGGCTTTGTCCGCTGACCAAAGAAACGGTCTACCGCCGGGAAACACGTCGCTCATCGCCGTCTTGACGAAGCCGGGCAGCACGATTGACATGCGGATGCCATCGCGCGACAGAATCGGGCGCACTGCATCGCCATACGCTTTGACCGCCGACTTGCTAGCGCAATAGGCCGGCGAAATGGCCATGCCGCGCAGCGCTGCGAGCGAGCTGATCAACGCAATTTGGCCGCTGCGGCGCGCGCGCATGCGAACTGTGACGGGTAGCACCGCGTGCATCACGCCGTAGAAGTTGGTGTCGACGATCGCGGCCGTGCGCTCGAGTTCCTCCCAGTCCACCGCGGACGCGAGCGTGCTGGCCACGCCGGCGTTGGCGATCAGCAGGTCGATCGGATGCAGGTCGTCGAAACGGCGCAGCCAGGTTTGCATGCCGTCGGCGTCGCGCACATCGATCCGGCCGGTGTCGACTTGCGCGCCTTTGGCGCGACAGGCTTGCGCTGAAGCTTCGAGCCGTTCGGCGTCGCGGCCGCTCAGCCCGAGCACGACACCCGGGGCTGCGTAGACGAGCGCGAGCGCGCGGCCAAGGCCGGAGCTTGCGCCGGTGATGATGATGTGGCGGGGCCGGGCTTCATGCATGGCTAGCTTCCAAACGAGGCACGGCTCCCGCTATTGCCATGGCCATGCCCGTGCGCGTGTACAGATCGCCGTTAATCTGCGTGTGGTGGACCACGTAGTCGAGAAAAGCCTGATACAGGCCGATATCCGGTTGCTCGGCATTCAGCCAGAAGTCATCTAGCGCCCCCTGCCAAGTCAATCCAGGCAAGCTGTATATTGCTGTGCCAAGCGCGATGACGGGACGGCGATGGTGTAGAGCGGACAAACCGACAGTACTGTTCACGACAACAGCGCCACGAGCGTTCTCGAGTAATGTCGGCAAATGACCGGCGTCAATGAAATGCACACGGTCCTCTATATCCAACTCGCGAGCGATTTGTTCAGCGTGTCTACGGTAGTCGATGAGTCCAGTATCGAGAGGATGGTTCTTGATGACGAACTGGGTACCAGCAGGTGCAAAACGGGCAAACGAGTGAATTACCTTTTCGATTGAGTCCCGCACACCGTCAAAAGGTGAATGTACAACGATCTGCGCATCCGAATTGACCTGCAGTGGAAAGATATAATAGCCGCTCTTTGTTGCCAGCAGACTGCGAGTGACGTCTTCGGCATCCCGATCTTGCCGGCGTTTTTGTAGTGCTCGCGCCGCGAGACCACTGTATTCCAAAACGCCATTATGCGGCCGGTGACTGCGATAGTGCGGAAAACGTCTTGCAAATAGCAGATTGGCGGCCCGATAGCGAACATCGTGAAACGCACGCTCATAGAGGTTGTAGCCGGTCGGCTTAGCCACTGGAATATGAGGCGTCGTCTTGCGTTGATCGAGATACCAGGCTGGATCGCGTGACAATTGCGAGCGTCCGTTCACGCCATGCTTCTCGAGCGTGAGCCAGTAAGGCCGGACATAGCCTTCTTCGAAGACGTGAACGCGCACGCTAAACGCGCGCGCAAGGGAATGGATATGGCGATGTATCTCGCGACAATCACCGAACATAATCACATCTGTGAAATTTCCCGATTTCAATATGTGCATATACCACGCACGCAAATCCTCGAAGGTACCCGAATAGTTCCATGCATCGGAGCCTCCCCCATATAACAGATCGCCTCCGCAAAAATTGATCTGCCGCACGACATGCCCGCGCTCAAGCAGAGCAGCAGCAAGTTGGCCGAAAAATGGCGAGGCCGTACCTTGAAGGATCAAATAAGAGCGAGGCATTAGGCTAACGAGTATCCACTGAATGTTCTAAACGACAGCCCCCTGGCGGCGGACATGCCTACCGGGAGGCTGTTTGCATTGCCCGATTTTTCAGCCCGTCCGTCGAGCGACAAAATCGGGTCATTGATTTGGTTGGCTACCGATGAATCATGTCGCCGACCGGTGTACTGCGTAACAGGTCGCCGATCCAGAAATCCGTCAGGGCGCCCGCATTAGCTCCTGCAGGTTGAATGTTGGTCCATTCCCGACAATCGACCATGACCCAGCTTCCACTACCCGAAGGTGGGCCGTCACGCACATCGCAGCGACCTGATTTTGCGAGCTTGTCTGCACGATCGAGGTTATCGGATTGATGACCCCTCCCGACTGCGAGGTTTTGCCAACGCTCCCAGCGGGTCCATCCCAGCTCTCGCGTAAAGTACATACGCTCCATTGAACCTGCCGCTTCTGGCTTTGCACCAGAAAAATGATCCGTGACGATAGTAAGCAAAGGCTCGGTCAGGTTATGGGCAAGGTCGCGCCTGAAGCGCATTTCTCGCATGGACCATTCGGTGGCCGACGCATCAAGGTGGCTCGGGCAGCTTTCCGGTTCCAGCGACTGTTTCAGGTGGGAAACAGTCGCACCATGTCTGGCCGTGAAGGCGGTCTTATCAAACAGAGTCCAGCTCTCATCCAGTGAACGCAATGTGACTGGCGTTTTGCAGCGCGGCCCGAAGAAGAACTTCAACCCCTTACTGTCCTGCGTCAAGATTACGGAGGCTTGGTCATTGGTCACCACGGCCAGTTGACCACCTTCGCCTTTATCAAAGCGACCGAATGCACGAGGTGCCGTTCCGAAATCGAATTCGCTGACGATCAACGTCCGATTTCCCGCGCTGACAGGGAAAGAATCCGTGCGCTCCAAACCCGCTGGCTCCGAACTCCTGCTAGCATCATTTGACCAATCGTGTCGGACATAAGGCAGCGTCTCGCCAACCTTCACGTTGCGATGCCTGACACATTGCCCGTCCGCAGCAAGAGGACTCACGCCGGCAAGCGGGTTTCCGTTTGAGTCGACACAAAGGTCCTGGATAAGGAAATCCGATGCTGCGGCCCGGAAGTTCTCTTCCGCATGGACGGCAGGAGCCGTCGATAAACTGGCTGCCGCAATCGAACACGAAAGCAGCAATTTCGCTAATGGATGCATCCCGGTCCGCCCCGCTTGCGCCAAGGTGACGACTTCATCACGCACGTTGTGGCCTCGCAAGCATGCCCTTCTCCGACTCCAGACGCCGATACAGCGCGTCCAGACGCTCCGCATACGCATGTGTCGAAAATGCCGCTGCGCGCGCGACTCCCTTTCGCGAAAGCTCTTCGCGAAGCGCCTCATTGGTGTCCAAGGCGCGGATTCCTTCTGCAATCGCTCTCGGGTCGTATGGATCGACGAGCAACGCTGCATCGCCGCAAACTTCCGGCATCGACCCCCCGGTTGAACTGAGCACCGGCGTTCCCAATTGCATCGCCTCCAAAGCAGGCAGTCCGAAACCCTCGTAAAGCGAAGGGAACATCACGGCCTTCGCGCCGCGAATCAGGCTAACCAATAGCGGAAACGACGCATAGTCAATGCGATGAATACGTCGCCTCGTTACCATCAACTTGTCGACCTGCTCGAGATAACTGATTACGTCTTCATTGAGGAGCTTCAACTCCTGCTCGGACTTCCAGCCGAGCTTGCCGACGATCACGAGAGGAATGTCGACACCGCTGCCCAAGAAACCTTCGATGAGGCGCGCGACATTTTTTTTGGGCTCAATTGCGCCGAAAAACAGCATGTAACCTTTATAAGTCAGGTTGAACGTGCCCTCGACTTCCTGCTTGACGATATCGACCGGCTTATTTGCGTATTTCGCCGGAATATCAACAGCCTGATAGGTATTCGTTACGCGATCCTCAGGTATTCCGAGAATATTGACAATGTCGCGTTTCGACGTTTCGGAGACGGTAACAATATGATCCGCCCGCGACGCCAAGGACTTCATGAGCTTGAAATAACGACGCTTCACGTCGAGTGTCGTATACGGCAACCGTAGCGGTACGAGGTCATGAATCGTGTAGATATTTTTTGCATTCTTTAACTTCAGCGGCAAAGGGTACGTCCAGTGCGCGATTTGCGGCTCAGACGGCATCTTAACGGTAAAAAATTTACCAGTAAGATCAAACAGTTTGTATGAGCGCGCGAATAGCTGGGGAACGTTCCACAATGCGTCGGCACGCGGCAAACGCGATTTGTACGCGTCCTTGATCACGGTGTCGGTAAGGGGAATCTGCGTGGCGGTTGCATTCATCATTGGCACAGAACCGACCATGCGCATTTCATAAATGAAACGGTCCAAAAAATTCGGCTTGCCAACGTTCGGATCGAAAAAGGCGATTTCCTTCATCAATTCGTTACGAGGTGACCTGCGCGTGCCATACAAAACATCCACGTCTGAGCCCAGTTCCTTCAGCGTGAAGCTCAGATTTCTGGAGTATGTCGATATTCCCGTCCCCTCTTCCAGAGCAAGGTTATAGCCGTCGATCATTATTCTGGCCTTATGCATCGAAGTTCCTCTGTAATACGTCAAAACCGACTCGGGCGAAGCCGGAAATATTATTCAACTCGGCAAAAAATCGCAGGCCTGGCTTAGACGCAAGTCAGGACTCTTGCAAGATCGGCACGCATCATTTGGGTCATGGCGATGCAATGAGCCACCTCAGCGGGATCGGGAGACGTCGCTTTTTCAAGTTTCTCAGTCAAGCTATTCAAATCGAAGGACTCCAGCGCCTGGCACTGTGCTTCGATTGAACGGAGATAGGACGAAATCAGTTTTCCGGTTTTCCCTGTGTCACTAAACACCGAAACGACGGCTTTTCCGAAAATCAGGCCGAGAATGAGCGCATGGAATCGCGAGGTAACAATGGTCCCCGCGCTAGCATACAGACGTGCAGTAGCCGCGAGGCCGTAGCTAGCCGATTCAACTAACGTGAGATTCTCATTTTCGGCAAGCCATTGAAACAGAGTGCGGTCGTCTTCCGAATGAAGAACGAGCAGCACTTCGTAGCCCCGTCCTTTCAGTGTTGCGATGATCTGCTGGGACACCGCTTTAAGCTCATGTCCCTGTCTGGCAAGGCGCGCTTCAAGAACTGACGAAACGCTGAAGAGTGCAAGCGGCTTTTCGGTTGCAAACGGCTGGCCCACTCGTCGCAATTCATCGGCCATATAAAACGCCATATCGGCACCGGCAAATGTGCGCTCGAGTGTACCGTCAAACGACGTCAAATCAAGTTTATCGCGTGGGTCTCGCACGGAAAGAAACGTGGCATTTGCAAGATGTTGCGAGTACGCGCGCTTCCCGATTTCCGTTTTGATGCCTTGCACCCCCACTCCCAATACGACCGAAGGCTTGCCCTGCCGCGCTGCCTCCTGAATCGGATATAGATAATTGGCGCAGTTGACAATGTCGCTGTCGTAGAACAATCCGCCTCCACCGACTGCGATCAGGTCGGCGTCACAAATAGCCTCATAGGAGACCGACGGCCCAGCCAGTTTCACCTCGCCAATGCCGACGTCTTCGAGCATTTTTTTTGCAGCAAAAGAGACGAGATCGTCACCTATGTTGCCGACGCCGTACGCTGATATGAGAACAGCCGATTGCGCGGCTCGGTTCTGTTTGCGGACAAACGATTCCGTCCTCATATGATCTCTCACCGGGGGCACATGTCGCAGGAACTCCGGCTCTTCTGCGTCGCCCGCGCGTGGCAAATCGTGCTCGATAAGGCCTTTGCGTTCGTAGCAAACATAGACTTCATCCGCATAAACGGGACGAAACTGGAACGATACGGCAGCCAAAGCCCCGAAGCCTAGTCGGTGCATCGCGCCTTTATGAACAACGACGAGTTCGCACGATCGAAGATCCGCGTCCGTCAACGCGATGTATGGAATGATCTTCTTTTTGTTCTTTGATACGATCTGGTACATCTCATCCGGCACGACGATCGTCTGACAGTCTGACGAAAGTACAAAGCGCACCATATTCTGAAAAATTGAGTCGGACATTTTTATAAAAATCTACGGAGTTCTATTTTCCGGGCAGCGTTAAAACATTACGCTGCATGCTCTTTGATGCCGGTAAAGATCAGCCAACCGATTCCGAAGAAAGTATTCAGAACCACAAATACCGTTAAAACCATAATAATCCGCCTGGGGAATTCGGATTCCTGCGGCAAATTGGGTTGAACCACCTGTATTAGAAACAGGTGGTGCTTTGCCGCCTCAAGGCGTGCAGTCTGCAGCGAGGTCAAGGCCGACGTCAGATTCGCTTCCGCAAACTGCGCGCGAACCTGAAGTTGCTCATATCCTGAAAGCGTATTCGCCAGACTATCTTGAGGCCGCGTCATTGACTGCCGCTGAATGTCGATCTGCCCATTCAATGAGGCGATTTGCTCCTGCAACTGATGGACTTTTGGACTGTTCCCATCCAAATAACGCGACGCCGCCTGCAAATCCACTTTTGCCTGTGCCAATTGCTGCTCGAGCCCGGTCACAAGATCGCTCATGGATGTCGAAGTCCGCTCGGGATCAATAATCGCCTTGTTCGCCCTGAACCGCGCCATTTCCTGTTTCTGCTCAACGAGCGCTGCCTCGGCTTTCACGACCGCGTCCTGCGCCACGCTCAAAGCATCCCTCTCCGCGCGCTGACTAAATTGCTGAACGAGCTGGTCCGCTCCTTCAAGCATGCGGTCGGCCACAGCTCGTGCGTCCTCGGGCGAAAACGCCCGGACCTTGATAACTCCAAGCCCACTATTTATGTCGACATAAGCATCGACCATTGAAAAATTCTTAAACAGGTATTTTTTTACGCGTTCATCACTGTCGTTCGAGCCCAGGCGGGCAAGCACGTCCAGCCGCGGGCGATTGTATATTTCCGAAATATTGAACGATTTTCTTAAAAGCCGAACAACATCGTAAGATTGCAGATAATCCACGACCGACAACGTCACCTGTTCGGAAATCGTGGGTGCGGCGCTTACGAGCGAAGCCGATGCCGAAGATGCCACTTCCGAGTCAGAACCCGATTTAATGAAAAATCGCGCCTCCGTTTCATATTGATTCGATGCAATCAATATGCAGTAAAGTGCGACAAGCAAGGTCGGCAGCACGACGATCAGGAAATACTTCCTTTTTTTACTTATAAATCCAATTAATAAATTCATTAATCTACCGACCCCGAGATACTAAATAATTATGCCGCTTCATGAAGAGCCAGCGCATCCTCGATATCATTGCAAATTGACAACCGCCCATCCTTCAACAGAATGCCCATTTTGCAATACATCCTCAAAATATCCGCGCTATGTGAAACCATGATCAGAGAACCGCCTGCGCTCCTTTCTTCCAGCGCAATCCTGCAGCGTTCCTTGAACCTAGCGTCACCTACCGCCGCCACTTCGTCGATAACGAGGCAATCGAATCTGATAGCGAGGGAGATCCCAAACGCCAACCTTGCGCGCATTCCGCTTGAGTACGTTTTGATGGGCATATAAAAATAGTTGCCCAGCTCAGCAAAATTTTGCACATAGTCTATCGCTTCATTGACATCCATTCCGTATATTCGCGCGATAAACCTGACGTTGTCGGCTCCGGTAAGACTCCCCTGAAACCCCGTCCCGAAGCCCAATGGCCATGAAACGGACATTGAGCGGGATATTTTCCCGGAAGTAGGATGCTCCACTCCGGTAATCAGGCGCAAAAGAGTAGACTTCCCCGCACCGTTGTTGCCGAGAATACCGACCGTGTCGCCGTGATGCACTTCAAAAGACACACCATCAAGGACAACTTTTTTACCGGCTCGCGTATGGTGGACCTTTGTTACGTTCTCTACCTTGATCATTCGAGCACCACCCAGGTTCTAGCCACCCGAAGTCCAGTCAATCCCAAAAGCGTAAGCATCACGCACCACACGGCCACGTACGCCGGTTGCGTATATAAACTTTCGAAATTCGGAAACAAACCCTCGCGAATGATTTCCTGGATTTGCGCCAACGGAACCCAAACAAGAATTGACCGGAATACCGCAGGTATTGTCTCGAAACTAGTAAACGCACCGCTCACGGGTAGCGCGAGATACGTCAGCGGGTGAACAATCCGCTCGACAACAGGAAAGCGAACGCATAAGGCCAGCACAATCATGGAAATAGCGGTGACGAACCACACATTCAGTGCCCATCCCATCAGGAAAGTCAGGGGCTTGGCGGGCAACACACCAATACCAAGGTACGCGCAGATACCTAGCATAAAAAAACTTGAGGTCAGAAGAGCGGCCGCCTCCAGAAGTGCTCGCGCGAGGATAAGGTCGACCAATGTCACTTGACGATGAAACAGCAATGTGCCGTTCGCCTCAACCGTTGTGCCGGCACGATTCACCAAACTCCGGAACAACATATAACCCGTGTAGCCGGCAATATAAAACGGAGCCGGCTGCATGCCTGCGGGCAAACGGATGCCCAGTAGATGGTGCACCGAGGTTACGCCAATCGTCAAAAGCGAAGGTTCCACGAAGATCCAGAGATAACCGATGTTGTCACGACCGAAACGGGTGTGCATCTCACGAATAATCAGCGCGGCGATAGTCCGCGCCTGGACGGCCAATCCTTTCACAAAACTCATAGGACGCCCCGCGCGCCACAGTCCATCAGCATTATTGGAAAGCCCGCACTGTGTTGACGACCGGGAACGCGGCAGTAAAGATCAAATTCATAAATTTCTGCAACTCTGCAACCGGCGCATTGGAGACGTAAAGGATGTCGCGATTCTGCATCTGGAATTCCTGGGCGGCGAACAGACTTTCCGGATTCCGCAGGTTCAACCTATAGACCACTGGCACCAGATCGCCTGACCCGGCATCCGTAGGACCACCGTCGATTGCACTTGTGTTTTCAAACCTGAAAATAAAGACACCCTGAGCATCGGCCCGGTTATCAACAGCGCCTCCGCTGCGCGCTAAAGCTTGGGCAAGGCTGATACCCTGCGCCTCAAAATTAACCTCGTCATTCTTGCCCGTCGCCCCGAGCACGGTGAAACTGAGAGGCTGGAACACAGCCGTGACCACGTCGCCCGGAGCAAGCGCGATGTTCTGCGCCGGATCGCGAATGATCGACTGCAGCGGCATGGCGTGAACCTTTTCCCCGCGCGTCAGTTGGATCGTTGTTTTATCGACTGGCTGAGTAGTACCACCGGCATCCGCCAGGGCATCAAGCAAGTGTTCTCCACTCGGAGAGAGCGGCATCCTCACTGTGCTCTTGACGTCACCGATAACGGTGACGTATGCGGATGAGTTGTGCGTCAATCTCACGATGACCTGGGGATGATTCGCGCGCCCAGTGAGTTTCCGAACAATATCGGCCTGCAGTTCGGTGATGGTTCTCCCCGCGGCTTGGACCGGGCCAACGAACGGCACGATCACATCGCCACTTCCATCCACGATTTGCTCTGGCAGAACCGTCGTGCGAGTCGAAGAACTCACAGTGGATATATCGCCAAACAGAGCCGCAGGCGCAGCCTCCCAAATCGTAATTTCGAGAGCATCGCCGCGACCAATTTTGAGGCGATCCGATGATCGCATGGAAAACTCTTCCGAGAATCGGGGAAAGGCCTTTTTCGAACGCGAGAAGCGCCCACTCGAACCGTCGATATCGACAACCTTGATTCGATCTACGGAGGACTGAGGGGCAGAACCTTGACTCACGATCGCTTGAGCTGAAGGGCCGGAAGTCGGCACATAAGCGCACGCAGACAACGTAGCAGCTGCAGCGACCCCAACGAATCTAAAAACGAGGCGCCCCGAATTTCGCAATTTCATTTGAACCATCTCTTTCGCTGCACACAAAAATCCAATCATCGATTGCCGTACGGAGAATTATCTCAAACGACAGCGAGATGACAAAGGTCCACCAAATTTCAACCGGCGACCGGACATGGCGGCGGACGATAATCACGCTGCCAAAATCACGGTTTCCAGAAACGGGTGCAATGATCTGCCCGTCTAAACTGTCGGGATAGGCTGGCCTGTTCGCGTGCTTTCCATGCTCCGCCGAGTGGGCTCGCGAGGAGCGGTCGCCATTGCAGTGAGAAGCGATTATAGCCAGTTTAAGAAATTCCTTAAGACTCGTTGTTTTCCTGCGATTCCCCATCACCCCCTTCTTTTTGTTAAGACAATATGATACGGTTGGTATCGCCGATTAAACATGAAAGCTCTCCGAAACCCAATTGCGTCTCTTATACAGAAGCGAAGATCCAGAAGCGAAGATCTAGTGTGCCCCCCCCGCGCGGTTCAAGCGTAATAGCAGGTACAGAACGATCGCGGATTCACGCTTGCTCGCGGACTTTCGAGCAAATTGACCGCCAGCCGAGGACGTGAGTGAAGCAGGAATTCGGCTGCGTTGGCGATTGCCGGGGAAGGCCGCCAAGCGTGCACCTGCTCAAATGGTTGTCGGCGCGTGTTTCAGGCGCATTTGTCGGACGGTTAGAACGACTTCCAGTTGCCAACCTCTCCACACCGACTGAACAGAACGGGTGCGCATGCGCAATCTCTCTGGAAATGCGCTGCGACCGCGTTTAGATGATTATCAAAATGGATCGCCTCCGATCATAAAAAATGACGTTTGGCAAGTCCTCTTAATGATCTTTATTGACAAAGATTGATCGCGATCTGAAGCGTCGCAGTTAAATTCAAGTGCAGACCATTCTTCTCGACGTCACCCGCCTTTTAATTCGCCTACAGCGAGAGCTGCTTCCAACTGGAGTAGACCGTGTCGGGCTCGCATATATTGAGCGGTATGGCTCCCACGCACGTGCGGTTTTTTGCCAGCGCGGCTTCTTCACCATAATGTCGCCCGAAGAGTCTGCGCAAACGTTTTCCAGACTCAAATCACCGATTCAAAGCAAAGAATCGCTCCTCGGATTAATGATGCGCGCCTGCCTCCAGCGCGTGCACGGTGAAAGGATAAAAGACGGTATACTTCTCCACACCAGTCATAGCGGAATGGAGTTTGCGCGACTATACCGCTCGATGAAAGCGCAGCGTGTTAAATCCGTGTTCATGGTGCACGATTTAATTCCCTTAACTCACGCGGAATATTCACGCCCCGGAGTGGATGGCATACATCTGCGACGGATTCATACCGCGTTCAAATATGCCGAGGGACTGATCGTCAATTCGCGGGCCACGCTCGACTCTCTCGCAGCCGAAGCCGACCGTGCCAATTTTCCGCTTCCGCCCGCCGTCGTCGCGCACCTCGCCCCCGGTATCACCCAGCGCCCCCCCGCCCCGCGCCCATTACCCACGCCCTACTTCGTCATGCTCGGCACCATCGAGCCGCGCAAGAACCACTGGTTCATCCTGCACGTCTGGCGACGTCTCGTGGAACAGCTCGGCGCAGCCGCGCCGAAACTGATAGTAATCGGCCGCCGCGGCTGGGAATGCGAAAACGTCGTCGATATGCTGGAGCGCTGCGAAAGTCTGAAAGGCATCGTGATAGAAGAAGCGCAGTGCTCCGACGAACAACTTCACGCCTATTTGCAGCACGCTCAGGCGTTGCTATTCCCGTCTTTCGTCGAAGGCTACGGCATGCCTCTCGCTGAAGCACTCGCATTGAAAGTGCCGGTGCTCGCAAGCGATCTCGGGGTCTTTCACGAAATCGCCGACGACATTCCCGACTACCTCGACCCGCTCGACGGCCCCGGCTGGCTCGCCCGAATTCAGGCCTACGCTCGCGCGAAAAGTCCCGAGCGCGATGCGCAGTTGAAGCGGATCGAACGTTTCCGCGAGCCGACCTGGGCGGAACATTTCGAACACGTCGACGGTTTTCTCGAGACACTGCGTTAAATGAAGCAACGCATCAGCGAAGAACAAACGCTCGCGAGTCTGGCGATCAATCTGCGCAGTATTACGCGCGGCTCGCGCACGCTAAGCGCGTTCCGCAACGATTCAGAACATCTGTGGATTGATCGTCTGTATGGTCGCATCGCCTTGCACTTTGCGCGCGCATACGGCAAACGTGCGAGCCCCGCGTGGCCTGGACCGGTTTGGTCGCGTGGGCCGGCGGGCACGCCGCTGCTGTCGTGGTTCTCGATGCCAGTCGCGAACGCCGGCGCAGAAGCATTCGTTGCAGCATTAAATTCAGCACTGTCCGCCGCAACCGAAGTTGGCCGCAACGACAGCGCATCATCAAAGAGCGACGCAGAGATCAAGAGGCTGATGCAACGGTTCGCACGCAGCCATGCATCGACGGTGCGCCGATCGCAAACCAACTGTCCCGCCCCATTACTCGAAACCAGACGCGCGACTCGCATCCTGCTGATCGACGAGCGAGTGCGATCGCACGGGCTCGGTGCCACAGCGACACGCAACTCACAGCATGCGTTCACGCGAATGCTGCAAGCCGCCTGCAATGCACATCCGCAAGCCGAATTCTGGGTTGCGCGATCGGATGACAAAGGCAGCGGGCGCTGGCTTTCCGCGTCAGTCCGCACAATGCCGACCGGCGCCCGTCATCTCACCGAACGCGAATCATTGTGCGCCGCGTTGCCTCATGTCGATCATGTCTACACACTAGGCGCATCGGAGGGTATGCACGCGTTGCTTGCCGGTGTGCCGGTGCACGTCTTCGGCGCGCCATACTACGCGGGCTGGGGCTTGACCCATGACGACCTGCCCTTGCTGAATCGCACCGCGCGCCCCACACTGGCCACGCTATTCGACGTGGTGTTCGTGCGCTTCACGCGCTATCTGAATCCAGTCACGTATACGCCGGGCACGCTCGACGATCTGCTCGACAGCATCGAATTGCAGTACGCCGTCCAGAAACGCTTCGCCGATCTGCAGCAAGTAACAGGGATCCGTTTCCAATGGTGGAAGCGCCCATTCGCCACGCCATACATCAGCGCCGGCAACACCGCACCACGCTGGACACACGAAACGCAATCCGTGCAAGCGCACGAATGCGCGGTGCTGTGGGGCGCACGCAGTGCGAATGGTCTTGCTCCCGAGGTGCGCCGCGTCAGAATCGAAGACGGCTTCTTTCATTCGACGGGTCTCGGCTCGGACATGATCGCGCCACGCAGCCAGGTAATCGACAGCCGCGGCCTTTACTTCGACGCCAGCCAGCCGAGCGATCTCAGCGTGCTGCTCAACGAAACCGAATTCAGCGAGGCAGAGTTGGCTCGCGCAGCGGCCCTACGCAGCAAGGTCGTGCAACTCGGCGTCACCAAATACAATCTCGGCCGCCGCCGACCCGAATGGATCGCGCCGGCCGGCAAGCCGGTGATACTCGTCCCGGGCCAGGTCGCCGACGATGCGTCGATTCGCTTGGGTACACGCGGAATCGGCACCGCCGACGCGCTGCTGCGCGAAGTGCGCAGAGTGCGTCCCGATGCATTCGTGGTTTACAAGCCGCATCCAGACGTGCTGTCGGGCAATCGCAATGGCCTGATCGATGCGCAGCAACTCGCCGATGTCGTCGATACAGAAGCGGACTTGCTGTCGCTCGTCGACGCCGCGGACGAAGTCCACACGCTGTCGTCGCTCGCGGGCTTCGACGCGCTCTTGCGCGGCAAAGCGGTCTTCACTTACGGACTGCCGTTCTACGCGGGCTGGGGACTGACGCATGACGCGCTTGCGCCGGTGCCGTGGCGGCATCGCACGCTGACGCTGGACATGCTGTGCGCGGGAGTGCTGTTGCGCTACCCGCTCTATTTCGACTGGAACACGCGCCTTTTCACGACGCCGGAAGCCGTAGTCGAACAACTCGCGTCGCAAGCCGCACGGCCGCTTGAAAAAGTACGGGGGAACCGGATGCGCCCGTTCCTGAAAGCTCTTCGCTGGACCCGCAACGCGATCCATCATCTGGCGTGGCGCTATCTTCAGCGCTAACGCGGAGCATGACGCCGCGTTCAATCAAGCGTGTACTGCAACGCGCCACTCATAACAAACGCTACTATGTGCCCTTCCTGACTATGTCGGGTAATGTAGACGGGCTCCTCGATCACCATGGTACTGTGGGCTGAGCGGCGATGTACCCGGCCAATCACCCGACATAGTTTTTGCGGTCCTACAAGCTATT
>Ga0310811_10001454_pt1 | contig 29775 bp, 34 predicted proteins | sample YCmetagenome_FD_207642 | JGI IMG/M metagenome (GOLD analysis project Ga0310811, IMG submission 207642) | Soil microbial communities from experimental microcosm in Duke University, North Carolina, United States - YC | ecosystem: Engineered > Artificial ecosystem > Soil microcosm > Unclassified ...
ATATCGGCCCCGCGGTCACCATCCATGGCCCGGATGACCAGTCCACGGCGCGAGCCGTTTCGGCGCTGGCATTGCCCGAGAAGCCCTCGGTGGCGGTTCTGCCTTTCGCCAATCTCAGCGGCGATCCGGAGCAGGACTATTTCGCCGACGGCATGGTCGACGACATCATCACCGGGCTTGCGCGCATCAAGTGGCTGTTCGTGATCGCGCGCAACTCAACCCTCGTCTTCAAGAACCGCGCCGTCGACGTGAAGCAGGTTGGCCGCGATCTCGGTGTCCGCTACGTGCTCGAAGGTAGCGTCCGCAAAGCCGGCGACAGTGTGCGCGTGACCGCGCAGATGATCGACGCGTCTACCGGCGCTCACGTATGGGCCGAACGCTTCGACCGCAGGTCCGACGACATCTTCGCGCTTCAGGATGAGATCGCGCTATCCGCTGTGGGCGCGATCGCGCCAAGCGTCCGCAAGGCTGAAATCGAGCGGGTCAAGCGCAAAAGACCCGACAGCCTCGATGCTTACGATCTCGTGCTGCGCGCCCAACCTGACGTCGATTCCGGCATGCCGGCGCAGGTGACCCGCGCGCTGCACTTGCTCGACCGCGCCATCGTCATCGAACCCGCTTATGCACTGGCGCATGGCAACGCCGCGATGTGCCACCACTGTTTGTTCCTTCGCGCCGGATTCCAGGAAGCCAGCAGGGCCGCTTCGATCCACCACGCCCGATCGGCCATCGTCCATGGACAGGACGATGCGTTAGCGCTGACCTGGGCAGGCTTCTCCCTCGGCATGGACGCGCACGACCGCGCTGCCGCCTTCACGACACTGGAAGCCGCCCTCGCCGTCAGTCCGTCATCGGCGCTGACCTACATCCTCGGCAGCGTCATCCTGGGATGGGGCGGCGAAGCCGAACGCGCGATCGAATGGAGCGAACGAGGCATCCGGCTGAGCCCGTTCGATTCGTGGGCCTGGGCGGCCTACGACGCGCAGGCTATGAGTCATCTATTGCGTGGCCGCTACGAGGAGGCGTCTCGTGCTGCCTACAAATCCGTTCAAACCAACCCCTCACACAGTATCACTTACGTCCAATTGACCGCTGCCCTTGCCAAGCTCGGCCGGTTGGACGAAGCGGCGGCGGCGGCGGCACGGGTGCTCGAGCTTCAGCCGGCGTTTCGCTTTAGCCGCCAATTTGCAGGCGTGAACTGTGCTCCCGGTCTCGCCGAAACGATGGGTGAGGCACTGCGGGCCGTTGGTTTGCCAGAGTAGCATGGCCAAGTCCGCTTCAGCTCTGAAAGCGGACGGACAGTCGCATCCGCGTCATGTCAGTTTTGGGCCAAAAGGCGACCTAAGGCGTGTTGCTCGCATGCGTCCGCTTAGAGCTAGAAGCGGCCGGGCGCCTCTTGCTCCTCAGCCAGACGCCCCCAAGGCCGTTAGCCGTCAAATGAAGCCGGATTTCGCGGCAGGTAATAGGTCCAATCGCGATGCTCACCCCTGGCAGTGACTGTGCCGTCCGGGCTTCGGACTAGAATGCCGAGCGCTTCCTCCATGCGTGCATCGTCGGGGACACCATTATGCAACCACAATCAGCTGCCTCGCGCGTCGCGGTTCGCGCAGCTCAATACGTTCGGATGTCTACGGACCACCAACGGTATTCCATCGACAATCAGGTATCCGCGATTGCTTCCTATGCCGCCCAGAACAACATCGAGATCGTTCGCACTTATGCCGACGAGGGACGGAGCGGTGTACAGCTGAAGGGACGATTAGCGCTTTCTGAATTTCTTGCTGACGTTCGGGATAGGCGAGCCAATTATAAAACAATTCTGGTGTATGACATTAATCGGGGGGGGCGATTTCAAGACAGCGACGAAGCGCATATTACGAATTCGCCTGCAAGCTGGCCGGCATCGAAGACATCTATTGCGCCGAGCCGTTTAAAAAACGACGGGGGCATGCCCGCTGCACTTCTGAAAGTGATGAAGCGCGTGATGGCGGGCGAGTACAGCCGCGAGCTATCTGTCAAAGTGTCTCACGCGCACAGGCAGCAGGCAGCGCTGGGATTCCATCAAGGCGGTCCCGCGAACTATGGCTTACGTCGAGCTGTAATTGGATCTGACGGCGCACAAAAAGTCGTCATGGAGCGCAGGCAGGCCAAAAATCTGCAGACGGATAAGGTCGTTTTGGTACCTGGCCCAGACGACGAGATTGAAGTCGTCAGAAGCATATTCAAATTATATGTGAACGATCGGCTGTCATTCAAGGAGATTGCTACGCGGTTGAACCAGCGCGGCTTGCGCAATGGGCTCGGCAATGTTTAGACGCTCGAAAACGTAATAAATATCCTCAGGTCGGAGAAGTACGCCGGCACCTTCACCTTCGGCATGACGCGATGGCCACTCCTAGGCGGTCAAATCGGCGTACCAAAGAAGGATTGGATTCGCATTGAAAACGCGATCGCGCCGATAATTGATCGGCAGACCTTTGATACCGCCCAGCTTCTGCTCAAAGACGGTCCGACTTTCACGGATAATGAGCTTCTCGACTATCTTACCGCGGCATGGTGCATTCTCGGCATCTTGTCGGCGCCGCGTCTAAACACATCAAAATTTTCACCGACGCACCACACCTACTTCCATAGATTCGGCGGCCTAACAGCCGCGTATGAACTGATTGGATACAAGCAGACCGAGACTTACAGATATACACACGCGCCAAATTGTGTTCGCGTCCTGCATCGGAAGATAATCGACCAACTCTTGTGCATCAATTATCGCTTCACTAGGCCCATTGCCTTCGATCTTAGCCGACAAGTCCTGACGATCTTCAGCCGCATCTACGTATCATTAGCCGTGTTGCAACATCTGCCCGCTCGTGGACGACTGAAGGAGGGCTGGGACCTGCACCTAAATAACATTCAGGATTGTGATGCGATCCTGGTAGTGAGGATGAATGCCTCAAACACGGGAATAGTTGACTATCACCTGAATCCGAGGTCGAAGTTCAGCGGCCCGCGGTTTCGCTTCTCTGCCTCCAACATGGGCAAATTTCGGCATCACAGACTCGCTACCTTGTCATCACTGCCGCGATTCGCGCGCAAGATAAGGTGCGCAATCGGTGACGGGCGATCCGCGTGTCGACCCGAGTCTAGTTGATGCAGCGAAGCTGAACATGTAGCCATACTGCGTCGTACGTACCCCAAGCTTCTGTCGGTGCCATGACGAAACACCAGATTATTGCATTATTATTGGTATCCAGCGCCGCACTACTCATGACCATTGGCGGAGCACGCGCCGTCACCGGCAGCGCTCCGCCGGCCGCGGGCCTCGCCGCGCGCGCCATCGTCATGCTGGTCGACGAGCGCGAAGACCTCTGCACCGCGACCGCGCTCGGGCCCGATCTGTTGCTCACCGCCGCGCACTGCGTCGCAGGCCCGCTCAAGCGCGCCGTAAAGATCTACCAGACTGGCCAGACCATCGCGGTGACGCGAGTCGCGCAGCACCCGCGCTTCAACTTGGAGAACTACCTCGCCAGCCGCGCGACGGCCGACGTCGCGCTGGTGAAGCTCGCAGCGCCGCTGCCCGACATCATTGCACCGGTGACGCTCGCCGAGCCGCGCCGAGTCGCCGTCGGTGAGACGCTGACCATCGCCGGCTTCGGCGTGACCAAGAATGCCACGCCGCTGGGCTTGGGCATCCCGCGCGAGGCCAGGCTTACTGTGACGGGCAAGCCCGGATCGCTGCAGATCCGCCTCGTCGATCCGGCAACGCTGAACAAGCGTCCAGGCCTCGGCGGCTGCACCGGCGATTCCGGCGCACCGGCCTTCGAGACCGACGCGGCGGGCGCGCTGCGCGTCATCGGCGTCGTCTCGTGGTCGACCGCGCCGAACGACGAGGACGGCTGCGGCGGCCTCACCGGCCTGACGCCGCTCCTGCTCTATCGCGACTGGATTTTCGAGACGGCGAAGACGCTGCGCTAAGGCCCGGTCGTTGACTACCCGCTCACCACGCCGCAGAACGGCCGCTTAAGCCTGCCGGCTTAAGACAAGGCCATGAGCTCGGTCTCCTCGATCGCCGCTTCGGGCATGTTGAACGCCGCGGCGCGTCTCCAAACGTCGGCGGCGAAGGTCTCCGATCCGTCGTCCGTCGCCGACCTGTCGACCGAGGCCGTCGAGCAGCTCGAGGCGCGCATCGACTTCGCCGCCAACGCGCTGGTATTGCGTGCCGGCCATCGGATGACCGGCATCCTGCTCGACGTGCTGGCCTAACCCCTTCGTCGGACACTATTCCGCCCCGAGTTAGGGTTACCCGGTCAGCTTACCTGACGGCGGCGCTGTCGCCTCCCGCCTTCCCCCTATAAATCCCCGCGAATCGCGCGTGGTCTGGCGCGCGCGACGAGACTCATGGAGATGCCGGTGTCGCGGCCGCAAGCCGCTCCTGATCGATGAGGTTGAATTGATAAAGGTTCTACCCGTTTTCATCACGGCACTCTTTGCCTGCCTGATTTCGACCGCCGCCGACGCCCAGCACCGCAATCGCGCCACCCAGGGCGTGATCGTCTGCGATCAGCGCGGCTGCTCGGATCGCGCCGTGACGCGTCACCGTGACGACGCCGGCACGGCGCGCGCCGACGTGGACGTCGTCGACGCCAATGGCAATGTCGTCGGCGGACGTCCCGCCGGCTGTCCGTCCGAATTCTGCGGCTGCGAGGCGTCGCTCTATGTGTTCGGCGAGATCCGCCGCGAGCTCAACCTCGCCTCCGCCTGGATGCGCAAGTTTCCGCGCGCACAGCCGGCCGCCGGCATGGCGGCCGTGCGCAATCATCACGTGATGATTCTGATGAGCCACATGGACGGCAAGGACTGGATGGTGCATGACGGCAATTCCGGTGGCCGCAAGACCCGTGAGCACGTACGCTCGATCGCTGGCTACGTCATCGTCGACCCGCACGGCGCGCGCGCGGCAAGCGCGGAGTAATCGCGCTCGTAGGATCTGTCCGCAATCAGCAAGACGAACCGAAGTTGCGTTTGCTTCTTGCTCACGAATGTCAGCTTCGGGCCATCAGCGGACCTAAGGGGTGTCGCAAGCGAACGAGAACTTCGGGCCAGCGGCGGAAGGTATCTAAGACGCTTTGGGGGAAACCCCTCGATCGGTAACGATTGTTCTGACCCCAGCTCCCGAACTCGTTTGAAAACACTCACCTTGGACTGGCAGCGCCATCCACGGCGGAGACGACCGCATCCAAGTATGAACTTCGATTTCGACGGAGCTTGGCTCGTCTAAGGTGCCGCCGGTAATGAGATAAACATCCGGCATTCTTTCGATCGTGAGCATTATGGTCGTTGCACATTTCTGACAAAAATGGAGGTCCAACCACCGACCACTCTCATCGGACTTATGCTGATAATTGCCTATCTCATTGCCTTCTATTTCAACATTTTCTCTGTCGTACCACACGTGAACACTGGCCCCACCGCCGGTTCGGCGTTGACAAAAAGTGCAGTGGCAAGCCGTTACGCGCCTTGGCGCCCCTTTAGCGCGATAACGTAACGACCCACAGAGGCATCCGCCTTCTCTAACATCGCTCATCTTCATTGCCCCACAGCTGCAACTTGCCAATAGTAGCAGCTTACTCGGCCGCCTCTCTACCCCAAATCAAATAGAAACCAGGAGACCTAATCTCTGGCGACGAAGTGGACGTGTCAGCTCAGGGCCAGAAGCTGAAGTGTCGGCGGAGCCGAAGGGCAATCCGAAAAACAAGCTGCCCACCCTCTCAAGAGTGACATCAGATCGTCGATTACTCCTCGGTCCACAAGGACGTGAGTAAGTTCGCATAAGGTCGGCCCTGCTAAGAATGGCGAGTCGCGAGGGCGGCCGGCTTACCTATTTTCCGACTGTGAACTCGGCAATCATTCCGAGTTTGTAGTGACCTGCTTGATTGCAGAACACAGCATAACGTCCAGGCTTCAGCGGCAGCCGCAGCGTTGCCTCGGCGCCAGGCTTCATGTCCTCCACGCCTGCTAATTGAGGTAGCGAGTCTTCCCGGACCTGCCCCTCCTTATCGCTGTATGGCAGTGCCTTGATCGAGCCCTTCCAGGGCGTGATCAGAAATTCGTGGACCGTTGCCTTCGAGGTATTCGAGATCCCGGTCAACCGCGAGGTCAAATACGACACGCCGAAACCGGCCGTACCGCTGGAAAAACTAGAGTTCCTACCCGGCCTGCGCGGCGGAGAGCCGTAAATGATTACGTCGTTCAGATGTGGTAGCGCACCCAGCGCACCAGGCTGCCGGCGTCCATCGCACCGCTGGTCTCCGCGACGCGTCTACCGTGCCTGAACACCATCAGCGTCGGAATGCCGCGGATGCCGAAGCGTTCGGCGACGTCGGGATGGGCTTCTGTGTTGAGCTTCAAGAGCCGGACCTCCGGTTCGAGCTCAGCCGCGGCGCGCGCATAGGCAGGCGCCATCGCCCGGCACGGGCCGCACCACGGCGCCCAGAAATCCACGACGACAGGGATGTCGTTGCCACGCACATGCTTGTCGAAGGCCTCGCCGTCCACCTCGACCGGTGCATGCGTGAACAACGCGCCGTGACAGCGGCCACATTTGCCGGCGTCGGCCGCCTTGTCGCGCGGTACGCGGTTGCGCGTGCCGCAGGCCGGGCAAACGATGTGTTGCATATCGGTCATGCCCGGCCTCTCCTCACTCGGCAACACGGTCGGCATCGCGCAGCACGACGTAGATCGCCGGGATCACCAGCACGGTGAGCAACGTCGAGGAGGCAAGTCCGAACAGCAGCGAGATGGCGAGTCCTTGGAAGATCGGGTCGAGCAGGATGGTCGCCGCGCCGATCATGGCGGCGAGTGCGGTCAACAGGATCGGCTTGAAGCGCACCGCGCCGGCCTCCAGCACGATCTCGCGCAGCGTCTTGCCCGCGCCGCCGCCGTGCCGGATGAAATCGACGAGCAGGATCGAGTTGCGCACGATAATGCCGGCGAGCGCGATGAAGCCTATCATGGACGTCGCGGTGAACGGCGCACCGAACAGCGCGTGCCCGATGACGATGCCGATGAGCGTTAGCGGGATCGGCGTCAGGATGACCAGCGGCAGTGTGAAGCTGCCGAACTGCGCCACCACCAGGATGTAGATCCCGAGGATGGCGACCATGAAAGCCGCGCCCATGTCGCGGAAGGTGACGTAGGTGATCTCCCACTCGCCGTCCCACAGGATCGCCGGCTTCGCCTCGCTCTCCGGCTGGCCGTGAAAGCTGACGGTCGGCTTGCCCAACGCGCCCCAGTCATGCGCCGCGACCTTGTTGTCGACGTCGAGAATGCCATAGATCGGCGCTTCGTAGGCGCCGGCGAGTTCCGCCATCACCATGTCGGCGTAAAGGCCGTCGCGGCGGAAAATGGTCGGCGAGCCCTTCTCCTCCGTCACGCGCACCACCTGCCCCAGTTCGACCACGCCCTTGCTGCCGGGCACGGCGTTGGCCGGCACCGGCGTTGAGGCGAGCATCTCGTTCCAGGATAGGTTGGCCTTGGGCAGCCGCACGACGATGGCGATCGGATCGCGGCCCTCGCCGCGGTGCGAGTAGCCGACCGTGGCGCCGCCGAACAAGGTCTGGATCGTGTCATAGACGTCGCGCTGCTCGACGCCGAAATATTCGAGCCGGTCCTGGTCGATCGAGATGCGCAACCGCGGCGGCGCCTGGCCGATCGAATCGTCGATGTCGACGATGTAGGGCACCGCGGCGAAGATCTTCTTCAACTCCTGCGCCACGTCGCGGCGCGCCTTCGAATCCGGCCCGTACACCTCGGCGAGCAAGGTCGACAGCACCGGCGGCCCCGGCGGCACCTCGACCACGCGCGCGACCGCGTCGGCCGGCAGGGTCAGCCCCTTCATGCGCGCGCGCAGGTCGAGCGCGATGGCGTGGCTGGCGCGGCTGCGTTCGCCGCGCGGGGCGAGATTAAGGTGCAGCTCGCCGAGCTCGGGCGCTTCGCGGAAATAATAGTGCCGCACCAGTCCGTTGAAATTGAACGGCGCCGGCGTACCGGCATAGGTCTCGATCGATCGGATCTCCGGGATCTGCCGCGCCACGTCGGCGATGGAAAAGAGCGTGCGCTCGGTATCCTCCAGTGTCGCACCTTTTGGCAGGTCGACGACAACCGACATTTCCGACTTGTTGTCGAAAGGCAGGAGCTTCACCGTCACCGTCCTGGCGACGAACAGCAGGCAGACGGCAAGCGTGGCGACGCCGACGCCGATCAGGAAGCGCCAGGCGTTCCTGCGCGAACGCACGATCGGCGTCGCGAAGCGACGGTAGAGGCGCCCGAGCGCGCCCTCGCCGTGGGTCGCCTCGTGGCCGTGCACCGGTTTGCCTTCCGGGCTGAGCTTCACCATCAGCCACGGCGCGATGACCATGGCGACAAAAAAGGAAAACAGCATTGCCGCCGAGGCGTTGGCCGGGATCGGCGCCATGTAGGGGCCCATCAGCCCGGACACGAACAGCATCGGCAAGAGGGCTGCGACCACGGTGAGCGTGGCGACGACGGTCGGATTGCCGACCTCGGCGACGGCCTCGATCGCCGCCTGAAGGCGCGAGCGCCCGTCGCGCATCGCCCAGTGCCGAGCGATGTTCTCGACAACGACAATGGCGTCGTCGACCAGGATGCCGATCGAGAAGATGAGCGCGAACAGGCTGACGCGGTTGATCGTGTAACCCATCACCTTGGCGGCGAACATGGTCAGCAGAATCGTGGTCGGAATAACGACCAGGGTCACCAGCGCTTCGCGCCATCCGATGGCGAACGCGATCAGCACGACGATCGACACGGTGGCGAGGCCGAGATGGAACAGAAGCTCGTTCGCCTTCTCGTTCGCGGTCTCGCCGTAGTCGCGCGTGACCGTGACCTGCACGTCGGCCGGGATCAGGCGCCCTTCGACCGTATGCAGACGCTTCAACAAGTCCTCCGCAACGACCACGGCATTGGCGCCGGCGCGCTTGGCGAACGCGACGCTCACCGCAGGCACGCGCGACCACTGGCCGCCCTTCTCCGGCGCCTCCATCCAGACGCGATGCTCGACCGGGCTCGGGCCGATGACCACATGGGCCACGTCGCGCACGTAGACCGGACGGCCGTCGCGTGTCGTCACCAGCAACAGGCCGATATCGGGAATGCCGGTCAGCGTCTGCCCGGCCGCGACGGTTCGGCTCAATCCGCCGTCGCGCACGCTGCCGGCCTGGAACGAACGATTGGCGTCGCGCACCTTGGCGACGAGCTGCTGTAGCGTGACGCCGTACAGCGCGAGCCGCTCGGGATCTGGCTCCACGCGAATCTGCTGCGGGTCGCCGCCGGAGATATAGGTCAGCCCGACATTGTTCGTCTTCATCAGCTCGAATTCGAGCTGCTGTGCGAGCTGGTACAGGTCCTTGTCGGTGTAACGCGATGCGGCTTGCGGCTTCGGCGACAGCGTCAGCACGGCGATCGCGACGTCGTTGATGCCGCGGCCGACGATCAGCGGCTCGGAGATGCCCACTGGGATCCGGTCCACATTCGCCTTGATCTTCTCATGCACGCGAAGGATGGCGTCATCGGCCCGCGTACCGACCAGGAAGCGCACGGTCACCAGCACACGGTCGTCCACCGTCTGGCTGTAGACGTGCTCAACCCCGTCAATGCCCTTGACGATCGCTTCGAGCGGTTTGGTCACCATTTCGGCCGCATCCGGCGCCTTCAGGCCATCGGCGTTCACGCGGATATCGACCATCGGCACGCTGATCTGCGGCTCTTCCTCGCGCGGAATTGTCAGAAGCGCGACGAGGCCTACGGCCAGCGCCGTCAACAGGAACAGCGGCGTCAGCGGCGAGCGGATGGTCGCCTGGGTCAGGCGGCCGGACAGTCCGAGTTTCACGGCTTCACCAGGACATCGCCCGACTTCAGGCCGGACAGGATCTCGAGGGCGTCGGGCATATCGGGCCGCGGCAAGTCGCGGCCACGTTGGACGGGCACGTCGATGGCGTCATTGCCTTTGCGGATGCGGGCGTAGTCGATGCCGAAGCGCGTGACGATAAATGACGAAGGCACGACAACGGTCTCACGCTCGCCGGAGGAGACCCAGACGCGGATGCGCTCGCCGACGAAATAATCTCCGAGGTCGTTGACCTGCGCGTCCGCGACGACGCGGCCGTCCTCGATCTGCGGATAGACGAGCTTGATGGCGCCGAACGTCGCCTTGCTGGCGCCGAGCTCTTCACCGTCGACGCGCACCGGATCACCCGCCTTCAGGAACCGCGCATGCCGCTCCGGCACGCGCAGGCGCAGAACGAAATTCTTCTCGGCGATGGTGGCGACCGACTCGCCCGGCATGATCACCGTCCCGGTCGTCACGGGCACCTTGAGGACGCGGCCGGCGGTGGGCGCCAAGACCTTGCCCTCGGCGAGCTGCTGCTCGATCACCGAGCGCTCGGCGATCTTGGCGCGGTGGCTGTTGGTCCCGACGTTGAAGACGGTGCGGGTCTCGTCTAGACGCGTCTTCGGGATGGTGCCTTTGGCGAACAGGTCTTCGGCACGGTCGAGATCGGACTTCGCCTGCGCCAGTTGTGCCTCGATTCCGGAAATCTGGGCGTCGAGCGACTTCATCTGCAGCGCGAGCTTCTCGTCGCCGACGGTGGCGACGACGGCGCCCTGCGCGACCTCGTCGCCTTCCTTCACGGTCAGCTCGGCGACGGTGCCGCCAATACGGGCGCGCGCCGGCACGATGTTGGCGCTCTCGACGGTGGCGAAGACGGCCTTTTCGTCGGCGACCTTCTGCGGCGAGACGGTGAAACTGTCGGCGGCGGCCGCCGGCCCAATGCAGGGACCAGGACTGAAACCGAGGCCGAGCACGGCGAGCGCCGCGACGATTAGACTGGTGCGCATCGGTGTTGCCTTCTGGTCATTCCGCGCCCGCGGCATACAGGCCGGGACGGCTCGTATCGTCATTGATGTCGCGCAATGTTCCGGCGGCGCTTCGGGGCGATTTTCGGCAGGCAGACCGCGGCGGGTGCGCAATAGGTGCGGTAGAGCGTCTGCACTAGTTCGCGGGCGGGATCGCTGCCGATCGAGTACCAGATGGTCTGGCCGTCGCGGCGCGTGCCGACGATGCCGTCGCGGCGCAGCAAGGCCAGGTGCTGGGACACGGTGGAGTCGCGCAGGCCGAGGAAACCGGCGAGTTCGCCGACCGAGCGGTCCTTCTCGATGAGCTGGCAGACGATCAGCAGCCGGTGCGGGTTGGCGAGCGCCTTCAGGAGGCCGCTCGCCCGATCCGCCGCGGCCCGCATCGGCTCGGGCTGTATTTTCATACTTGCATAGATACGAATATTCGAATATGTTGTCAACGCTGGCGCCGCTGCGCCGGCTCACGGAGGGTGTCATGAACGTCGATCGCGCGGTCTTCGCCATGGCCGGCAGCATGGTGCTGCTCGGCCTGCTGCTCACATGGCTATTCAATCCCTGGTGGCTTCTGCTCGACGCTTTCGTCGGCCTGAACATGCTGCAGGCGGCCTTCACCGGCTTCTGCCCGGCGGCGGCGATCTTCCACAAGCTCGGCCTGCAACCGGGCGCGGCTTTCGCCTGCGGCACGGCGCGGTGACGCGCGCCGATTGAGCAGAATCAATGCGAGCCGTGCGCGCGGATGCTCGGTTTCCACCAACCCATTCGTCACGAGCGACAAGTGCCGCCTGAAGCGGCCGCGCTGACCAACAGGAGGAAGCCTTGGCTCACATCGTCATACTCGGCGGCGGCATCGGCGGCGTTTCCTGCGCATACGAGCTGAAGCACGCGGTTCGCGCCGAAGATCGCATCACGCTCGTGTCCAACAAGCCGTTCTTCCAGTTCACGCCGTCCAATCCGTGGGTGGCGGTGAAGTGGCGCCAGAAGAGCGACATCACCGTCGATCTCGCGGCCGTCCTGCCGAGACACGGCGTCGCGTTTAACGGCACCGGCGCGGCACGCGTTCATGTCGCCGAAAATCGGGTCGAACTCGGCGACGGCACGTCTCTGCCCTATGACTATCTGGTGGTCGCGACCGGCCCGGAGCTCGCCTTCGACGAGATCGAAGGCCTCGGACCGCAGAAAAACACGCAATCGATCTGCGACGTCGACCATGCCACCAGCGCCAACGACGCCTGGGAGGCCTTCTGCAAGGACCCCGGCCCGATCGTCGTTGGCGCCGTTCAGGGCGCATCCTGTTACGGTCCGGCCTATGAATTCGCCATGGTGATGGACACGGACCTGCGCCAGCGCAAGATCCGCGACAAGGTGCCCATGACCTTCGTCACCGCCGAGCCCTATATCGGCCATCTCGGCGTCGGCGGCATCGGCGACACCAAGGGGCTCCTGGAATCGGCGCTGCGCCAGCGCCACATCAAGTGGCTGACCAACACCAAGGTCGACAAGGTAGAGCCCGGCAAGCTGTTCGCGACCGAGGTCGACGACGACGGCAAGCCGAAGAAGAGCCACGAGCTTGCGTTCAAGTATTCGATGATGCTGCCGGCATTCCGCGGCATCGCCGCCCTGCGCGGCATCGAGGGCCTCGCCAACCCACGCGGCTTCGTCATCGTCGACAAGCACCAGCGCAATCCGAAATACCCGAACATCTTCGGCGTCGGCGTGTGCATCGCCATCGCGCCCTTGGAAGCGACGCCGCTGCCGGTCGGCGTGCCGAAGACCGGATACATGATCGAGTCGATGGTGACGGCGACTGCGCTCAATATCGGCGAACTCCTGCGCGGCAAGCAGCCGACCCACGAGGCGACCTGGAACGCCATCTGCCTCGCCGACTTCGGCGATTCCGGCGTCGCCTTCGTCGCCATGCCGCAGAACCCGCCCCGCAACGTCAACTGGGCCTCGAGCGGCCGCTGGGTGCACGTCGCTAAGGTCGCGTTCGAGAAGTACTTCCTGCGCAAGGTGCGTGCCGGCGTGACCGAACCTTACTACGAAAAGGTGGTCATGAGGATGCTCGACATCGCCAAGATCAAGGAGCCTGCGGCCTGAGTTCGAAGCGTGCCGCTCAGGCGCCAAGCTTGAGCGGCACCTTGAGATAGCGCACGCCGTTCGCCTCCGCCGGCGGGAAATGCCCGGCGCGCATGTTTACCTGGATCGACGGCAGGAGCAGAAGCGGCGTCGACAGGGTCTTGTCGCGCGCGACGCGTCTGGCGACGAACTCTTCTTCGCCGACGCCGTCGTGGATGTGGACGTTGCGCGCGTTCTCTTCGGCTACGGTGGTCTCCCACGCGTAGCTGTCGCGGCCGGGCGCCTTGTAGTCGTGGCACATGAATAGCCGGGTCTCCGGCGGCAGCGATAGGATGCGCCGGATCGAGCGATAGAGCTTGTGCGCATCGCCGCCGGGGAAATCGGCGCGCGCCGTGCCGTAGTCAGGCATGAACATGGTGTCGCCGACGAAGACGGCGTCGCCGATATGGTACGCCACGCAAGCCGGGGTATGGCCGGGCGTGTACATCACTACACCCGCGATGCCGCCGATGCTGAAGCGCTCGCCATCCTTGAACAGATGGTCGAACTCGGAGCCGTCACCCGAGACGTCGGACGCGTTGAACACCGGCCTGAAAATCTGCTGCACATCGCGGATATGCTCGCCGATACAGACCGGGGCCTTGGTTTTCGTCTTGATGTAGGGCGCGGCGGAGAGATGATCGGCATGGACGTGCGTTTCGAGCACGCGGCCGATCTTCAGGCCGAGCCGCGCTGCTTCCGCAAGCAGGGTGTCGGCGGCCTTCACGTTCGCCTCGCCGCTCTTGTGGTCGAAATCGAGCACCGGATCGACCACGGCCGCGTCCCGGGTTGCCGGGTCCCAGATCAGATAACTGACCGTGTTCGTCGGCTCGTCGAAGAAGGCTTTGATCTCAGGCTTCGCGGTGGCCATGGCTGGAACTCCCTTGCAAGCGGTCGTCGATCATATCGTACTTGACGAATATATTAGCGCGCCCTATCTAAGCAACACCTAATATGAGGAGATCAGGATGCCGCGCCTCGCCACGCGCCGACCCGACCCCGATCTAGCCCGGCTCGAGCGCAATGCCGTGGAAGCCGCCGATTTATTGAAGCTTCTTGCGAACGAGAAGCGCCTCTTGATCCTATGCCAGCTCGCCGCGACCGGAGAAATGTCGGTCAGCAAGCTCGCCGAGGCCGTGGATCTAAGCCAGTCCGCACTATCCCAGCATCTCGCAAAGATGCGTGAGGAGGGACTGGTCGATACCCGCCGAGAAGCCCAGACCATCCACTACCACCTCGCTGATGCAAACGCCGCACGCGTCCTGAAGTTGCTCAAAGGCATCTTCTGCCCGTGAGGTTCCGGAAAACGAACATACAAACATGTGGAGCTCCGTATGAGCGAACTGAAGACCATCACTCCCGATCGCGCTGCAGCCCTCGTTCGCAAAGGAGCCGTCCTGATCGATGTGCGCGAGGCGCACGAGCACGCGGCCGAGCACATTCCGGGGGCGCGTCTGCATGCGCTGTCGAACATCGACCAGCGCCATCCAATCGAGTCTGGTGACACTGTCCTGATCTTCCACTGCAAGTCGGGCGGTCGCACGAAGATGAACGCAGGCCGGCTGGCAGCCGCCGCTGGCAATTGCGAGGCTTACGTGCTCGGCGGCGGCATCGATGCATGGCGGCTTGCCGGTCTGCCGACCGCCTCTCCCGCCCGCGAAGAGGGCAAGACCGCGGGCGGCATTATCAGCCGTATCACGAAACTGTTCCGCTGATCGGAAGGTAGCCTGCGTATGCTCATCGGCCACGATCTCCTTTCGATCGCGTCCGGCGGCATCGTGGGCTTCACGCTGGGTCTGGTCGGCGGTGGCGGTTCAATCATGGCGGTGCCGCTGCTCGTGTATGTGGTTGGCGTTGCCTCCCCGCACGTGGCCATCGGCACCAGCGCCGTCGCGGTCGCGGCGAGCGCCGCGGCGAATCTCGTCGGTCATGCGCGGGCGCGGACCGTCAAATGGAATTGTGCCGCCGTCTTTGCGCTCGCCGGTATCGTCGGCGCGGCGGCCGGCGCGCATTTCGGGAAGCTGTTCGACGGCGGCCGGCTGCTGACCCTGTTTGGCGCGCTGATGATCGTGATTGGCCTGTTGATGCTACGGCCGCGACAGTCGGGCGGCGATCCGGCGGTGAAGCTCACCCGCGACAGTCTGCACCTCCTGCCCTATCTCGGCGGCATCGGCTTTGCCGTCGGCGCGCTGTCCGGCTTCTTCGGTATAGGAGGCGGCTTTCTGATCGTGCCTGGGCTCATTGTGGCGACAGGCATGCCTTTGATCAACGCCATCGGCTCGTCCCTATTTGCAGTGACCGCCTTCGGACTGACGACCGCCGCCAGCTATGCCGCCTCCGGATTTGTGGATTGGCCGCTCGCCGGCCTGTTCATCCTCGGTGGCGCAGTCGGCGGCTTTGGCGGCATCGCTCTCGCAAGCAGACTGTCAACGCACAAACACGCGCTCACCCGCATATTCTCCGGGATCGTGATCGCCGTCGGGCTCTACGTCGCCCTGCGTGGCTAGTTCCCCGTGGAATTACCTTTTCAGGCGCCCCGGCCTAAGTGGCGATGTCTGATGAGGGCAGGTCCGACTGTTCGCGTTCGCAACGTGCACGTCTGCCCTAGTCCGGAAACCGGGACCTCGCAGCCGCCCATGTCTCAGTCCGGGTCGGGCCAGAACCGGACTAATGAGACCCAGACGATGCGGCCAATCGGGCTGCCGACCTATTCGCCGCCAGCACTTTGAAATTCTGCCTTCGCGGCATCTGATTGTACAAAGCTAGCGAATGCCCTGGCAGTCTCTCCCGATTGACTGGGGACAGTTGTGGCCACCGCGTAAGGTATGTAGTTCTGTAGGTCGCCCGGAAATGGGCCAATCAGCTTCAGTCCTGACGTAGCCTTGATCTGGGTCGCCGTCCCGACGGCGACCGCATTACCCGACTCCGTCAATACGCGCGCAAAAACGTCGGGAGGTTCCAATCGGGCCACTTTGGCCTTCACTGCATCGGCAATGCCCAATCGATCCAGCACCTTCATAAAATGATCGCCGGACGCTCTATTGTTGCATACGAGGAGGTCTGCCTGAAGTAGCACCTGCTTGAGCGCCTCCGCAGTAGACACGCCGGATGCTTGTTTCGCCCCTTCGCGTACGCCAAGCGCAAAACCGACGCGCGTGAACACGGGATGTTCACCGGTTGCCACTTTGCCGTCTTTGGCGAGTAAGGCGATAAAGCTGGGTTGAAGAATAACAACGTCGGCAGCTTCACCACCACCAATGCGCCGCTGGATTACCGGCGATGGAGCAAACACAAATTGGACTGTGTTTGAGGTGTTCCGCTCAAACGCGGCGCCAATCTTCTCAAGAGCCGGCTTCAAAGGTTCGTCCGCAAACACCTTTATCGTGAACGTTCCTTCCGCAAGGCTGCCCTTTGGGAACAGAGGAAGCGTAACTAACGCGATAGCACCGAGGCCAAGCACTTGACGTCTATGCATGAGAATGCCTCCAGCACCCGTTTTCACCGATCATCTCCGCCCCCTGATTGCGTTGAAAGCATAGCAACCTTGGCATAGAATGAAATTATCATCTTCTTATAAACATATAGATTTTTGATATGGCACCAAACGTCCGCCGGCCTGCCCGCTTAAGCCACCGCGTGAGCCTGAGCGACCTGGAAATCCTGGTGGCCGTAACGCTGCACGGCAGCATGGCTAAGGCGGCCAATCAGCTTGGCATTTCACAGCCGGCGATTTCCCGCGCTATAGCCGAAATGGAAGCAGCTTTGGGGCTACGACTGCTAGACCGTAGTCGACGTGGGGCCCTCCCAACGTTGTACGGCAGTGTTTTCGCCCAGCACGCCGCGGCCATGCTCGACGACCTGCGACAAGGTATGAAAGAGATTGAGTTTTTGTCCGACCCGACCGCGGGCGAAATTTTTGTTGGGGCGCCCGAGCCGCTGACGGAAGCCATACTGCCGAACGTCATTCAGAAGTTCGCGCAGGACTATCCGCGCGTGCGCGTCCATATCATTCCTACGTCGGCCGGAGATTTCGTCGAACTGCGCGCACGCAAGCTCGATTTTCAGATCAACAGACTGCTCTGGGATTTCGCGTCGGACGATATCGCGGCAGAGCCATTGTTCAACGAGCGAATTTTTGTCGTTGTTGGGGCTCGCAGTCCCTGGCTCCGCCGGAAGAATGTCAAGCTTGCTGATCTGATAACTGAGAAATGGGTTGTACAGAACAACGCTTATGACAACGTCGCCTATGCTTTTCAAACGAGAAGACTGCCGATCCCGCGCGCGGCAATTGCCGCATATTCCGCCTTCCTGCGCAATCACCTCACCGCCAGTGGAAATTTCATCGCCATAGTGGCAGCACCTCAATTGATGGTTCTGCGCAACCAAGGATTCAAAGTCAAAGTTCTGCCGATCGATCTGTCGGACCTGACCATCAAGGTTGCCATCTTTCAGCTTAAGAAGCGCACGCTCAGTTCGGTATCGCGCTTGTTTTTGAAGTATATCCGTGCGGAATGCCAAAGCGCCCGGTTTATGAAGGCGATGAATGCGGCTGCTTAAACGACGACTTACAAATTCGACGTTTGGCTAATGGCGCGAGTGCGAACAAGATGCCGGAATGAATGGTATTTCCGTCGCTTCACGTTCGTTCCTGGCATTGCCGCTCTTGTCTCGACGATCTCGGGGCCTGGATCGTGTTTGAGACTGCCGAGGCCAATCCTGCTCCAGTTCAGCCATGTCCGCTTGTGGGTCAGCTCCAGAAAAAACGTGCCGAATCCATCAAGGTCCGCTCCGAGCCAGAAGTAGACTGGCGAAGCCCCGGCGAGTGGGCGGCTAATTCGGCGGCACTGCGTTTGGGGTTTTTGACCGGTCCTTTGCCGGCCACTGCTCGGAAATGGGCGGCAGAGCGCATTCTTTCCCGGTCATGCGTTCAACGGCAATCGCATACACAGTGATGGCGTCAATCCGAGGGAAGAAACCTTTCGGACGTATGGAGTCCGGCTTCCCGTACTTTGCCATCAGAGCTTCACAGAACCGCTGCTTGCTTTCTTGGTCATAGACGATTCGTATTCGCCCGAACAGGCAGACGCTCTGGTACGCTAGACCAGAATCGCATTCGAAACGGCCGTAGTCGAAGACACCTGATTGCTCATCGATTTCGAAGCAAACGCGTTCTTCGCTATCAACATTTGATCGGAAGTGCCCACGCACGTTCGCAGTGTGCACTAGAATCTCTCCGTCGATCCAAAGATACAATAGTGGAGTGCAGTAGGGATAGCCGTCTGCGCTTACTGTCGCGAGACGGCCGCTATACCCTCGTTGCAGCATCTGCTGCATATGATCATGAGGCATAACACGGTCAGCCCGACGGATTTGCGGCGAACTCATGTGATCATCGATCCAATACTGTGCTGCGGAGGCCGGTGCTTACGGGTAGAAGCTTTAACATAAAATGCCATAGGGCAAGATCGAACGCATATCAGGCCGGCGCCCTCGGCCAGTCCAGACTACCCTCCTTCCGGCCCGAACCTTCTGCGCGGGTCTGAGGACGTCTGCAGGCTCCTCAGCGGCCAGGTTCGCAATCGGCGATCAATCGGACGACCCTTTGCCGATCGCGTTTGGCCGATTTGGGCCAGACGCCGACATTCACTGCTTCCATAGCGGAAGCAAGAGAAGGCGCTTCGCATGGGGACCGAAGGGCGGTGCCAGGGCAAATCGCGATCGAGATTGCATCGCGCCATGCCGCGTAGGGTGCGACCACTGCCGCCAAGCGGATACGGGCCTGCATGATCGCCAGCCGCAGCTCCGCTTCTGCTGATGGTGGGATTGGCGCAAGCTCGCTTCCAACGCCTCGTGGGTTTTATGCACCTCACGCACGTCCCGCGTTGCAATACGCATCACATTCGGGTGGTCGGGCAGTATGGTCACTTTCAGCGTTTGGCTAACGCTAGCAAGTTAAGCATCCTGGGGCGCCGGCGGTCCGCCTGCTAGCCGATACAACCCAAACTTTTTTATGCCTGTTTTCAAAAGCAGGACATTAGCAAGCGCTCGCGTAAACTTACTCGCCACCCAGGTTGTGATGACCTTCGGTCATGTCTGCTTCCTCCTGGATTTCCTTACGCGCGCGCTCCCAATGCTCGTCGTGCTTCCCTTCCGGGCGCCCCTCGTCTTGCCAAATCCGATATGCGCGCTCGCGTATTTCCTTTTCTCTGTCCTTGTTCATGGCCCTACCGCCCACAATTATTCCGGCTTCTTCATTTTCCCTTTAGCCGTCAGCAACAGTCCGTCAACTGCGTCTTCAATCCACCCTTTGCGCATAGCCTCCCTAGTCGCTTCTTTCACTTCGTCCACCGACAGTGCGGAAACCTGTATCCATTCCTCGAATTCTTCCTGATCAAGCGGCCTATCGGCCTCAAACACTTCAAGAAGTTCAAGCGCAAGCCGCTCGGCCTTCGGCATCGCCTGGTTTTCCACCATCCCCTCGACGTCCGCCAGCTTTACTGTGGCCATGATTTTTATTCCTTTTCTTTTCGGTATCCGCTCTGGAGTATACACTTGCGCAGCTCTTGTTCGTCTCGATTGTCCCAGGCACGTCGGCCAAGCTCAATAAACATCCCGGCTACATTGCAAGCGAGCTCTCAGAGGTTAGGATCGCATTAGGGTGGCCACCCGGATCATGGCCCGGCGGATTAATTTGTCGCGGTGCAGGCCCGTGGGCGCAAATTCACTAAATAACGACCGACTACGCGTACCACTGAGGCCCGCACGGGAGGAACTCGATGAACACTGTCAAGGACGTTCTGGCCGAGAAAGGTGGCGCCCTGATCCATGTCCGTTCCGGCGACATGATCATCGAAGCCTTGCGCCGGATGCGCGACAATCGGGTCCGGTCCGTGCTAGTCATCAACGACGGCGATCTGGTCGGTATCGTCACTCAGGGCGACTGCGCGATCAAAGTGCTGCTGCCTGGGCTCGATGCGAAGCAGACTGCGGTGGACCAGGTGATGACGCGCGAGCCGGTGACGGTCAAGCCGGACGCCCAACTGGAAGGCTGCATGGCAATGATGGCCGCGCGCGGCTTTCGCCATCTACCGGTGCTTGACGCCGGCAAGGTCGTGGGCGTGATCTCGATCGGAGACGTCGTCAAGGACATCATCCGAAATTTGGAGCACAATGTGGGCGACCTGATGGGCTACATCATGACGGACAGCCCCGGCGGCTGACCGCCGAACCGCGGTGCTTCGCCGGCGTCCCACGATGAAAACGAAGGGGCACCGTTATCGGGCCAGCGTCCAGCCTGCCGAGGACCCCGCTTGGTACCGAGATGCTGTGGCGGACCCTGGACTCAGCTCCCGGTAGAACCGAGAAATTTGCGGGCAGTTCAATTTAGCGAGAACCGAATGGGCCGTTACAAGGATTACGATCGTGGTCCACCGCGCGGCGGTTACAACGATCAAAAGTCTGACGATCGAACATCGAGAGCTCAGCCAAATAATTCAACTCCCAGCAGCCCAGTGTCGGGAGGTCCTGCGAGCGGCTCGCAGGTAGTCGGTGTGACAACCGAAAGTCTCGGTACCGTCAAAATGTACAAATCTGACAAGGGCTTTGGATTTGTCGGGCAGGATGCCGGTGGAAAGGATGTATTCGTCCACGCCTCCGCGCTCGCTCGCGCAGGACTGACCACGCTCACTGAAGGTCAAAGGGTGCGGATGCAAATCGGCCAGGGTAAAAAGGGTCTGGAAGCTCAGACCATCGAACTTTTGGACTAATTCAGGTCCTCAATTCTGGGTGCTGCAGCTATGCATCTGACTTAGGTCCCCGATGTCCGCAAGAGACTCGCGATTCAATTGGTTATCTGGAATGTGATGACCCAGGTCACCGGACTTGTTTGATGGGCGTCACAGCCCTCTTCGGCATTGCAACAGAAAAGTTTGCAACCTTTGGCAGCAACTTTGCAGCGTCTATGACGGCTTTGGGTCAGGAGCTCAAATAAAGCGACTGCTTGCTTTGGTCCGCTCTGGACCACTAGCGGACATGATGAAAATGAAATGCCCCGGCGGGGTTAGCCTGCGCTGCCGGTCCACCGCTCATACAAACGAAAAAGGCCGCTAGCTGAGGCGGCCTTCTCGCATCCCCTTGAAGTATAAGGTCTAGAAGTGCCAATTTAGGCCAGCACGAAGGATTTGAACATTCTTCTCGGTGCTAGCGACCGGCGTGGACGTTGCCGTCACGGTGTACGTCGTCGCGGTACCGGGGAAATCCGCGTACAGATATTCGACCTTCAGAGACCATCGGGGCACGATCATCATCTCGGCGCCGCCGCCAACCGTCCACGTGGCTCTCCAATTCTCACCGTCCGTCGCGCCGGTGTCACGCGTCGCGTGGATGTCGGCATAGGCGAGGCCGCCCGTCACGTAGGCTAATACGTTCGGCAGCACCGTGGCGCCAATACGGCCACGCAACGTGCCAATCGCGCGCATATCCGTCGTGCAGATGTTTGTCCGCGTCGGGCCACAGGTTTGCGTGCCGCTCAGGTTGGTCCAGCTCAGGTCGGTTTCCAGTCCGTAGACGAAGATGCCAGACTGCCAGTTGTACCCGGCGGTGCCGCCGACAAGACCGCCCTTTTGATTGAAAGTGCCGAGCGAAACGTTCGTGATCGTGTTGGTTTGCGCGAATTGACCCCAATCCCCGCCTCCTGTGATTCCGATGTACCAGCCGGTCCAACTGGTCGAAGCTGACGTCACGGCAGTCGGCGCCTTGACAGGCAGATCGGCGGCCGCCGCAGATTGCAGAGAACCGCACACAACAAAGGCCGCGACGGCGGCCAATACGTTCTTCATCGCACTCCCCCAAGCAAAATTGTCCGTGAAATGGTAGCGAACCGGCCAATCGATGACTGTAACCCAATCGCAACGTTCACCGAGAAAAGCGTGTAATTTTCGCATAATTCCCACCACCAGGCTGACAGTGCATCCCGATCTGTCAGCCGCCAGACAAATCTGCGACCGTTACGAACGCCGTCCAACTTTGAGGACGAGAGCCCAAGGGGCCGAGTGCGGGGACAAGTTAAGCGCCTAGAGCAGCGCTCGCTGCCTAGGTCCACCCCGGGTCAACTTCGGCCCAACCGGCCGCGCGCCTTAGCCGATAACGTCCGGAACGCCCGAGAAGCGGACATAAATTCCAGAGCCCTGCCCTCAGGCGCATGCTGATCGGCCTCTCTAACAGAGGAGATCGAGCATGGAAGCCCAACTCACCCACGAAGCTGCGGCCGCGACCAAAATCCCTTGAAACAAGGGAAAGATGATTGGCTCGAAGCCGCCGCTACGGGTCAAGAACGTCTGGTCAATCCGCACCAAGCTTCAGGTCGACGGTCGTGTGAGGGATCTGGCGATGTTCAACCTCGCGATCGACAGCAACGCCGATTTCGTACCTTTCACCACCCTTGGCTGTGGAACTACCTCTCGGATGGAAGTTATAGGAGCGGGCCGCCTTTACTGCTTCTACGCAGATTGAGAGTCTGGCCCGTGCAGAAAGCTTCGGAATACCACTTGCGAGCGGAGGAGTGCCGCGCCCACGCCGCCCGGCTGACGGACGCGGAGCACAAGGAACTTCTGCTGAGAATGGCCGAGACCTGGGAGACCCTCGCCATGCAACGCGAGGAACTCGTGGCGCGCAGGGAGCGGATCGCCGCCATAAGGGGCCCGAACGACATCACGGGCTGAGGGTTGCTCACAAGCGGCAATTTGCCCCTCACAAAACGGACCGGCGTTCTTCACGTAGACAGTCGGTCTTGATATTCGTCATATATGCCGCGGCGCAAACTCACCCGATGAAAAACTTCGTCAAACGCGAGAATATCCGACACTACCGGCAGCTGTTGGAGCGCACGAGCGATCCCGTCGAGCGCGCGCGGATTGAACGACTGCTCGCAGAGGAGCGAGTCGAAGACGGCACCGAAGGCCCGAGAACACATCGGGAAAATACCTAGTTTTGATTATTGATAGCGGTTGGCATCATGGTCTGGCTCACAGTGGTGGCCATGACAGCATTCACCTTCCGATGTCCGAATACTGCGTTGCTGGTACAGGGCTGGACCGATACTGAGGTCTCTGCCAGTGACGACTATGAGGCTGTGACATGCACCGCCTGCGGTGGCGTCCACTTCGTGAGCGCGCGCACAGGAAGCGTCGTCGCGGCCTCTCGCCCGAGCACGAGTGCGATCAAGGGACAGCCGAATTAGACGCCCTTAGTCGAGGCCGCTGAAGCCAATCTCTTTGAGCGCTCGATCTGCAAGCTCCCGCGGATTGTACTCGCCAGCTTCTGCCGCGCGCACAATCTTCTTTGCGATTACTTCGTTGACGATTGTCGGTCGGCCGCGATCGTGCAGAGATTTTGTAGCGAGGTCGTAGGCGTCACAGAGCGCTCGGACCTGCTCAGGCCCAAACGCGGCCGCCCGGAAGATCTGAATGACTCCCGCTCCCCCGTCACTTGCCGCTTTCGGCAGCCCGCCCATGGGCAAATATAATCGCCGGACGCGTCTTACCGTCAAGCATGCATTTGCTGCGCGCTGAGTGGCACGTCAAGGCGACGCGTACCTGCCGCGACCCGCGCCGGGGCACGCGCTTCATGCCGTGGCGCGGGCCCCAGGCGCGCCTGACCTGACCCGCCAGCCTGCGGATAGCGCTTCGCCAAGGGTTCCAACCGACATAGAACAAACAATGTACATCCGTCGCCGGCCTGTCAATCCTGCGAAAGACTAAACGAAATGTACGCCAATCCGCTTGGCCGAGCGCCAGGCAACGCGGCAATTCCGCTTCACGAATTCCGGTTTGATCAGGAGCGTGAACTCATCGGGAATGCCGACCGGGCTGTCGACTTCCAGCGCTGCACCCGTGGCGGACATATTTCTAATGGTGCAATCAATGGCTGCGGCAACGCCGAAGATTATCGAGCCGCCTTTGAAGGTGCGCAGACGTGGTGCACGCCGATTGTCCATGCGAGCGGGAAGGTAGCTCGCTCCCATTGCTTCTCGGTAAAGGGACGGTCTTCGAACCCGTAAACTTTTATTTAGACCTAGCGTCTTGTGAGCGCTCGACCTTGGCCAACCGCGCTACTAGCCGTCTTCATCCGGCGTAGCTTCGTAAGACTCAGCCTTGTGAGCGAGCTCGCGCCACGCCTCGGCCATCATCAAATAGAGAGACCGGGTTTGGTCGTCGGAAGCCTCTTGCGCTAGCTGGAGGCACGCCGCGGCGCGTTCCCGATGTTCATCAGCTTTCGTCACATCGGCCCCGAATATGCACAACCTTATAAAACGACCCCGCCTGCCTTCCGTTCCCCCGCTCACGAGAGTTCACAACGCCGCGGGCGGAAGCAACGAGTTCCAATTCCTGAGCTTTCCTCCTCGGATGACTGTGGAGGCCAGCGCATGCAAGAGGTCGAAAAATACCGCCAGTTTGCGAAAGAGTGCCACCGCTTGGCGGCGCTCGCAAAACCGTCAGACAAGGAGATCCTCTTGAAGATTGCGAAGGCGTGGGAGGATCAAGCGAAGATTGCGGAAGGTGCTGTTGCGAAGAAGAATGCCTCCAAACCCGATGGCAGTGGTATTGCTAAATGATAAGGGCGCATCTACTAGCCGCGCCCCACTATCGTGACGACTCTGCCGGCGGCTGCTGTCCCCGGTGCTAGAGATTCAGTCGGTAATTCGCGGTCTGAACTAGGCTCCCGCTCTCGCCGAGACGATGGGTGAGGCACTGCGGGGCCGCTGGATTGACGAAGTAGCACGGCCAGATCCGCTTCAGATTTGGAAGCAGACCGAAGTCGCCATCCTCGCTCATGTCAGTTTGGGGGCAGTTGCGGGAGTTGCCGCGAGCCAGGACCCCGTCCGTTAATCGACTGAGAGCGGACATTCCATAACCTGTCATTAGGCGAATCCAGACCGCTCACCTCTCGTCGGGAACGGGCTCAATCCTCCTTGTCGATTCGGAGCCGAATCGCATTCACTTGCGACCGCAAGGCGTCTGAACCTATGAGTAGCCCGATGCCTGATTCGTCTTCCGTGGATCGCCCTGTCATGGTTGGTCAATGTTCGAGTCCCAACTTATCAACCCTCTACTTCGCGTGTGCCGTTGCAACGATCGCGGGTGTTCGCGAGGCCCCAGCCTCGATCGGCTACGAGGCATGGCTGATATCGAAAGGGTGCACTCCAGCGCTCGCCCGCTTAACCGCCGCGCTTATGGTGAAGCGTGGAAAGCGCATCGCGTCAGACAGCGCCCGCGAGCCCTCCGTCGTAGAAGCACTTAGAACGTTATCTCGTCCCACCACCGCTAGCGTGGCTAGGCGGCGACGTGTGACCTCACTTCTACAGGCGTGGGAAGAAACGAGTATTCTGGAGACGATATTCGACCACGCCAATGTTGACGTCTGCCTTTTCGCTAAGGAATTGCAGCGATGTGCCGATGGGGCTTGCTACGATTTTAGCGCTATCGCTGAGATGGCTCGTGCAGCAATTGCGGTTTGGCGCCCAAGGCGAGGCCCAAAGGTGAGCGCGGCATCGGCTGCTCACGAGTTCTTCCTAAAGCATGTTGTTCCAGACGTCGATCGCCCCCGGGCTTACACCCGCAGCGAGTCTGCAGAAGATTTCGTCGACGAAGTCACGAAGGCCACCCGCCGGGAGTTCAACGAACCCGATTTCGACCCGCAACCTTCTTGCCGGCGCATAGTCAGGGGCCGCCAGCCCTTCGAGGTCCGCTGAACTTGGTGAATTAGTCTTTTGGCGCTGCGCGCCGCGTTCTGCCAGCCTCGGAGCCAAGCTCCAAGGAGGCGGGCAATGTCCGACAACGCGGCGGTAGGCCAAAAGAACGGAAGTCAGAGTATTCAGTGGCGCGAACGTGAGCTGAAGGACTTACGACCCTCGGATCGTAACGCTAGAACTCACAGTCAGCGACAAATTCGGCAGATTGCCGACTCCATCTCCGCCTTTGGCAATATTAATCCTATCATCATCGACGCAGAGGGACGGATTGTCGCTGGTCACGGTCGGGCTGCGGCTTGCAAGCTTCTCAAGCTAACGCGGGTCCCCGTGATCGAGGTATCTCACTTAAACGAAACCCAGCTACGCGCTTACGCCTTGGCGGACAATAGAATTGCCGAAGGAGCCGGATGGGATTCAGAACTTCTTGCAATCGAACTCAAAGCACTTCAGCCCGTCCTTGCCGACATGGACCTCCATTTGGACGTCACCGGCTTCAGTGCCGCCGACGTGGATTTGCTTAATCGTCTGGTTCGAGCGCATTGTCGGTCAGCCTGTCTCCTGTGTTGACGCCATTGCATTGCTGGAACACATACAGCTTGCCTCCCACCTCACGCTCGAACACGTCAATGACGAGTGACCGAGGCAATTGTTCGAATGGCTTTTCATCCTCATCGAACGGCTTTGGATAGACGAATTTTTCGGGCCAGCGATCAAACGTTTTGTGCAGGTTTCCGTAGGCCGCCTCCCCGAGCGTGACACCGGCCTCATCGGAGGCACGTACCAGTACGCGCAAAACGGCGACGAGACGGCCCTTCAGCGCCGCCTGATTGTTAGTGATGCGCCCGGCCTGATAGTCGGAAAGGACGATCCCAACCTCACCCGCCAGATCGAGCAATGTGTTCGCAAATGCCTTGGTCGGCTCAAGAGAAACCGCTTCAGCAGGCTTCTGCAAATCGGCAAAGCGCAGCGACGGATCGCCAGCGTCGCTCCAATCCTGTAGCCCGTGGTTGACGTTGTGGCCGATATCGGAAAGCCGGATGCCCGCGCGCTCCGCGATGGTCGCGAAGTACCACAGTACGTCGCCGAGCTCTTCGATGACGTGAGGAGCGTAACCGATGTACGAGGAGGCATCCCGCTGCTTCTTCTTGACGACGCTCAGCAGGGTCCCGACCTCGCCGAACAGCCCAAGGAGTGGGAATGCTAGCGTTTTGTCCGCCGCCCGGTCCGTTTTTTGCGCCTCGGCCTGATAGTCGTTCAGCCTCAGCGAAGCACCACAGCCGCCGTCCACGCTTGCCCCTCCCCGATTTTTGGGCATCGTACAGTTTCAAGCGCGGTCGGCAATCATCGGACTAACTCAATCGCAACCGAGGGCGACGTTAGCCTCGTTGGAGCACTTGCAACAACCTCCTTGGCGAGATTTTCTCCGTGCGGCCCAGTTTCGGGCTGGTGTCTCTGCATAGAAGTAAGTTCGCGCCAGTCTCCGGCCTAACTCTGCAAAAAACGGGAATTTCGCCGAACGCGCCCAGAGATATTCCGTGCAGAGGGATGCCAACTGTGGGAATTCGGGACCTCGGAGACCTGGCTCATGTAAAAAAGTGGGCGGGTTGCGGGCGTTCCGCGCATTTCACGCCCCCCCAGCGAGAGCACCGACTGCCTGGCTGGGGCGCCTGGATTCGCAGCCAGCATCCCCGCCTCTGCAAACATCTGAAAATACAGCGTATTTCGCACCGGCGTCGCCATGTGTAGCAGCCGTGTGATCAGCGCGCAAGCGCGCGAAGGTGTGACGAAAAACGGACGCGGAGCGCGGCTTTCGTACTGGCCAAACTCACCCTGCCGTTGGATGGTCAGTTCGCGCTTTCACGGGCGCTCGTATCGTCCGTCGGGTCGGTTGAGTCCGTTTGAGTCCGTCCGCATCAAACAACGCAACGCCACAACAACAGGACAATTCGCATGACAAAGCCGCCAAGCGAACTTGCCGGCAACAATCCGGGGCAACACGCCGTGCACGACCGGCAAGACATTCGGCCGGCCGCAGAACAAGCGCCCAGCTTCTCCTCCATGGACACCGACGCCGAGACTTTCAACGCGCTGTACCAGTCCCCCGTCGAAGCAAGCGCCTACGCGAACAAGAGACCCTCCAATAAGAGGACTGGCGAAGGTCCGCACGAACAGAAGAACGCGACCGGCGACACGCCCCCCTCGACCGCGGTCAGCCGCATCTTGGCCCGTGTTCGATCGCCCGAGGTCGTCATCAACAACAAGGACCTTCCGGCAGAAGTGTTGCGCCCGATTCAGGCCACCGGAGTCATCGCCAAGGAAGCGTTGCCAGTCGTGTCGATGGCCTTCCTGACGGCGCTCGGCGCCGCTTCCGCATCGTCGACGACCTGCGAGCCGGCGCGCGAACTGGGCGGGGCGTCGGAATCGGAATCAAACTCTGCATCGTCAGCGAGAACCGCGATGTCACGGTCCTTCAGAGTCCTCCCCTGGTTGCCTTGTACGCCGTGCAGAACGAGCTCGTCGATCGGCATCGTGCCAGACTCGCGCTGTCTGCGGCCATCCGGCGTTCAGCCGCCGAACGTCGCATGCTGCATGATCAGGCCGTGAAAGCCGCGCGCGAGCTCGGACATCCCGCACCGCCGCCGCTCCTCGAAACCGCCATCGATGATGCGAGCGCATCGCCGCAGATCGTGGTCCGCGAAGCCGGTCCCAAGGCCTTCGCGGCTGCGTTGGCGGGCGGCACGAACCTTCTCGTGATGGATAAGCGCCGCATGCCGAATTTTGCGCGCATCGGCTGCGGAGATCAGGCGACTGCAGACGACCTCAACAGTGCGGCGCGCGGTCACGCGACCGGCGTTCACGATCGCGAGACGGGTCACGTCAACTTTCGCAGCGCGACGATCGGTTCGTTGGGGGTCATGAGCCGGAACGAGTTCGACAACGCAGTGACGATGACAGCCGACGAACTCCTCGGCGCAGCCTTCGTTTCCGCGGCAACGATCCTTCCCGGGGGCGACGACACGGCCGCCCCTGTCGCGCTGAAACTCACCGAAGAAGCCGTGTCTCTCATCGTCGAGGCCGACCGCCGGTGGAACAGCGACCTCGACACCGGCTTGCATCCGTGGGCAGCCTATGTTGCACAACTGCCCGACCTCTGCCGCCGCATCGCGGTCAGCGTGCATCTGGCGTCTGCAGCCGGCACCGGCAGTCTGAAGCGCGAGGTCACCGCGGGCAGTGCCAGGCGCGCCGTGTCTCTTGTCGACCAGATGCTCCTGCCCGCCGCGCGGCAGCTCCTGGAACCGATCTCGACCGCATCTCAAGCCGAGGCCGGCGCGCGTCGACTTGTCGCCATCCTCCGCGCCGAAACCGATGCGGACGACCCCAATATGAAGAAGCGGGACTTGCAGCGTTGCTTTTCGGCGCCCGAAAGAGCGGGAGCCCGATTCCGCTCGGCCTTGCGGCTGCTGCAAGAGCTCGAGCTCATCGGAGCAGGGCCGATTCTGTTGAAGAAGCCCGTCAATAGAGCGCAGTAGATCGGGCGCATCTTGCGCCGCGGCGTTAGCGCAATCGCTCCGCTTGATGTCATGCGGGCTTGAGGCTCGGTAGCGGGACCAGCTTCGCCAGTTTCCTGAGGTTCTGGGCGGTGGCCGCGAGCAGGAACTCGTCGTGAGCGCCGGTCGGTCCCCTCAGTCGCAGTCGATCGAGCTTGAGGATGCGTTTGAGGTGGGCGAACAGCATCTCGACCTTCTTGCGCAGCCGTCGCGAGGTGGCCCCCTCCCATGAGCTGGCGATCTGCCGGGCCATGTCGCGCGCACCTTCGTGGATCGAGCGTGGCACTTTGCGCGTCGGCGTGTTCGGGCAGCACCTGGGCTTGAGGGCGCATCCAGCGCATTCGTGTTGAAGCGCCGTGTAGAGCATCGTCGCTCCGTCGTTGACGAGCGTGCCGGTCGTGCGCAGCGCCGTGCCGCCGGGACAGCGGTAGACAT